>JAEEGK010009609.1_pt1 | contig 22534 bp, 14 predicted proteins | sample 8958771 | NCBI WGS metagenome assembly JAEEGK01 (sample SAMN16246547, study PRJNA631951) | gut metagenome | biome: gut microbiome; feature: rumen; material: SC-attached | host: Bos | place: Iran: Karaj | collected 2018-10 | reverse complement strand
ATTCCGGAGATGACGATGATGATGGCGCGGTGGGATTTTTCTTTTTCTTTGCGGTTGTCATCGGTATCGTTCTCAGTGTAATTGCAAAAATGGCTAAATACGGCAGCGGAAGCGGCTTTGGTGAGACTGAGACCGTTACCAAGAGACGCATAGAGAGGACTCTGGTCAAGTACTATCCCACCTGTCAGGGCTGCGGAGCAGCGAGACCTGAAAATGCCGAAAAGTGTGAGTACTGCGGCAGAAGCTTCATCGAGAGTGAAGAAAAAGTGGAGGAGACCGAGATCAAGGATCCCGGAAAGTACCAGAGAGACGGTGTTTTCAGGTATGATGCTTCACCGAACACTTACGTAAGAGTTCATGTGGTTCCCTATGTTGTGCATGTGCCCAGGAAAACTACGAGCACCTACCACGGAGGCGGAGGCGGATGCGCTTGTGCCTGCGCCTGTGCATGTGCCTGTGCGGGAGGCGGAAGAGCGGGATGCTCCGCAAAGGATTTCTACAACACCGCATTAAAGACGGAGCAGATCAGAAGAGCCGCAAAGGGTAAAAAGACAAAAAAGATCTGACAAGAGAAAGAGAATGAAGATGAGAATTGCAAGATTTTCTGCGGCGGTAGCGCTTGTGCTTACGCTGGGTATCAGTCCGGCGGGGGTCGGGAATGCCTATGCCTCGGAGACTTCCGAAGAAGAGCCCGTCACCACGGAAAAGGTTTACGAGTACGGAAAGGTTATTGAGAAAAACATTACCACGGACATCCCTGTGGTGCCCGGAACAAATTACAGGATAAAGGTGACTTTTACGGGGATCGAGGCAGAAGGAAAGACACTGAACCCCGTAAGGATTTACTACGAGGATGTGATGTACGACCAGTGCGTGCCCAATGTGCAGCCGGCTTACAAAGCAAAAAACGTGGATGACAGGAGCGGACTTCTTTACGAAGTCACAACACCGGGAGTCACAGACTCAAGGGAATTTACGGTTGCTGCAATCGACGATGTGCTGACGGTGATCGTAGCGGGGGACGCGATCCTTGAAAAGGTGGAAATCCGTGCGGAAGAGGCAAAAGAGCCCGGGAAGAAACCCACCATCTACGTGATCGGGGATTCTCTTGTACAGACCTACAATTCGTCCTACTACCCCATGACAGGCTGGGGGCAGATGCTGCCTCAGTTCTTTACAAAGGATGTGAACATCGTAAATCGCGCGATCGGCGGAAGAAGTACGATGAATTTCATAAATCAGGGGCGTCTTAACGATGTACTTGTAAATGTCCGCCCGGGAGACTGCGTGCTGGTGACCTTCGGACACAACGACGGAGGCGGAGTTGCGGGGCGCGCCTGCAGCGTAGAAGACTACAAGATGTATCTTAAAGAACGTTACGTGGAAGGTGTGCGTCAGAGAGGCGGTACCACAGTGCTGGTGACTCTCGGAAACCAGAACATCTTTTCGAAAGAGGGAGAGGTGCTGCAGAGCTACCCGGATTACGTGAATGCCATGAAGGAAGCGGCTGCGGAAATGAACTGTCCGCTGATCGACTTAAATGCCAAGTCCAAGGCCTACTTTAAATCAGTTTACGATGAGTACGGCTCCGGTTTCCTGAAGGATGTGGTTTTCAACTGCTTCAGGGCGGGCATATACGAAAACTACATTGACGGAGCGGGAGACTCAACTCACTTTCAGAAATTCGGCGCCACGAAGCTTTCTGAGTTTGTGGCCCGTGGAATAGCGGAACTGGAGCTTCCCGGAGTGTCGGAGTACTATAAAGCTCCCGCTGCGGCAGAAGCTGTGCCTGCCAATGTGGGAGATGTAAAGTTTAACACAAAGAAGTATGATGAAAAGTACTTCCACATGGAGTGGAAGACCGTGAAGGGCGCGGATTTTTACGAGATAGAGCGGGCTTCCATGAACAGGGAAGGCTTTATCACGGGATTTGAACTTCTGGGCTATGCTGCGGAGGGCATGTTTGCTGACCCGCCCATAAAGCGTGAAGAAGGGATGAACTATGCCTATGTGGCCTACGGCGTGAATGCTGCCGGCAGGTCGGAGAAGCCCTCGGAGATCCTGTGGGCAGTAGCGGATAATGATATAAAAGAAGAATTCAGAACGCGGCTTGAAGCAGGTGAAATCGGTGCAAGGAAGGAAGAGGAAACTGCGAAAGCCGAACAAAAAGAGGAAGCAGTGACTCAGACTGCTTCCCATACACCCGTTCCCAAACAAGAGGAACGCAGCGATGATGATGTTCAAGGGAAAGATCCTGTCCCGATCATTCTTACAATAGCCGGGATCTTTGTGGCAGCGGCGTGTGCTGTGGTTTTGATCGGGAAAAGGAAAAAATAGCGGCAGGCAGAAGCCGGTATCAGCGCTCCGACAAAGGGATATAGTCCTCGGGGGCCATTATGGGCTGGTAGGACGGGCGGATGATCTTGTCCTGATTTATGAGCTCTTCCAGGCGATGAGCGCTCCAGCCCGAAATGCGGGCCATTGCGAAAAGCGGCGTGAAAAGCTCCTGGGGAAGATCCAGCATGGAATAGACAAAACCGCTGTAGAAATCCACGTTGGCACTTACGCCCTTGTAGATACGGCGTTCTTCCGCGATGACCTTCGGAGCCAGGGTCTCCACCATGGAATAGAGCGCGTAGTCCTCGTCACGGTTCTTTTCGTGGGCCAGCTGCTGAACGTAGCTTCTGAAGATCTTCGCTCTGGGGTCGGACAGCGAATAGATCGCGTGGCCCATACCGTAGATCAGTCCTTTTTGATCAAATGCTTCTTTGTGGAGAAGCTTAAGGAGATATGCTTTTACTTCGTCTTCGTCTTTTAAGTCGGAGACGTTTTTTTTCATGTCCGCAAACATCTGCACGACCTTGATGTTGGCTCCGCCGTGCTTGGGTCCTTTTAAGGAACCGAGGGCAGCCGCCATTACGGCATAGGTGTCGGAACCGGAAGAGGTGACCACGTGGGTCGTGAAGGTGGAGTTGTTACCGCCACCATGCTCTGCGTGGAGCACGAGGGCGATGTCCAGTATCCGTGCTTCAAGTTCCGTGTACTTTTTGTCGGGACGGAGAAGCCTTAATATGTTTTCCGACGTGGATGCCTTGGGATCCGGGCGGTGTATGTAAAGGCTCTTTCCTTTTTCGTAGTGGTTGTATGCCTGATAGCCGTAAACAGCCAGCATGGGAAACACGCTGATCAGCTGGAGGCACTGGCGCATCACGTTTTCAAGGGAATTGTCGTCGATGGTCTTGTCGTAGCAGGCCAGGGTCAGGACGCTTCTCGCCAGAGTGTTCATCATGTCCTTGCTGGGAGCCTTCATGATGACGTCCCTCACAAAGTTGGTGGGGAGGGAACGCATGTGCGAAAGAAGGGAGGTGAACTCCTCAAGCTCCGATGCATTGGGAAGCTTGCCATAGAGGAGGAGATAGGTGGTCTCTTCAAAACCGAATCTCTTGTCGTTAAGAAATCCCGCGCAAAGATCTTCTATGTTGATGCCACGGTACCTGAGTATGCCTTCGCAGGGAACTGACACGCCCTCTACCGTTTTGGAGGAGATTATCTCGGATATCCTGGTGAGGCCCGTGACCACGCCTTTTCCGTTCAGGTCGCGCAAGCCTCTTTTTACTTCATACCGTGCATATAATGACGGATCGATGGTGCCGTTTTCAAGGCATATTCCCGCAAGGCTGTTTAGAATCTGGTTTTTGTCCATGGTAACCCCCTTTCGACTTTTAAGTCACTTTAACATGTTAATAGATAGATGATTTATTTTATCAGAGAACGAAAGCACATGTCAACGGATTTCTGTATCGTTGGCTTAAAGACAGCTCGAGACGGATAAGTCATAAAAAGAAAGTTTACTAAAATAGAAATCAAGTCAGTAAAACAGGATTGCTATCCTGTTTGTTTTATTGCATTACTTAACGGATTTCGAAAAATATGCACAAAGAAGTCAGGCACAAAAAAGTATAAAATGTAAAAAATGTACAAAAATCTCCTTGACAAGTAGTAAAAACGGAAGTAAACTTCAGGTAAAGTTTTACTAAACTATGGGGTAAAACTCACGTTTATTTACGGATGAACCGTAGAAGGAGGTAATATGAAGAAAAATCTTAAGAAGCTCACAGCATTCGTGGCTTCTGCAGTGATGGTGCTTTCTCTTGCCGCATGCGGCAACAAGGAGACTGAGGATAAGACTGCTCCTACAGCAGCTCCCGCACAACAGTCCACCGCCACTGCCACATCTACTCCCGTTCCCACAGAAGGGCCCAAGGAGATCAAGACTATCAGATGGGGTACACACTGGATGCCCGGACTCAATCCCTGGAATCAGGATGAGGTTACCGGCGAGTATACAATGCAGGCTGAAGAGCGTGAAGCCAGGATCGCAGCGGAAAATGCGTGCCTTGAGCAGCTCGGTGTAAAATTTGAGTATGTTCAGTATGACACTCTGGTAAACATTCTTCAGAGCGTAATGGCAGGAAATCCTGTTGCAGATCTTTGCGTTCTCTGGGGAGGATCCGAGAACACGATCTTAAAGCAGAATGTCTGCAGAAAGCTGGATGATTTTGCTCATCTGTTCAAAGAGAATGAGTCCATGAGCTGGATGCTCGACGCTCCCATGTACGATCATTACTATCTCATGAGCGATGTTGTCAGATTTATGCCCAGATGGCCCCTTTGCTACAACATCACTATGATCGAAGCAGTTGACAGCCTTAAGGATGCCAACGGAAACACCATCTATCCCAACACTCTCTTTGATGAGGGCAAATGGACATGGTCAACCTTCAAGGATTATCTTGAAAAGATCGATGCTTACTACAAGAACAACGACAAGATCGATGCTTACTACACAGATACACGTTTCGCAACTCTCTCGGCAGCTTATTCCGCAGGTGCAGCCATCTACGGCGAAGACGGTCTCGGCGTTGAGAGCCAGGGCATGAAGGATGCCTGGAATTTTGTAAACAGCCTTCTTAAGTCCAACCTTATCACCGTTGAGCTTTACGATGACGGTTACACACCCGGCTGGTGCTGGCCCGCTTACCATCTTCAGGACGGACAGACAGTGTTTGCAGACTGCCCTGACTGGCTCATCAACGGTGCAGCAAGCGGATGCGCAGACAGAGGCGAATCCATCGGTATCGTTCCCTGGCCCAGAAGCGACAAGCTTTCATTTAATGATGAAAAGTACAATCAGGTAATGACAGTGGGCGATTCCATCTGCATACCCAAGGGTGTTGATGATGCCACAACAGAGCTTGCCATCAAGGCACTTCTTCTTTACACAGAGACCTATCTCTGCGAAAGAGGCGGCGTAAGCAGCTACGAAGAGTATCTTGATGCTGCTTCCACAGCTAAGGCTGCAGAGTACGGATTTGATATCTTCCACGACAAGATCGGTGATTCCATCCTTGATTCCTTCAAGTATCTTACAAACAAGGTTCAGGGCGGAAACGACTACTCCGACCTTCTCGGCTACCGTGTAAAGTGGGATGATGTCATCGGCAAATCCTTCTTTGGAATTGACGGATTCGCATCCTATGACGTTTCCATCGCTCAGAACATGAACCTGTTCCTTGACGTTGTAAATGAGATGCAGGCTATCCTTTCCAGCGACAAGCTGAACGACACTGAAAAGCCGAAGGTTTCTCACATCGATCCTATTGCGGTTCCTGTGGGAACAACCGAAGCCTCCGCTATCTGGGGCGATTTCTACTCTGCAGAAGATAATATTGACGGTGTAATGGGAATGGACAGATTCTCCATTAAGTGGAATGAAGGCTTCTCGGCAGACATCTTCAAGACACCCGGCTACTATCACAGATGCTTCAAGGGACAGTTCACGGATGCAGCGGGAAATGTTGATTACAATACAGCAAGCGTTTATGTTTACAATCCCAACAACAAGAAAGCACCCACAGTAAAGGTTAATGACAAGGCTGCGGACGTTGCTCTCAACACAGATGTTTCAACACTGGTGTGGGCAGGTGAGAATGGATTTATCCTCTCAGCTGTGGATGCTGACGGAGTTGATGTTACTCCCAACGTAGTTCCCGACCTTTCCACTCTTGATACATCAACAGCAGGCACATACGATGTTGCGGTTACCGTAACTGACTATGCAGGAAACGTTACAACAGTGACCGTTAAGGTTAAGGTTGTTGCACAGTAACAGATCAGAACTTAAAGTGAGCCGGGGGATCCCTTCGGCTCACTTATCCCAATAAAGCTCACGGAGAAAAAGCAATGAAGAAGAAAAAACTCATCATTACAATATCTGCGATAGTTGTACTCCTTGTCGCCATTGTTGCCATCAGGAGGATCGGTCGCAAAAACACCATGGAGCTTTCAGGGGAAAGACTTAACACACTTACTTACGAAGAATCTTATTTAAACTATCTCGCGGAGAACGGATACACCGGCAGGCTGGCCTCGGATGAGGTGGCTGTCGATGTTTCCGCCTACACCGCGGACAAAGTAATGGAAGCCTCCTATGCAGACGGACTGGTCCTCACGGGAGAAGAGGGAAAGATCACCTTTTCCTTTACGGTCGAAGAAGCCGGCTTCTACAATCTTTTACTCACCTATCTTCCCCTTAAGGGAACCACCTCTGACATCCAGAGAAAGATCAGCATTGACAACGAGATCTGCTACAACGCTCTTTCCCAGATACTTTTAAAGAGAGAGTACAGCGACGAGAAGATCAAAACAAAAAATAAAAACGAGATCAGACCGGGCTCCGATGAAGTCTTCACGGAGAAAACGGTTTACATAGAGGATTACGGCAGAAGAAACGGCGAACCGCTGATGTTCTACCTTTCAAAAGGCAGGCATACGATCACTTTTGAGTCCGCCAAGGAACCTGTTGCCATCAGGGAACTTGTGTTCAAAGCAAGAGGAGAGCTTCAGAGCTACTCGGAGGCGGTGGCTCTTTTAAAGAGCACCTATCCCGTTTACAGCGGCAAAACCCTGAAGGGAGAAGCCGAAAGGACCGAGGGTATCACTTCAGGCATATACAAAAGCTCTTCATCCATAAACATCAACAAGAACTATTCCGACGCGGATCTGTCGCCCTATCATCCCTACAGGATCGTCTACAACACCATCGGCGGAGATTCCTTCAAGATTTCGGGTGATTATGTTACCTGGGAGATCGATGCTCCGGAGACGGGACTTTACGAGATCACATTTAAGGGCAGACAATCGGCTAAAAGAGGTGTCACATCTTACAGAAGACTGTATGTTAACGGAGTCGTTCCCTACGCAGAGGCAGACAGGATCTCTTTCGGCTACTCCGGCGATATGACAAATTACACCGTGGGAACAAACGACGGAGAACCCATGCTCTTCCTTTTGAACAAAGGAAAGAACACAGTTACGCTGGAGGTTGTTCTCGGTGATTTCGGAAGCGTTCTCACCGAAGTCGAAGAGAGTATGTTCAATCTCAACAGACTCTACCTTAAAACTGTAACGCTCACGGGAACAGCACCCAGCAAATACATTGATTACGAGATCAGAAAAAAAGTTCCGGACTTTGAAAGCGTGATGAGTACGGAATCTGAAAGACTTACAAAATGCCTGAACGAAATGGTTGCCATCACAGGCGAAAAGGGAGAGAACACCACCCTTCTGGAAAAAATGGCGATCGAAGCAGCAGAACTGGCAAAGGAACCTGAAAGCGTGACAGAAGAGCTTTCCAGATGGAAGAGTAACATCTCGGCTCTCGGAACCTGGGCGGTGAGCATTTCAGAAATGCCCCTGGAGCTGGACAGCCTCTATATTTCCGGTCAGAATGAAAAGCTTCCGAAAGCTACCGCAGGGTTCATTAAAAATGCTTATTACGATGTGTTCAGATTCTTTGCTTCCTTCTTTGTAAAGACGAACGAAGTTACAAGTTCAGAGGATTACGACGGTAAAGACGACGATGTGCTGGTTGTATGGATGGTGTCATCCGGTAAGGAACAGGCACAGATCCTTCAGAACATGATCGACGAGCAGTTCATTCCCAAATACGACATCCCCGTAAAGCTGCAGCTCATCCCTCTGGGAGTGGTTCTGAGAGCGGCTCTTACCGGAAACGGCCCGGACGTGCTGGTGGGTGTAGGACAGGGAACTCTGGCGGATTTTGCCATGAGAAATGCCCTTGTGGACATTTCGGAGCTTCCGGGCTTTAAGGAGGAATCCGAAAGATTCTACGAGAGCGCCATCACCGGAGCAAAGTATCTTGACGGTGTTTACGGTCTTCCGGAGACCCAGACCTTCATGATGACTTTCTACAGAAAAGACGTTCTTGACGAACTGGGGGTTGAAGTTCCCAAGACATGGGATGAGATCAAGGATCTGATCCCGATCCTTCAAAGAAACAATTACGATTTTTATATGCCCAAGACCGAGATCTTCTCATCCATAGTGTTCCAGTACGGCGGAGACTACTACCTTGGAAACGGAGATGATTACGGTGTCGGATCCGGACTTTCATCGAATGTTGCAATGGAGGCCTTTAAAAACCTGACGGATTTCTTCACTGCATACAAATTACAGGTGTCCGCGGACTTCTCCAACAGATTCAGGACCGGTGAGATGCCTGTGGGTATCACGAATTACACTACTTACTGTAACCTTGAGATCTTCGCGCCGGAGATCAAGGGACTCTGGTCATTTGCTCCCTTCCCGGGAACACTGAAAGAGGACGGAACCATCGACAATACCTTCGTTACGGACACAAGCCAGAGTGTTATCCTGAATTCAACTAAGATGAAGGATCAGGCCTGGACCTTCCTTAAATGGTGGACAGGGACCGAAGCCCAGCTGAATTACGCAACAAAGATCGAGTCGGTAATGGGAACCGCGGCAAGATACGCAGCGGCAGACAAAGAAGTTCTGGCGTCCCTTCCCTGGAGTGCATCGGAGTACAGAGCGCTCAGCAAACAGCTTGAAAATACAAAGGGCATTCCCGCAGTTCCCGGAAGCTACATGACGACCAGAATGGTAACATATGCCTTTGACGACGTTGTTTCCAACAACGCAAACCCCAGAGAAACACTCTATCTGAACGTTAAGGCCATCGACAGGGAGCTTATGAAAAAGCGAAAAGAGTTTGGACTTATCCAAGGAGAATAGGTAATGGAAAAAACAAAAACAAAAGAAAGCTTCGGGAAGATCTGGAAGAGGCACGGCTCGAAATACCTGATGATCCTGCCCTTTGCCCTGATCTTTGTGACATTTTCACTGATCCCCGTGATCGTGGCTATCGTCCTGAGCTTTACTTCCTTCAACATGGCTGAAATGCCGAAGTTTGTGGGATTTGAAAACTATATCAGTCTCCTGGTGGATGACGATGTGTTCCTGACTGCGGTGAAGAACACCTTCGTCCTTGCAATAGTGACCGGACCTTTGAGCTACTTCCTCTGCTTTGTACTTGCATGGCTCATCAATGAGCTCCCTCCAGTGCCCAGAGCGATCCTTACCCTGATCTTCTACGCTCCTTCCATTTCGGGAAATGCGTACCTGGTCTGGAAACTGATCTTTTCTTCGGACACCTACGGTTACGCAAACGCATGGCTTTTGAAACTGGGACTCACGGAGGACGCCATACTGTGGTTTGAAAATGCGGACTACATCCTCCCCATCCTCATTGTGGTTCAGCTGTGGCTGAGCCTCGGAGTCAGCTTCCTGTCATTCATCGCGGGTCTTCAGACCGTGGACAAGTCCCTCTACGAAGCGGCTGCGGTGGAGGGAGTCAGGAACCGCTGGCAGGAGCTCTGGTACATCACCCTTCCTTCCATGAAACCTCAGCTCATGTTCGGTGCGGTAATGCAGATCACCAATTCACTTTCGATCTCAGGCATATCCATTGAGCTTGCGGGCTTCCCTTCCGTAAACTATGCGGGACACACGATCCTGACCCACCTTCACGACTACGGTACCGTGCGCTACGAGATGGGCTATGCCTGCACCATAGCAGTTGCCCTTTTCCTCATAATGATGCTCTGCAACGTGCTTGTACAGAAGCTTTTGAGAAAGATTGGTTAATGTCATATGAACAAAAAACCCGGTAAGATAATCAAATATTTAAAGGGTCGGAAGATCAGAAGAAGAAACAGGAGTCTCGGAACAGACATAGCCCTGACCCTGATACTTGCGATCTTCGGTGCGTTTTCAGCTCTGCCCCTTTTGAACATAGTGGCAAATGCCTTTAAGCCCATGAGTGAGATCTTTCTTTTCCCTCCGAAGCTTATTACGGTGGAAAACCCCACTTTCAACAACTTCTTTGATCTGGGAAACATCATCGAGGGCTTTGACATAACCTTCGGAAGGTATCTTTTTAACACGGTGTTCATTACAGGCATAGGAACCGCGGGCACGGTGCTCCTTGGCTCCATGGCAGCCTTTCCTCTTGCAAAGTACACCTTCCCCGGCTCAAAAGTGATGTCACAGATCATAGTTTACTCCCTCATGTTCTCGAGTTCTGTAACTGCGATCCCCGCTTACTTCATCATGAGCGGCCTCGGTATCATCGACACCTACTGGGCTGTTGTCCTTCCGGCCATCGGCGGGACCCTCGGACTCTACCTCATGAAGAACTTCATGGTGCAGATCCCCGACGAGATGATCGAAGCGGCAAAGATCGACGGGGCCGGAGAGCTGAAGGTCTTCTTTCAGGTCGTGATGCCTCTTTGCAAACCCGCATGGATCACCCTCATCATTCTTTCCATTCAGGGACTCTGGGGCAATTCCGGCGGTGATTTCATCTACTCCGAGGAACTGAAGCCTTTGAGCTACGTCCTTTCACAGATCACATCCTCGGGCATCGCCCGCACAGGCGTCTCCTCGGCAGTTTCACTGATCATGCTGATAGTGCCTGTCACGGTTTTTGTAATTTCGCAGAGTAACGTTATTGAAACAATGTCAACCTCGGGATTAAAGGGTTAATCATGAAAAAAGGAACATTCAAAAGAGTTACGGCTGTGATCGGAGCTTTAGCGATCCTCGCCGCAGCACCTCTTACAAACGCATATGCAGCGGATGGAACGGCCTACGAGTACGAAGGCTACACCTACGACTACTGGGGAAATGCCCAGGACACTCCCGCCGCCTTTCGCCTTGCCACCATCATTAACGATGAGTCCCTGGTGGGATTTACCTTCGGCTCCATAGATGATGTGAGCACTTCAAAGGACGGAAGGATCTTCCTGTGCGACAAGCTGAGCAGCAGAGTGAACATCTTTGATGAAAACGGAGAATTTGTGACATCCATAAAGGTTTTAAAGACAGGGGTCGGAAAGATCGCCCTGAATCCCGACGGAAGCCAGATGTCTCTCATCGAGCCCTCCGGAACCTGGTATCAGGAAAAAACGAAGGAGCTCTACATCGCCGATTCCGCCAACAAGAATGTTTACGTCCTTGACGGCGAGACCTACTTCCTGAACAGAGTTTTACCCGCGCCGGAAAACATGACGGGAGTAACTGAGTACGCGCCTTCCAAGATCACCGTTGACAACGCGGGCAGGATCTACATCGTGGTTGCATCCAGCTATGAAGGCATAGTTGAGCTGAACCCCGACGGAAGTTTCTCCGGGTACTACGGTGTAAACGAACCCAGGATCAATCTGGTTCAGTACTTCTGGAAGTCCATCGCTACGGACAAGCAGAAGGAGAAGATGGGAAAGACCTATGCGCCGGGATTTACAAACGTGGCACTTGATTCCGAAGGCTTTGTATATGCAGTGACGAAAGAAACAAACGCAGCAACAAAGCTCTTCAGGCTGAATTCCAACGGAGAGAACGTGATCCGTGCGGAGAGCTTCGATCTTATCGGAGATCTTCATCTGAGTTCAAACAATTCAAGGGACAGCGCCTTTATCGACGTTTCGGTAACGGATTACGGTGTTGCCGCGGTTCTTGATGAAACCAAGGGAAGGATCTTCCTTTATGATTTTGACGGTAACATGCTGAATGCCTTCGGAGGCTACGGCTACTCCAAGGGTCAGTTCAAAAAGCCCACCTCTCTTTCCTGGCTGGGAACAAATCTGGTCGTAACGGACACTGAGCTGAGATGCGCCTACATCCTCACTCCCACGGATTTCGGAAGAGCTGCCCTTGCGGCAAGCGAAGCCTACTACCTGGGACAGTGGGAAAAAGCGACGGAATTCTTTAATGAATGCATAAAACTAAACGCAAACTACGAGGTGGCCTACGTGGGACTGGGAAAGAACCTTCTCATGCAGGACAGATACGAGGATGCGATGTACTACTTTAAGCTGGGAAACTCCAGACTTTATTACTCAAAGGCCTACAAGGGCTACAGAGGTGAGCAGATCAGAGAAAAGTTCTGGATCTTCGCTCTTGTGTTTACGGCACTGATGGTGCTTTTGGTAAGATCAGAGGTTAAGTACCACAAAAAGAACCGGAAGGGAGAAGAGTCGTGATGAACAAATTAAAATATGTCTCACATTGTGTTTTTCACCCCTTTGACGGTTTCTACGAAACAAAGCACAGAGGGATGGGAAGCAGATGGATCCCATGGGCGATCCTTGCGCTTTACGGGATCGTTTCCTGCATAGATGTGCAGTACAAGGGTTTCGTGATAAATTTTTACCACGTTTCCAACATGAGTTCGGTCCGTACCTTCATTTCTTCCATCACGATCTTTTTGCTTTTTGCACTGAGCAACTGGACCGTGACAACGCTCATGGACGGCAAGGGGAAACTGAACGATATTTTCCTTGTTACGACCTACTCCCTGGTACCTGTGATCTTTTGCAGACTGATCGTGATCTTCCTGAGTAATTACATCATACGTGAAGAGGCAGCGATACTCTATGCAGTGACGGCTTTTTCCTGGGTATGGTTCGGCTTCATGATGATCTCCGGGCTTTGCACGGTGCATGAGTACGGCCTTGCAAAGAACCTGGTGACCATCCTCATTACGGCTGTGGCAGCGGCCATCATCATCTTCCTGCTGGTGCTTTTCATCTCCCTCATCGAGCAGATGCTGGGCTTTTTCACAACGTTTTTCAAAGAATTTTCACGAAGGATATAAATTACCGGTGAAACTATGAGAAAGAAAACTATCACAATTACATCAATCGCAGCCGGAACGCTGATCCTTGTCCTTCTCCTTGTAAGAGGGATCGGGATCATGGGCATATCAAAGACTCCCTTCACCACCGACTACTCTTACTCCGTGAACAAAGGGAAAGAGATCGAGATCTCCGTGTCAAAGGATGTTGCGGTGGCTGAGACTGAGGGAAAGATCCTTTACGTGAATCCTTCCTCCCTCAACCTGATCCTCGAGGACAAAACGACGGGAAAACGTTATTCCGCCATTTCATCCGATAAAAAGGCCACGGAATTCGAAAAGTCCCTTATGATCGTGAATTTTGTCGGAAAGGACAATGTTTTTTCCGAGTGGGATTCCTTTACAAAAGCCCGTGAAAATGAGAGCTACAGCCTTACAGCCATCGACAACGGTGTGAGGATCGCAATGCAGTTGAATGAAGGAGCCAGCGAAAGGTTTTACGAGTATCTTCCCCAAAAGATGTCTCCGGAAAACTACAGCCTTTTTAAGGATGGACTGGACAAAGCGGTTGAAGAGGGCATTATCGATGAAGCGCTGAAAAAGAAGTATCTGACCACTCTGACCCTTGTCTTTAAAAAGAGCAAGCAGGATGAGTACTACAACTGCACCTACATCGGAAATCCTCCCATGTCGGCCTGCAGACAGATGATCGCAATGGCTCAGATGGTGGGATACACTACGGAAATGCTCCTTGAGGATGCCAAGAAATACGATTTTAAGGTGGAATTCAAAGAGGCCCCTGTTTTTGACATTGTTCTGGATGTTACACTTGAAGGGGACGAACTCGTTGTGGATGTCCCCGCCTCGGGCATAGTCAGCAGCAATCCCTATTTCACCATTACAAACATAGAGCTTCTCCCCAACTTCGGGCTTGTGACCAATTCCGAAGTGGAGGAAGGTTATCTCTTTGTTCCGGACGGCTGCGGAGCACTGATCGGAATGAACGGATACAACCCCAAAGTTCCGGATTATTTCCGTCCGGTCTACAATAACGATTTTTACAAGGACTATCTCTACACACCTGAGTACACGACGGAGCTCATGATGCCTGTTTTCGGAGTCATTTACAGGACGGGCGCCATGAAGCCCTTTTCCATCCTGGGAATGATCGAGAGCGGCGCAGACTATGCAAACATAGAAGCGATGCTTGCATCTTCGGCGGAGGTTTCCACGGGAAGAGTGTTCAATAAGGTATATGCCTCCTTTGACGTGAGCCAGTACGAGTGGGTTCCTGTTTTCGGAGAGTTTTCCGACAACACAAGTACCTACCTTTCCGTAATGCCTCAGACAAAGGAAAATTTCAGAGTACGCTATGCTACATTTTCTGAAGGCGCCGACTACTTTGAAATGGCGGAGGTTTACAGAAACCATCTCTTCGGATCAAAGGACGGAGATGTTTACAACACCTCTGCAAAGCTCTATCTTGAGATACTGGGCACACTTTCCACAACACAGAGGATCATCGGTATACCTTACAACAGCAGATACTCCATGACGACCTACGAGGAACTGGGGGAGATCCTTACGGATCTTGACGCAAAGAACGCCAACGTTTCCTACCTCGGAGCATTTGACGGCGGAAAAGACAACATGCTCATGAATCACGGAAAGCTTGTATCAAAGAACGGAAGCAAAAAGGAACTGGAGCAGCTTAAGGAGCTGATCGATGAAACCGGATCCACCCTCTATCTGGGAACAGATTTCATGCGGATCTGGGATTCCACGGGAAACGGCTTTGCAACAGGCATACATGCGGACGAGGATTACACGAAACAGCCCGCGAGAGTCTACGGCACAAACAAAGCAGTTGGCGAAGCCTGGAACAGCAAGTTCAGCTATCTCCTTTTGAAGCCTTCCTATCTTGTGGATACTGTCAGAGACTTTTTAAAGAAGACCGGTGAAAAGGATTCGAACCTTTACGTTGCAGCGCTCACCAATCAGTACTATGCAGATTACGGAAACAGCAGCATCACCCCAACGGACGCGCAGAATGCGGTAAACACGGCGCTGGATGCTTTAAGTGAAAACAGGAAGCTTGCTCTGGATTCTCCCAGAGCCGATAAAATAAAGTACGGAACAGTAGCCTGTGACATACCGAGGGATTCGTCGGAATATGCAGTGTTCAGTGCAACGATCCCCTTCTATCAGCTGGTTCTGAACGGAATGTGCGAGTACACGACGGTCACTGCAAACAACACTTCCATGGGTTACGATTACTATCTCATGCAGGCTCTTGAAACCGGATCTGAGCTTAAATTCACTCTTTCATCAAAGAGCGTGGATGTTTTGAGAGACACCGAATACTCCTACATCTATTCCGCCCAGTATGACCTTCTTAAGGAAGACATAAAGAGGACGGTTGAGGAATACAAAAAAGCAATGGAGATCATTGAGAAGACAAAGATCATCGATCACAGGATCGTAAACGACAACGTCTTCCTTACGGTTTACGAAAACGGAACAAAGATCTACACTAATTACAACGGCATCGGGGTACAGGCGGAGGGGATGGAGATTCCCGCCAACGGGTATGTGATATGCAGATGAATAAGATGAAATACAAAAACAAAAGAAAACTGTGCGGCTTCATGTACACCATTCCATGGATCATAGGCTTTGTCCTGTTTTTTGCGGTTCCCATCTTTAAGACTATATGGTGGTCCTTTAACTCGGTGGGAGTCAGCGAAAACGGAGGTATGAGCCTGACCTGGGCAGGTTTCGGAAACTACGTATCCCTCTTTACGGAGCAGGTTGCGTCGGGATCACGCACTTTCCTTCAGGTTTTTACCAACGAGAACACAAATCTTCTGGTGAACACCCCCATCATCGTGATCTTCAGCCTTTTCCTTGCGATCCTCGCAAACGTGAAGTTCAAGGCTCAGGGAGTGGTGAGAACGGTTTTCTTCCTGCCTATAGTTTTGGGACTTAAGGTCATCACGGACCTTATTACCATCACAACGGGAGGAGATCTGGTATCAAGAGGAAACGGGCTCTTTTCCCAGGGCTTCGCCGCAATGATGCTCCTTCGCTACACATCCATCAGCAGCGACATCATCCTGACCATCACCTCCTACGTTGACAACATCTTCCAGCTGGTTTCCAGAGCGGGTGTACAGACCCTGATCTATCTTGCGGGGCTGCAGTCCATCTCTCCCAGCCTTTATGAGGTGGCAAAGATCGAAGGTGCCACGACCTATGAGTCCTTCTGGAAGGTAACACTTCCCCTGATCGGAAACATAACCATGTTTGTTGTGGTCTACACCATCGTTGACTACTTCCTCGGATCGTCCATAGCAACCGAGGTTTACAGTTTCGCTTTCACAAAGAGCCGCATCGGTATCGCTTCCGCATTGTCGGTGGTTTACATGATCAACGTGCTTCTGGTGCTTTTCCTTGTACTTCTGGTCTCAAAAAAGGCGGTGAAGAAAGATGTCTGATAAGAAAAATAAAAAACCGAACAGGCCTCCGAAGCCTTTTAAAGTGGTTGCAAAGAAGAGCATTGTAAGCGTATTGTTTGGTATAATGGTTGCGGGAATGTGCTTCACCATGATCTACCCGATCATAAAGCTTTTTCCCAACGTTTTCGGCGAACTAACGGATCTCGGAAATCCGGATGTCATCTGGATCCCCGTGAACCGTTCCGCTTTGAGCTTTACCGCAGCATGGCGTTTCACCATGAAGGAAGGGATCATGACCCTCTTTAAATCTGTGGGGTATGCAGGTCTCATCACCGTGATCCAGATCTTTATGTCCGCAATGGTGGGCTATGCCATAGCAAGAGTCAAGTTCCCGGGAGCGAATGTGATCTTTATGCTGGTACTCCTGGTGTTCCTTGTACCGCCTCAGGCGCTTCTCCTTTCCCAGTACATCCACTTCCAGCACTTCTGGTTCTTCGGTAAGGAGATCAACATTATCGGAAGACCGATCACGCTGTACCTTCTTGCGATCTTCGGCTTCGGCGTGAATCAGAGCCTTTTCGTCTTTGTCTTCCGGCAGTTCTTTAAGAACACACCCAAGGAACTTGAAGAGGCAGCGCTGATCGACGGCTGCGGCTTTAACAGGACTTACTTAAGCGTCATGCTCCCCTGCGCAAAGCCTGCCATCGCAACGGTTGCGGTCCTGGGCTTTGTGTGGAACTACGGAGATACCTACTACACAGGTTACTTTGATCCCGACGGATCCTATCTCGGTGTGATCCTGAACACCGCATTCCAGTCGGCAAACGAGCAGTTTGTGATCAACGCCATCAAGACCTGGTACAAGCTTCCCATAGCAAATGCATTTGCATTTGATGCGGTAAAGCAGGCCGGGGCGCTGATCTACATGGTGCCGCTTCTCATCTTCTACTTCATAACACAGCACTGGCTGGTTGAGAACATCGAGAACGCAGGTATCGTAGGATAAGAGGGAAAAATGCGAAAGATAATTTTTTTAACGGCAGCGGCACTGCTTCTCACATTGGGAAGCGGTGGCTGCAGAGCAAATGAAAGTAAGATAACCGAACCGGTACCGGCCGTAACACCCGAAGCAGGGACTGCAACGGATCCGGCGTCGGAAAAGGAGGACAGGGTGGAGTATTCAAAAATCAAGATCGATCTGACACAGACTCACCAGACGTGGGAAAGCTTTGGCGCCAGCGGAGCATGGTGGGCACAGTATATAGGAGGATGGGACAAGAAAAACAGTTATTCCGAGATCACTCCCAGAGATGATCTTGCCATCCTGCTGTTTGACAAAGAAAAAGGCATAGGACTCAGTTCCTTCAGATATAACATGGGAGCAGGTTCCGCAGACTCAGGAAAAGGAACCTACTACGATCCCCACAGAAGAGCTCAGAGCTTTGAGTCTGCACCGGGGGTATATGACTGGTCGAAGGACGCAAACGCCGTCTGGTTTGTTAAGAAGGCAGTGGAGTTAAATAAGGACATTGACATCATCCTCTTCTGCAACAGCCCCCTTGAAAGGCTCACAAAGACAGGAAAGGCCCAGAGCCTTAAGAACAGCACAACAAACATAGAACCCGAGAAGTACGGTGAATTTGCTTCCTACTGCTTTGATGTGGCCGAGCATTTTCTGGACATGGGAATTCCCGTAACAGAGATCTCACCCATAAACGAGCCACAGTGGGAATGGCTTGACGGCCAGGAGGGCATGCATCTTGATGAAAAGGCCATTGTTGGCATACTTGAGACCTTTGTAAATGACATTAAGAACCGCAGCAAGCTTGCGGACGTTACCATCAGCGGACCTGAAAGCGGCGAATGGGGCGGAAAGACCAAGGACTACGTCAACGCTATCATGAAGAATCCCACCCTCAGGGACTACTTCAAGGTGCTTGACTGTCATTCCTATTGGACAAAAACAGCAACCAAAACGGATTTCAAGAACTGGATCGAAAAGAATTATCCCGGAGTCACGCTCCGCACATCCGAATGGTGCGAAATGGTCAACGGTTCGGACTACACCATGGATTCGGCATTCAATATGGCTGATGTCATCATGGAAGACATTAAGATCTTAGACGTGAGCAGCTGGCAGCTCTGGGTTGCGATCTCACCCGGAGGCTACAGAGACGGACTGATCCATGTGAACGAGAGCAAGCAGGCATACAGAGCCACAAGAAGACTCTGGGCCATGGGTAATTTCTCCCGCTTCATCCGTCCGGGCTTTGTGAGAGTGGATGCTTCGGCTCCCTTCACGGATCTCATGAACATGCAGAGTGTAGCCTTTAAGGGTGTGGGAGATTCCGGAAAGGAAGAACTGGTGATCGTCCTTACAAACAGAGAGGATGAAAAGACTTTCAGGCTGGACATTAAGGGCGAAAAGGGTTATGATAACTACGAAATTTTCACGACCACAGAAGAAAAAGACCTGGAGCTGACAGCTTCCGGGGAATTCGACGAAGATACCGTGATCAACATTGAGGGGAAATCAATAGTAACGATCAGACTTAAATCAAGGTAGGATAGGTATGGCTACGATCAAGGAAATAGCGGAACGGGCGGGAGTGTCCGTTACCACTGTATCAAGAGTATTGAATATGGATGACACCCTGAATGTTTCCGGAGATACAAGAGTCAGAGTGTTCAAGATAGCTGAGGAACTGGAATACGTGCCCCGTAAGAGAAAAAACCAGACCGAGGAGGAAGAGCCTGTAAGGAGCATCTCCGTGGTCTACTGGTACAATTACGAGCAGGAGATCGAAGATCCCTACTATCTCTCGATACGTCTTGCCATAGAAGAAAAGGCCAAGGAATACGGCTTCAGGGTTCATGTGGTGAACGCCGACAGCCTTAGCAGCATCGATCCTTCCAATGTGGGCATACTTGTACTTGGCCGCCTTGAGAACAGTACCCTTGAAGAACTCAGCGAAAAATACAACAAGAATGTTATCGTTATCGACAATGATTTTACCGAAAAGGATCTTGATCACGTGGGAGCCGATTTCAGGCTCGCAACCATCAAAGCCCTGGATTACCTTTATTCCCTCGGCCACAAAAGGATCGCCCATCTCGGCGGACGGCTTCCGGCGGAGGACGGCACAGAGGGTTTCAGGGACGACAGAGACAGAGGATATGACTATTTTATGAAGAGCAAGGGACTTTACGATCCCGCCCTTGTGTTCGATGTGGGAGTCTTTTCTCTGAAGAATGCTTACAGAAAAGTGGCTGATGAGATTGCCGCAGGAAACATCCCCACAGCGATCATGGCGAGTAACGACACCATGGCGATCGGCGCCTATCGCGCCATCTCCGAGGCGGGTCTGAGGATCCCCGAGGACATCAGCGTACTGAGCTTTAACGATATACCAAATGCTAAATATATGCTTCCGCCTCTTACAACAGTCAAGATCCCCACAAAATACATCGGTTACGCCGCTGTGGATCTTCTGGCGGAAAGAGAGAAAAACCCCAGAGATTACACAAAGGTGGTGCTTCTTCATTCAAAGCTTAAGATCAGAGGAAGCTGCTGCGAGGTGAAAAAATAGTTGTTTGGAGGAATCATATTTAATGGGAAGTTTTGAGATCCGTGAAGACTTTTATCTGAACGGAGAGAAGTTTAAGATCATTGCGGGAGGAATGCATTACTTCCGCGTGGTACCCGAGTACTGGAGAGACAGGCTCGAAAAGATCAAGGCGCTGGGCTGCAACACCGTGGAAACCTACGTTGCATGGAACATGCACGAGGCCAAAAAAGGCGAATTCAGTTTTTCAGGCATTTGTGACATTAAAAGATTTATAGAAACAGCACAGGAACTTGGGCTTTACGTGATAGTAAGACCTTCGCCTTACATCTGTGCGGAATGGGAATTCGGAGGCCTTCCCGCCTGGCTCATGGCAGAGGACGGGATGAGGCTCAGAAGCTCCTACAAGCCGTTCCTTGACGCTGTAGATCATTATTATAAAGAACTTTTCAAGATACTCACCCCCTTACAGATCACCAAGGGCGGCCCCATTATCATGTTCCAGATCGAGAATGAGTACGGTGCCTACGGTGAGGACACGGAGTACTTAAAGAGCATACGCGATATGATGGTGAAATACGGCGCGGAAGTGCCCATGTTCACATCCGACGGACCCTGGGGCGACTACCTTGCCTGCGGCGGGATCCCCGGAGTGCTTCAGACAGCAAATTTCGGATCAAAGGGACATGAGCAGTTCAAGGTCCTTAAGGCCCGTACCGGTGAAAACAAGCCCCTCATGTGCACTGAGTTCTGGGTGGGCTGGTTTGATGCCTGGGGCGATGAGAAGCACAATAAGGGAGACATCGAAGAACATGTAAAGGACCTTGACGAGATCCTTGCAGAGGGCTCAGTAAGCATATACATGGCCCATGGAGGAACCAACTTCGGGTTTACAAGCGGCGCAAATTACTACGATGAGCTGAAGCCCGATGTGACTTCCTACGATTACGACGCGCTGATAACCGAAGACGGAGAGATCACCGAGAAATATCATGCCTTTAAGAAGGTGATCGAAAAGTACGTAAAGAATCCGGAAGTGGAATTTTCTGCGGAGATCAAAAAGAGGGCCTACGGTGAGGCGAAGCTCACAGGTCGCGTGAGTCTCAGAAATGCACTTCCTTTGATCGCAGAAAAGCATGAGACGAACAGCCCCGTATGTATGGAAAAGCTTGGGCAGAATTATGGATATACGCTTTACAGAACAGAACTTGTCAAGGACAGAAGAATTGAGAAGTTCAGACTGATGGGAGCCAATGACAGAGCCAAGGTCTACCTGGACGGTAAAGAGCTCCTGACGCTTTACGATCGCGAGCTTCTTACTGAAACGAAGCTGGCGACTGCCGAAGAAAAGGAAGTATTCATTCCTCTGGGAGAAGGGAAAAAACGCGCTTTTGCACCGGAAGGAACAGAACTTTCGATCCTTATGGAGAACATGGGCCGCGTGAATTACGGCTACTTCATGGAAAAGCAGAGAAAAGGGATCGACGGAGCAGTACTGATCAACGGACATCAGCATTACAAATGGGAAGAGTACACGCTTCCTCTGGATAATCTTGAAAAACTCGTCTTTGATGTGAAGAACGGGTTAAGGCAGGACGAAAATACTTCCGATCCCGCATTTTACCGTTACGAATTCGAAGCGGATGAGCAGGGAGACACCTTCCTTGACATGACCGGATTCGGAAAAGGATGCGCTTTCATCAACGGCTTTAATCTCGGACGCTTCTGGGAGATCGGACCGCAAAAGCGTCTCTACATTCCCGGTCCTCTCGTAAAAACCGGCAGGAATGAGATCATAATCTTCGAAACCGAGGGAAAAGCATGCGATGCTGTTTCCCTGTGTGATGCACCGGCATTGGAATAGACAAAAAAACCGCACCTCATTACGAGGTGCGGTAAATTTTTTTATAATCAGATCTCGTGGATCTTTCTCTTAACATAGGTTGTGTGGAGAGTCTCATGAGCCTTGTGGCTTCCGGGCTCGCCAAGATACTCCTTGTAAAGAGCGATGACATCGGGATTCTCATGTGAGAAGCGAAGTGTGTTGGCTTCATCAAGTGAGTAGAGAGCCTTTGCGCGCTCTGCACGGATGTCGGTGAAGTTACGGATACTTGCGGGAACCTGAGGCTGACCGCCACCGTTTACGCAACCGCCGGGACAACCCATGATCTCGATGAACTGATAATCAGCTTCACCCTTCTGTACTTTTGTGAGAAGGTCATGAGCGTTCTTGAGGCCGGATGCAACTGCAACCTTAACCTTGAGACCTGCAACATCATAGGAAGCTTCCTTGATGCCTTCAACGCCACGTACTTCCTTGAACTCGATGGGAGATCCGTCCTTTTCGCCTGTGAGCTTCCATACTGCTGTACGGAGAGCTGCTTCCATAACACCGCCTGTAGCACCGAAGATAACGGCTGCGCCGGTACCTGAGCCGAGAGGTGAATCGAAGCCTTCATCGGGAAGAGCAGTGAAGTCAAGGCCGAAACGCT
>JAEEGK010009607.1_pt1 | contig 22535 bp, 8 predicted proteins | sample 8958771 | NCBI WGS metagenome assembly JAEEGK01 (sample SAMN16246547, study PRJNA631951) | gut metagenome | biome: gut microbiome; feature: rumen; material: SC-attached | host: Bos | place: Iran: Karaj | collected 2018-10 | reverse complement strand
TTATAATTAATATAAAAAAAAAAAATAAAAAAAAAATAAAAAGTAAAAAAATTAACTTAAAAAAAAATTAAAAACGACTATAACAAAAAAAAAAAAACTTAAATAAAAAAAATGAGTCTTAGAAAAACAAACCTCACATTCCTTCTCTTATTATTTGTAATAACAAAAAGTAATGTGACAGTTACTGAGGATGGATACGCTCAAAACACTGAAGGTGGAGGAGCACAACTTCAAATAGGATTGAACGCTAATGGAATATACAATTACTGGTATTCAAAAGACCAAGACATGTACAAAGGTCGTTCACTTGGAGATACATTAACATGTTCAGAAGCAACATGTCCAAAACCAAATGAATGTATTGACAATTATAATTTTTGCATGTGCGATAAAACAAGAGCTAATTATCCTTTCATTGGAGAAGATAATAAATTTTGTACTTATAAGAGAAAAAGACAACTTGTTGCATTTTTATGGGAATTATTTACTAATGTTGGAGTTGGACATTATTATATTCATCATATTGCAAGAGGTGTTTTTAAAAGTTTAATGACTGCTACTCCTATTGTTATTTTTGTTCTTGGAAAATTGAGATTGTTAAAAACTTGGTTTAATGAAGGTACTACTGGAATTTGTATGGCTTCTATTATGTGTGCTTGTGGATTAGGATCTTTTATTTGGTGGCTTGTTGATGCTATTATGTTTGGAACTAATAAATATAGAGATTTTAACGGAGTTCCTCTTCAACATTGGTAATTAATATTTTTAATTCGGTTTTACTCTTCAATATCTTTTTTTTTAATGGCTTTTGTTATTTAAATTTTTTATTGATGAATTAAATTTTTTAATTTTTTTTTTTTATTTAATGTTATTAATTTATTTTTAATTATTTTATTGGTCTTCTTCAACTGCTTTATCCATTAAATCTAATAAATCATCTTCATCATTTTGATTATCATCTTTATTATCACTAATTAATCCAGAAAATGCATCATTAATTTTTTTATGAATATTTTCTTCTCTATTAATTTCAATATAGTCATCATTTTCATTATTATTATTATTTGATTTATTTGAGGGAAATAAATCTATTTTAAAAGTTCCTTTTTCATTTATATTTGAAACAGATAATAAATCTGCTAATTCATTAAATTCTTTTTTTGTACTTTCTGATAAAATTTTTTGATAATTTTGAGGTAATTTATTTTTAGGTTGAACACCAAATAATTCTGATTCTTTAATATTTAATTCTTTTGCCCTATTAACTTCATATAAACCACTTTCATATACATTTTCTTTTTTTTCTTCAATTTTTTTTACTAATTTTTCTTCTTTAATTACTTTTTCTTTCTCTTTCTCATCATTTTTAATATCTTTTGTTTCAGGAGTATCATTAGTTTCATAATTATTTTTATTAATTGTATTTGATTCATCTCTTGGAATAATTCTAGGTTTTTTATCAGAAAACATATTTAATCCTAAATCAGTATCAAAATTTTTATTTCTGTCAGTAGTTTTATTTTTTTTATAAAATCGAGTTAATTTTAATTCAAAATACGCATTATTAATTACATTTCCATTTAAATCATAAATTTTAATTTCTCCTGGTTTTTCTACTAAAGGAGGAGCAATTTCATTCATTGGTAAATATAAAATATTTTTTTGACTTTGTAATTTATCTGAAATAAAAATAGAAACTTTAACATTTTTTCCTTGTAAAAATCTCATTAAAGTAGATTTTAAAACAATATAATCATATATTGATAATTTTCCATAAATATTTTTAAAATCATTAATAACTTTATTTAAAATATTTAGATTTTCTTTATTTTGAGAGGCATTTTCCTTAATTATAATTTCTTTAATACTTTCTAAATGATTCAATGTAATTTGATAAATTTCTTCTGGATATCTACTTCTAATTAATTCTAATTTAAATGTCATTAACATTAATTCAAATAATTTAGACATTGAAGTTGTATTTAATCTCATTATACTTGAATGAGCTAATTTTTCGAAAAATTTTCTTACTTGTTGATGAGTATGTATTTTGTCATGTTTTGACATTTCTGCTAAGAACTTTTCATTAAATAAAGTTGCTACTACATCATGAATTACTTGACTACTTTTATTTCCTGCTATTTTTTGAGCTTTTAAACGAGAACATAATATATATAACATTTCTCCTCCTAAATTGTATATTAATATTGGCATTGCCATTAAGTAACTTTCTGACATATTTTAAATTATTTTTTTATTTTGTTCAAAATATAAGATTAAAAATCAAATATTTTGCTTTAAAAAATTAATATATTTACTTTTTAATATATTTAATATTATAAATTCCAATTTAATTACATTTAAAAATATACACATGAAAACAATATATTATTTTTGATTTTTTTTAACTTCCATAACTATCTTGTTCATAATCTTTTGAAAATTTTTTATAATTAGAATTTTTACTACAATCAACTAAATGACTAGGAGTATATTCTAATTCTAATTTTTGTGTTTTAATACATTCTTGAATTTTTCCTAAACAAAGTCCAAATCCATTAATAAAAATACTTTTTGCATTTTCATTAACAATTCCTAAATTTTTTTTATCAACTTCTATTTTTTCTTGTTCAGAAATTAAATTAGTATTAATATTAGTAATAGTTTTTTTTCTTACAAAATTTTTATTTCTTCCACCAGAACCAATTAAATGAAAAGAACTTAATTGTCTATTATTATTTTCTTTATGTTTAATATTTAATTTTCTTTTATATTTTTTACCTTCAAGAGAATAATTTTTATTTAAAGGAAGTTGTATCATTCCAAAATTTGAAGTAAATTCATCATACATGTTTTTTATTCTTAAAAAATGAAGTGCAATTTCCCATTTTGATAATTCTTCTTTTGTATTAAATCCAATTATAAAAGTTCTATCATCTTTTTCAATATCTTTTTTAAACCATGATGATACTTTAATTTCTAAATAATATTTTTTACTACCAAATGAACTTTCTTTATCTAATATTGAAATTTGATATATGTTTTTTAAAAAAAAAGATGCTAATGGCTCATTATTATCATAGTAATTTTGTTGATAATAATAATAGCAAAATTTATTATTTGTTAATACTGCAAATCTAATTTCTTCTTTTCCTCCATGTTCATCCTTTTTTACTATTTCTGCACTCATTAACATTGGCATATATAATTTCTTTAGTGTTGGATATGAAGAAGTAATTTTTAAATCTACTATTTTTAATTTTTCAATTATATCTTTTGTGATTAAAATTTTTTGATTACTTAAATTTATATTCAATGAATCATCATCTATATTATAATGTTTATTATCTTCTAAATGATTCATTATTGTTTTTTCTGATGTTTCTAAATGATTTTTTAATATTTCTTGTTCTAATTCTTTTGGCATATATGAAAATTTTGAAAATTCCATTTTTCTTGCAATTTTACTATGAATATCAGTTTTTTGTTCAACTAACATTCTCTGATATAAAACTTCTCTTAATAAAGGAATAGTGAACATTGCAACTAAATGTTTAGGTTTAATATCATATAATATTTCAATTAAACCTAAACATTCAAAATTTTTTAACATGTCTAATAAATCATCAAAAGTTATTGAAGGAAAAGAAATTATATCACTTAAAATATCAATATCAAAAATATTACCAATTGCAGCAGCATGCTTTAATATTATTATTTCAATACATTTAAGAGAATCAATAATATTTCCTAATAATTTTTCCATTATCATTGGAATTTCCATTTTTGAATAATCTTTAAAAATTATCATTCTTTTAAATTCATCTGATAATAATAATGATGCTTTATTTTTTAAAATTAATAATCCTTGATTTAGTAAACTTTGACATATTTCAATAATAAAAAGAGGATTTCCTTTAAAACTTAAAGGTAATATTGCCTCAATAACATCATTTGGAACATCATCAATATGAATATCTTCATATAATTCATTTGGTTTTAAAGGATCTTCTTCACTTGCTTCTCTTAATTCTTCTTTTGGTATTGTTGTTATATTTGCTTTTATTAAATTACTTATATAATTATAATTTAAAAATGGTTTCATTTTTATTATTGTTCCACTTAATGTGAAGGCTTCTTCTAATGTTGAATTTATTTTAACTTTTTTTTCTTTTTCTGAATCTCTTAAACCGCAAATTAAACTTTGGAATGTACATATCATAAATATTTTCTTATTTATTTCTGATTGAATTGAAAATAAATATTGCCTTATAAATTCTACACTAATACTATCTAAATCTTGACTATCTTCTATTATAAATATTAATGGTTTATCTTTTAAAATATGTTTTTGATATTTGAAAACTAAATTTAAGAAAAATTTAGATATTTGAGTTTTATTACTTTCATAATTTCTAACAAAGAAAAAAGGATCTCCTGGTTTTTCTAAATCTTTAATTTCATTATAAACATCTTTTGGTTTTGATTTAATAATAGAATAATGAGACGATAAATCATAATCTAAAATTTCTTCAATATAATGAATATTTTTAAAATTATCAGTAGAATAAACTAAATTAAATATTAAATCTCCTTCAATAAAAAAACCTTTTCCAATTTGATATTTTTTTCTTTCAGGATTATTAACATTTAACAAAGCTTGAAACATTTTTTTAAAAGAAGTTTGAAATCCATTCATATTCATATTATGAGTAATAGGACTTTGATTAGAAATAAAAATAATTTTATCTAAATTACCTAAAAAAGAATTATCACCTTTTCTAATAATAGATTGTATTTCAGTTCTAACTAATAAACTTTTACCACTTCCAATAATTCCAGTTATTAATATTGCTTGACTTTGACCAGTATTTAATAATAAATTATATTTTTCTTGAATGATTTTTTTTTCTTCATCCATTCCAATTCCTTTAAAATCATTATCTAATTCAATTAAAGGATCATTATTTCCAACTTTATTATTTCTCCTAGTTTTAATTAATTGATTCATAATTTCCATACTCATTTTTTTATTATTATTCTCATCAATAGGAGAAAAATGATCGAAAGAAATAGAAAATCCTTTTAAACCTCTATTAATTCTAAATTCACAGAATATTTTATTTTGAATTAAATTTTTAGTTTTCTCACAAAGAAAAAGGCTTTTTTTTCCATGTTGTCCAACAAATTCAGGATTATGAATATCAAGTTCATAAATTTTAATAGCAGTTTGCATGAATCTAGCACTTAAATTAACAACTTCTCCAAGAAGTGAATATTCTCTTCTTCCTCCTAATCCACCACAAACACCAGTAAAACAAGAACCAGTAGTAATACCAATCATAGCTCTAACATTAAATTTATTATTTAATTCTGTTAATACTAAATTTCCTGATAATACAGCTCTCACTGGATCATCACTACTTGAAAAAGGAGGAAGTCCCCAACAACATAACATTACAGAACCTTTATCATCCATTAAAAATTTATTTAATGATCCTCTTGTTCTATATACACATCTTTGTACTGTTGATATTACATTTTGAATTTTTTCTCTTCCTTCTTTTGTTTCTGTATCCTTTAAATCTAAAGATAATTTTATAAACATTATTGTTAATAATCTTATTTCTTTACACCATGATTCCATTTCTATATCTAAATAATTTATTATTGCTGCTGGGACAAATGTTCTTAATATATTTATACTTTCACCTAATTTTTCTTGACTAAATTTTGTTCTCATTAAAAAAGCATCAGCACGAACTTGTAATTTAATATTTTTAATTTCTGGAGTAGGAATATATAAATAATAATTCATATCATCAGTATCAAAATGTTCAGAATCTTTTTCACAAAGAGTAAATTTATAATATTTATGTAATTGATTATATACTTTTTCACTAATAATTATTTGACCTCCTTTAGTAGCATGACATTCACTAGAACAAGCTTGTTTCATAGCAGAACCAACAATTAAATATTCACTTCTATTAAAAGTTCCTCCAACAAAAAAAATTTTACATTCTCCAACTCCAATTCCTACTTTAACACTTAAAGGATTTCCACTTCCCATATCTAATTGATTTAATTTTGATTGTATTGTTAAAGCACATTGAAATGCTCTTCTACATGATTCTTCTAAATCATTTTTTTCTGTTGAAGGCCAAATAACTAAAAGTGCATCTCCTGCAAATTTAAATATGTCACCTCCATTTTTACCTATTATATTTATTAGAAGTTCCATATATCTATTTAAACAAAATGCTAAAAATTCTGGTCCTGTTCTTCCTTTTTTTGAAAATTTTTCTGAAAGTTTTGTAAAACCAGATATATCAGCAAAGAGAGATACTGTATTTAATGGTATTTCTAAAGGATAACATGGCTTTTGAGATATTGTACCATCTAATACATATTTTATCACTTGAGCTGGGAGATAACCTAAGAGACTTCTTTGACCTACTTTCATTTTAATTTTTTTTTTTAAATTTAAGAATAAAATTTAATTATTTTTTAATAATAATTTCTATTATAATTGTTATATCTTCCTCTTCCACCTCTTCCATAACCTCTATTTCCTCCTCTAGAATTATTATAATTATAATTATTATAATTATTATAATTGTAATTATCATTATAATCATTATAATCATCATAATTATTATAATCATTATAATAACCTCCTCTTCCTCTTCTATAATTTCCTCTTCCATAATTTCTTCTTCCTCTATAATTATTATCATAATAATAATCATTATAATTATCTTCATTATAATCATCATAATAATCATCTTGCTGCATATCATCATAATAATCATCTTCATAATTCTTTTCTTCTCCTAATTCTCCTTCATCTCCTTCTTCACATATATCCATTATATTTAAATAATATTCTAATTGGTTTTTAAATAAATCATTTTTAAAAAAATCTATTTCATCTTGTATTAATTCTTCTTCTAAGTATTCATCATCTTTTTCTACTTCTTTTTCCTTTTTATATAAATTATCTATTGATTTAAAGATTGAGAAAAAATTCATTTCAGAATAATTATTTTTTTCATTTTTATTTTCTTTTTTATCTTTTTTATTACTTTTTTTTGAGTTTATTTTATTTTTTAATTCCTCTTTTTTCCAATTAATTTCTGATGCTTTTATAGAATTAATTTCTTCTCCTTGTTTACTATAATAATATTCTTTCCATAAAATATTTGGTTCAAAATATTCATTTTCTTCAAAAATAAAAGAAATTTTAAATCCATTTTCTAAATTCTCATAAGTAATATTAGTTAAATGATTAAATATTTTTTTATCTTCATCGTCAAAGTAAAAATAATTAGCATTAAGAATTACTTTATTCCAATAATCTTTAATTTCATTTGTATTTGTATTTGAATCTGATGAATTAATTCCATATTTTTTTTCTTCTTCTTCAGTTAAAGTAATATTGTTATTCTTTCCAAAAACAATATCATTAATAGAGTTATAAATGTCAGAATAACTTTTATTATATTTATCACTAAGTTGTTTTTGTTCTTTATCTGCTTCTTCTGCTATTTTTTCTCTTTCTTGACTTATTTGATTAACATATATTAATTTTGACTGAGTTTCTGGGTTTTTAATTTTTTCTATTGTTTTAAAAATTAATTCTTGTTCTTCATCTTTTGCTTCTTCTTTTTTAACATTGGTTTCCATATTCTATAAGATAATTAAATATAAATTTAAATTATATAAAAAAAAAACAATAAAAAACCTTATTTATTAAATGTTAAAAGTTTCTAGAAAGAAAATAAAAAAAAAATAAAAAATAATTTAATTATTTAAAGTAAGTGAAGAAGAACCATAATAATTATTATTATTACTACTATCAATGGTAATTTGAACATTATTAACATTTCTTTTTCTTTTCCCTTCCTCATTTCCTTGATTAATATTACTATTACTATTAACATATTGTTTAAATTTAGTAATCTTAACAATTTTAGGAGAATTTTCAATATCTTTTTTTCCTCCTTTATTAATATCAGTAGTATCTTCTTCATCAGAAATAGGAGGAATATCTTCTCCAATATTTCTAATATTAACACTTTTATTAACTTTAGGTAATTTAATTCTATTACTTCCAAGATTATCCTTACTCAATATTCTAGTCGAACTATTTCCAATTTGACCATCAAATTTATTTTCATTATCACTTGAAAATTCTTTTGTTTCATAAGTTTTAATTAATTCAGGAGCCATCATTTGTAAAACATGAGAAAATCCAGGACCTTTTTTTAATTTATTTTCTTCTCTTTGAGGATATTTATTCCAAGGTAAAAAGTCTGTTTTTGGATTTAAATTATTTAAATCTGCTTCACAAGATGCACATTTTAATGTTAAAGGTCTTTTTGATAATAACCAACTTTCTCCATTTTCTTGTTTTTTTATTTGTTCTTCTGCAACTTGTTTAATTTGAATTTCTAATGTTTTTATATTTCTAATTACATCATTTTTATCAGAATAAGTTTTTTTACAAACAACTTTAAAGTCATTTAAATTTTGAGTAAGTAAAAATTCTAATTCTCTAATATTATCATTTGTTGGCATATGTTTTAATTTATCATAAATATCTGAAATTCCTCTTTGCATACTTTGATCTTGTTTTTTTAATCTATCTAATTCTTTATATAATTCTTTAGTACTTTGCATAAACTTTTCTTGGTCAATAAATTGACTTACATCAAAACCAAGAATTCCTTTTTCACCATGTTGAGATGATTTAATTGAATTTACATGTCCTAATAAAACTTCATGTCTATGATATAAATCTTGTACTTCTGCAAATAATTTTTTTGTATCTTCATTTAAAAATGATAAATTATCTTTTGCATCATTTATTTGATCTAAATCACTTAAGTGATGATCATATAATTCTTTTAAATCTGAATGAACTAATTTTGAATCTAAATCATATTTTATGTCTTTTATTGATTTTCTTAATTCATCTATGTCTTTACTATTTATATGAATTTTAAAGTCATTATCTAAATCATTTAATTTTTTTCTTATATCATTTACTCTTTTTTCTAATAAATTAAAATCTTGAGGATTTACTTTTTCTTCGTGATGAGTTGATATTTGAACTTCTTTTCCTGTTAAACTTTTTATTTGTTTTGATATTTCTTCTAATATTACTTTTTCTCTTTCATCTGTATAATTTTTTGAACTTTCTTTACTTTCATTTATATCTTTATTTAAATTTTCTTTATTTTCATTTATTAATTGATGTAAAGCTTCATATTTATCTTTTAAATTTTTAATATCAATAACAAATTCATTGTTTAAATTTTCAATATTTTCTTTCATATTATTAACATTTCTTTGTAAAACATCAATTAAATTTCCTTGATTAATTGTTTGATTTTTAACTTTCATAAATTCAATTTGATCATTTTTATATTTTTCATCATTTAAATCTAATCTTTTATTAATTCTAGTTTCTAAAGCTCTAATTAAAAGTTTAGAAGCATCAACATTTCCATCACCAGAATCTTTAATAACATTAAATATATCCATATCAGCAACTTTAACTTGTAATTCTTCAATTATTTTTGAATTTCTTCTTGCATTTGTTGTTAAAGTTTGAAGATTATTATTTATTAAACCAAAATCATTTTCATTATCATTTTCATGTTCTTCAAATATATTTTTAATTAGTTTTAAATTTTTATCATTTTGAGATGAAGACTCTAAAAGATCATTTACAAATTTTTCTAATATTGCTATTTTTTTTTGATTATCTCTGATTTTTTTTGATAATATTCTCATTAATTCAGGAGATACTTTTAATTTTGAAGTATCATCTTCTTCTTTTTCATCATCTTGAATATTTTTTAAAGCTTCTTGGAAATTTGTTACATTAGCTATTGGTTTCATTTCCATATTTTTTAATGAATCTTGTAATTTTTTTTTTCTTGGAGAAATTTGAGGTTGTTCAATTGGAATTTGATTTTCATTTTCTTTTAAAATTTGAGTTTCCTTTTCATTTAAATTTTCATTTGTATTTATAGTTAAATTTGAAATTGGTAAATTATTTATTTTTTCTTCTTTGTTTTTCTCTGTTGAAATTATATTTGTTTGTATTAAATTTTCGTTTTTTGAAATATCAATTTTGTCTTGTTGGTAATTTAAATTTTGATTTGTTTCTAATTTAATTTCTTCTTCTTTTGGTTGAGGAATTTCTTCTGGAAATTTTGATAATTCAAAATTTTCTTGAGGAGGATTTCCTTTCATTATATCATTTATTGTTTTTGATAAGTTATTAAAGTTTGATTCTATTGTATCAAATTTTTTTTCTGAGTTTTCATGATGATTATTTATTTTTGATTTTAAATTGTTTATTTCAACTCTCATTTCTAAATTGTTTTGACAAAGGGCTTTTAATATTTCTTTCAACATTTGGAATTGAAATAATTGATCTAAATCAAATTGTTTTCCATTACATGTAAACATTTTTTTTTATTAAAAAACTGATTATTATAATTCATTATATAAAATTCATTTTATGGATTATTTATTAATTAAAAGTTTTTATTTATTTTTTTGTTTTAATTTATTCGTTTATTTTTTTCAAAAGATAAAAAGTATTTTATCGGATGACTTGATAATTATTAATTAAATTATCTTAAAAAATAAACAGGAAAACAAATAAAATAATTAGTTCATAATATAAATTACTAATAACATAGAAATTAAGCACCTAAATTTTTATTTCTTTCCCCCATCATCATAGGTCTGGAAGAAGGATAAGGAGACTCTCCACTTCTGAATCTCGAGACAACATTATTTTTAGGTTTATCATTTCCATAATGTCTTTCATTAACGATTGTTCTTTTAGGTTTTTTTTCTTTTTCTTCTCTTCTTTTCAAACATGCAAGAATTATCCATGCAACAACAGCAACAAATAATAAACTAGCAACAATAATTATTATAATATAAATCCAGTATTTCTTTTTAACTTTATTTTCTGAAGCTTTAGATTCTTCAATTAAAATTCCATCACCAGCAATAATACGATTTTCATTATTAATAGTTTCAACTCTATATGAAATAGAATATTGTTCCAAAACTTTAGTATCTGATATATTTAAAGGAGAATCTTCAAGAGTTTTTTCATTACTTTTTTCTACAATTTTTTCCCAATCATTATCATTGATTTTTCTATAGAAATTATAATATTTCACATTTTTATCATCTGAAGCATTGGCTTCTAATTTATATTTTGGTTCTAAGAAATTTCCTAAGGTTTCTGCATTTAATTCTACTGTTCCTCTTGAACCTTCTTTTACTTTTTCTTTTATTGAAAAATCAATTTTTTGAGTTACATAACTTTCTACTGTGCATTTTGTTGTCGGACACATTTTTGCTTCTACACTTTTAATAAGAGTTTTACTTCTTACTTTCTCTTCTAAACGTCTTTTTTGATTTAATAAAGTTACATTTCCAAATCCTATATATAATGGTTGTAAATATGATTCTTGTCCACCCAAATTTCTATGTGTTTTAATTGTTAATATATTTTCATCTCTATCTTCTATAATTGAAGATTCAATATTATATTTATTTAATTGTTCTAAATCAAGAGTAATATCTTTAGGAACATATAATTTAAATTCAATATCATATGCATTATCATTTCCTCTATTTTTAGCAGTTAAATTAACATATATAACCCCAATATCATTTTCATATAGATCTTGATCAGTTGATTCTTCATATAATCCAGTATCTTCGTTTTTAACTACAATATAATATGGAGCAGAAAGATCTAACCAAGGTCCATTTACTCTAACCCATTTCCAACTCCAATCAACATTTTGTTTATTCTTTCTTCCATCAGAATAATTTATAAATGAATCTTTCACTACATATTGTCCACCATATTCTAATTGATTTGCTGATAATTTTGTTAAAACATTAATTTTTGTTGTATCTGGTAATCCTATATTTTCATATGGTAATTCAGTTACTACTTTACTTAAATCTATTGTTAAATAATTATATTGATCATCATATTTACTTATGGTATATGGAAATACTCCATTTTTTGGACTTGCTGCATTTTCCCATATTTTTAAAGCTTCTTCATCTTTATCAGATTGTTTTGATGTGGTATCTACATTTCCTAATTTTACAACATCTTCTTCACTAATTAATTTAATTCCATCAACTTTGAAATTTTTCATTATTTTATATTGAAGTTCTAAATTAGTACCTCTTCCTAAAGTATAGAATATTTTTCCTTCATATGTTCCATTAGAATATGGTACTCCAAATTTAATATCTGGAATTTGTAATTTATAATCATGGAATGATCCAGTTGGATCATTATAACCTGGTAATTGATCAAAATATTTTTCTACAATTTCAGCTTTAATACTCCATAATTTTCCTTTATATATATTAGGGAAATCATCATGAACTGTGAGTTTATAGAAATAACTTCCTTCAAATCCATCTCTAATTGTAACAACATTAATAGTTTGGAAATCAAAGAAAATAGGAGCAACATCAGCATTATGTTCACTAGGAACAATATCAATATAATTTTTAATTTCATCTGGAATAGTTAATTTAATGAAATTATATTTTTTAGGAACTTTAATATTTCTAATAACATTTTGCATTAATTCATAACCACTAACAACTTTATTTGTTCCAGTACTTTCAAATTCAATTGCATTTCCTAACATATGCCAATCAAAACCTGCATTATTATAAAATATAACTTTAACATATGTTGTATCTCCTGCTTTTACTTTACATGAAGTATCAAATGTTCCTCCTACATATACTAAAACAGCACTATCACCAAATCCATAACTATTATCATAAATTGATAATTTATATTCTCTTAAGTTTTCTTCTTTATCATCAATTTCATGTAATTGATAAGAAACTAAATTGAAAGTATTTAATGTACTTGGATAAGTATGAGAAGTAATTTCATAATCAACTCTATAACTATTAATTAAATTTGCAACATTATCAACAACTAAAAATGAATTTGGACCATTTGGTGGATTCCAATAAGTAAATCTTCCTCCTTCTTGAACTTTTGTTGTACCTTCATATTTTCTATCTTTAAATGGTTTAATTGTTAATAATATATTTATATTTTCTAATGCTTCACCTCTTAAATTTAATGCGAAATAAAGCCAATCTTTATCTGTTGCTGTATATACTCTATTATCTACTTGTGATATGTTTTTTGGAGAATATTGATATTTTCCTGTACAATCAAAATTAGTTAATCTTTCATCATCACTTTCTAAATCTGGAATTACTGGAACAACATTATTTTGATAAACATTATTTGGATATGAATATTTTGTTTGATATGGAGATACTCTAACTCTGTGTTGATTAAATAAACAAACATAAATATTTTTTAATCTAGATTTTATAAGATTTTTATCAGGATCTCTGGTATTTGATAATTCTGATGCACTAATCCAATCATCACTGGTTAATAATTCAGGTTTATCAACTGAAATTTTATTATTTTTTGCTTGTCCTGCTAATAAAGAAAAATCTTTATTTTGTAAATTATCAGTCCACCATCCTTTATAACCAGGGAATCTTTTTTCAAAAGAGAAATTTTTATCATATTCTATTTGATAACCAAATCCTTTAAAGATTGGGAAAGTAGCAAAATTATGTGGTTTATAATAAGCTGGGTTTTGAGGAGGGCAAACATCAATTGCAGGTAAATTATTATCTAAATGCCAAACATATGCTTTACTAAAAGCATTATCTTCGTAAGTAGGCATAGTTAAGTCCCACATTCTATCATCATCAATATATCCATCAGGATAATAATTATTAACTTGTGGAGAGAAATTATAAGTTGGACATTTTTCATCAGATTCTGCACTTTCACTTGGTCTCATTTTTAATAAAGGTAAATTTAATGCTTTTAATTTATTAACACATTCTGCTATTTTATTAGGATCATTTGTATCTGCACAGACCATTGCTTCATGCATATGCTCTGCATCTGAAGCAGTCACTACTCTTCCACTTAAACATGAACCTTCCTTATAACATACTCCATAAACACTACCTTGACCTAAACTAACTTGATGATTTTTATCAGTTACATCACTAGCTAATTTAAAATCATCGTCTGCGCTATAAGTTGGTGTTAGTTTACCATCTGCATATGTATTAAAATAATATCTATCTCTATCAAAATGAGCAATTTTTGTCATTTCATATGGATATTGATTTTCCAAACAAACTGTAGATTGGAACCATCTTAAATAATTATTCTTAAATTTCATTTGAACTCTAATAACACCTTCTTCATCAGAAGGCCATTCTAACAATCTTTCTTTACCATCTTTAGTAAATAATTCAAAAGTAGTACTCATCATGAAATTCATAAGTGGACTAGGAACAGGAGGTATATCAGGGTATAAAGATCTGATTGGTTGAATCCATCTTCTTCCCCAAATATCAGTCCATTCAATTCTTGTAGTTGAAACAGCTCCTGGAATCAATAAACCAGTTCCATGAGTGACATATTCTGCAAATGGAATAAAGGATATACCAACAGCAGATAAAAGAGCAAATCCTCCATTAATTGTTTGAAGACCTGGATCTGTCACATGATGAGCTTCTAATTGTCCCCATATTGTTCCATGAATCATTAGTTCTTGCATATAAACACCATATCTTGCATATGGAGTCATAAATTCATATTCTCGTAATCTATGAGAGTCATCTTTTCCTCTAGTTAATTTATTTTCTATATATAATGCTGGTAAAGACCAATAGTAACCATAAAAGGCTTTTGAAGCATTTGTATAATTTTCGTTATTTATTATGTCATTATATATTTCTTCATTATATTCTTCATATTGAGTACTTGGAGAGTTAAGATTATATTTTAATTGTTCTAATTTTATTCTTACATCAAAATCAAGGTCTATTACACTACTCTTATTATCAAAATGTATTAAATTTTCTAAATATACTTCACATAAGGATGGTTTTCCATAGGCTTCATTTGGTAATAAACCTCTTCTGAAATATAAAGTTATTTTATTTTCAGCATTCTCGTATATATATTCTGTTTTATAAAAAGCTACATTATCTGCACTTGTAGTTATATATTCTTTTTCAATAGGATCACTATCAAATGTATAATTTCCTGAGAATATAATTGTAACTCTTCCTCCTGCTCTGGTGATTTCTGGTAATAATCTTATTTTTATTGTATGACCATCAATAAATTTCAAATCAGGATATAATGTATTATAACCTTTTCTTCCATTATTCTCATATAATTGAAAATTACGAATACTATCAGCAAATTTCAAATCTTCATCCATAACTGGAACAATATAATGAGTTAACTTAATGGTACCTTCTGAAACAGTGGATAATTCTTCTCTAAAATATGGTTCAGATAAATTAAAAACTTTAAAAGCTTTATTTTGTAAAAGTTCATTAGAATATTCATTAGAAACTAATTTAGGAGTTTCACTTGTATTAAAATGTCCAGGTTTTACGATATATGATTGTCCTTTTCCTAAAGAATCATGTAAATCTTTATCTGGTTTAGGATATTTGTCTAAAGTAAGTAAAACAGAACTATTCATTCCAGTAGGTAATTGATATTCTTGACTATCATAAAAATAAATATCATGTCTAGTAAAAGAAAAATCGTATTTACAACAACCATTTCTATGTAGATCTCTTCCAGTTTTACATTTCGATAAATCATCTCCATATTGTGCTCTTGCACCTGCTTCATGTGCAACATCAACGAATATTAATTGTCTTTGTGTAGCATGTTCATAGAATAAATCAGAATCTCCAAAATATATTTCTTTTAATATTAATTGAGAATATTGTCCTTGTAATAAAGAAGCACCGACGACATCCATATTATTATGAGTTGTATTATTTAGAATATTATGTTTAGTTTCATTTTCAGCAGCTTCATTTCTTAACACTTTAGAAACTCTTACAGGAGTATCCCAATCAATAACACTAACAACATTTTTTCCTGATAACTCATTAAAATCAATAAAATCATAATCAAGACCTGTAGTCATGAATGGGAAAACATATTTATGATAATCATAATAATGATCATAAACTTCAATATATTTAGAAACAACTCTTTCATCTACACCATCAACAACAGGAGAAATTAAAGGAACAATACTAATGAAATTAACATCTAAAGCTTCAGTTCCTTCTTTATTTTCAACATTTAAAACATTATCAGTATACCAACCAGTACCTGGAACTGGGTAATATGCAGAAGGATCTACATTATATGTTGCTCTTAAAACTGCAGCTAATTCTGCTTGGATTAATAAGTAACCTGTTTCTATTCTTATTAATTCATTTGAATCTTTATATTTCATGATTGGATACATTAATGGAATTCCTGTTTTTTTATTGGTAACTTCAGCACTTTCTATTTCTATAGTAAATGCAATTTCTAATTTTTCAAAATTATAAATTGCATCTTTTTCACAATGTAAATAATGATTTGTTTTCATTAATGGAATTGTTTCTTCATAATTTTGGTCTTTGATAGAACATTCATCAATTCCTTTTGTTTTAATTGTTACATTATTGGGGACTAAAATATCAATTTGAAATTCAGTAACATTATAAAGGAAAAGATTATAAAAATCAAAATGAGTAGTTAATTGAACTCCTTCTTCTCCTCCTGGAACTGGTAATTTTTCATCTCCTGAACCAATATTAATATAATAATTAACAATTGTATTTTTTGACATTGTATTAAAGAGTATATTCATAATAAATGAAGCATAATCTGAATTTGTTAAAGCTTGACCATTGACAATCCAAATTCTTGATTTTTCAATTATTTTTGTTAAAACAAAAGGAAAATCAGCTTCATCTCCATTTAAATTTGATTCAATACCATCATTTGTTTTATATTTTAATCCTTCACTGTTTTGAATATCTACTGAGAGTAAAGTATCAAAAGAATCTGTATTTTTCATTAAATAAGCATTTTGAATAAAAGAATATTCTTGAGCACCTAAACATAAAACTTTATGAATAAAATCATTTTCTGTATTAATTATTTCAGTTTCTTCACATCCTTTAACTTTTATTTTATTTTCTGAGTTAATTGCTGTTAAATATTTATTTGTATTTTCATATGTTTCATTTTCAATTATTTCCCATTTTTCTAATAAATAACCTGATTTTCCAGAAGCTAAAACTTGTCCTCCATTTGATATAAATTGTTTTATTATATTAATTCCATCATTTGTTAATTTTGAATTTATAATCTCTTGTGTATTCATAAGATGATCAGGTACAATTAATAAATCAAATTTATTAATATTATTTTCATATAAAGAACCAGCTTTTAATAATTCAGTTTCATTGAATAAAACAACAGCTCCTTGAGTAGTATAATTAGTTTGAAATTGATTAAATTCTTCAATACTTCTTAAACAAGAAGTAACTTTTCTTAATTTTTGAACAAATAAAGCACAATAATGATCAGATTCATAAAATAAATCAACACTCAAATCATCTTCTGTCTTATATTCTATTGATAAAACAGCAATATTAATATCATATAACGCCTTTGCTTGTAATAAATTTACAGAAGGAATATTTTTAAGATATGAAAAATCAGCTTTATCAAATTCTGTTTGATTTAAAGAAAAAACTCCTCCATTATCAACATTAATATTTTCAGACCCGTTTTGATAATTAAATTTATAAGGATATAAAATTAATTCACTTTTATACCTTTTTAAATTTGATAATATAAATTTATATACATTCGTTAATTTTGATATGCTTGATTGAGGAATATGAATAAACCCAATATCTTTAAATTCTTGAGAATCTGCTAATTTTCTTAAAGATTGTTTTGATTTTTCTTCTTCTTCTTTTAATTCTTTTTCTGTTAAAAATGCTGAATTAATGTTTTCAATGATTAAAGCTTTTCTTACAATTTCATCATTTGTTTTTTTTTTTAAAGCTCCTTTTGGATTATATTTCACTTTTTTTATTACAGTATTAGATTTCCCTTGATGAAGGTTATTTAATTCAACATTTATAAAAAGTAGTGTAAATACAAATAAAACTTTAAAGTTTAATGTTTTCATATTTTGAATGATTATTCTGTAAAATATTTATATAATAAAAAGAAAAGATATAATAATTAAATAAATAAATATTTGATTTTTATGATAATCAACTGAGCAAAATAAATTATTAATGCTTTTATAAAAAATTATTTTTTTAAAGAGAATATAAAATAAAAAATCATAAGATGAATATTAAAATTGAAATTAATATTTTAAAATTTATTATTCAATATAAGATTTTATTTCATAGATTAAGTTAATTTTCTTTTTTTTTAATTTATTTAATTTATAATTGTTTTTATTGTTGAAGATTTCAAAATACATAATTTATTAATATTTTTAATTAGGATATCTAATAAAATGGTTTAATTATCATTTATGATTTAAATGATAAAATATAGGAAAAAGAAAATGATTTAATTATATAAATTCACTTCTTAACTTAATCTTAAGAATTAAGAAAATTAAATATATTTCAAATAAATCATATAAACTTTAAATCATCTTATTTTTCTCAATTTATAAATCAATAGAATTTAGAATAATTTATTATTTTCTGTCCAATAATGTACTTTTATTTTGTTTAAAAAATTCTTTTATTGAATTATTAAATGATTAACATTGAAAAATAAATCTTTTAATAATTAAAACTTAACAAATAATATACATTGAATCAATTTAATTCTTTTTTAATAATTTATTTATTTTTTAATCAAAACTCAAATAGAAAAAGTTTTTTTTTTATATTGTAATTATATAATAATACTAACTAATATAATTATTCTATATTTTTCCAAAAATATCTTTATATGATTTTTGATTAGTCTGTGGTTTTTGATTTTGATTATTTAATACTGATGGATTACTCATTGTAGTTCTAATTGTAGTTTTATTTTGAGAAGCATCCTTCATAATATTATTAGATGATGAAATTGTTTTTTCATCTTTAGCTCCTGGATGAATATCACTATCATTAATATCAATTTTCATAACAGTCATTAAATCAGGATCTCTTCTAATAACTTTTTGAGCATTTCTCATCACTCTAATTAATTCAGTTAGATCTCTTCTTCTTTCTGCAATATGTTCAGGTTCACTTAATAATGCAACCATTTCATTTGATTTATATAATTGATTATATAATTGAATTTGCATATTATCTTCTATTTCTTTCACTAAGTTATTTCCTATTATTTTTGGAATACTATCTCTTAAATTCCTTACTATTAATTTAAAATATGCTTCTATTCTATTTCTTATTTCATTTATAAAAATAGTTTTTGCATCCATTTGTTGAAAATCATTATTATCATTCATATTATTTTGATTATTCATATTTCCTCTTTGATTCTTATTATTATCCAAATTTTTATTTTGACTTTTAGGAATGAATGTAGTGAAATTATTTAAATATTCGATATCGTTTGTGAATAAATAATTGATTTCCATATCAACAACTGAATCAACAATATATTTACATTTATCTTTAACTTCATTAATGAAATTATTAATAAAATCTCCCATATCATTTATAATTTGTGGAAATCTTGCAAAAGTTTTTTCTAGAATTTTTCCAGACAAAAAGTCAATATATTGATAAACTTCACTGAAACATTCTTCAATTGGTTCTCTTAATTTTTCTAATTGAGGTTTAAGTAAATAAGTAAAAGCATCAACAGAAGGAAAACCAGGAATAGAATCACCTTCATGTATAGTTAAAGCATAATTAATATTATCATCTGTATAACCAGCAGTAGCTTTAAAATCTTTAGTATAATCTTCTAATAATTTCTTATAAATAATTTTAATTTTATATCCTCCTTCATCTTTAAGAAAAGAAAGTCTCTTATTATCATATTTTCCTTTTAATACATTTCTAAATATATCACAATATTCATTTAACATTGACCATAATAAACTCATTTTACCTGCATCATCAATTGGCATTGGGTTACCTAAAGAAGATAATTCTTCCTCAGCTTCTTTCATTCTATCATTAATCGCTTTAATAATTCTAGGTAAATTATCTCTAATAATTTTAAAATAAATTTTAGTTAATTTTTGTATTAAAATATCAGTTCCTAAATACCCAGTAGGCATATTTTTATAAACAGGATGACTTCTAAAAAATTCTTTTTCTTTTTTAACCATTTCTGCCATGGGTAACTTATTAACTAAATCTTGTTTACTTCTATTTTTAACTCCAACATATCCTAATTTAAGTGGAATTTCTTCATTCATAAGAGCTTTCCTGGCATCAGTCCCAGCATCCATAATATCTAATTTAGTTAAAACTCCAATAGTTCTAACACCACCAGTATCAATTTGTTTAGCAAGCATTAATCCATCACTTGTAGCAATATCACTATTAGCAGCAATAACACATAATATTATTGTTAAAGGATCTGAAACATATCTTCTTGCCATATTCTTAGTAATTTCTTCTATATTTTTAGGTTGATCACCAACAGGAACTCTTGTAACTCCAGGTAAATCTACAAGAGTTAAATCAGGACAAGTTTGACTATAAACATTTAATATTATTGGTTTATCAACAATGTTTTTATCTTTTTGACATACTTCATCTGTTAATGCTTCTATTGTTTCTCTTACTTTATTAAAATCTGTAAATTTTTGTCCTTTTCTCTCTTCGAAAACTGCCCATGGTTCTCCATGGGAAATGTGACATAGACGAAGCTCCAAAGGCCTTCTAGTTACCACTCCATCACCTCGAGGAAGGAAGTCTAATCCTACTATTGACTCTAATACTGATGATTTACCTGATGATTGTGTTCCTAGAGAACATATACGAGGAAGCTTTATATATTCATTTACTCCACAATCACGAAGTTGATCTATTAAATTTATTAATTTTCGAAGCTTTTGAAAAAGAATGTTGTCCTTATCATCTGAGGTATCTTTGGAGGACATTTTGAGATTTTAAATAAATTTTAATCTTAAAAATTATTTTTTTTTTTTTAAATAATTAAATTCATAGTAAAATGCCAATTTTTTATTATATTAATTAATATAATAATTTAACAATAATAAATAAACTTTAATTATTTATTTTTTTATTTTTTTTATTTTAATTTTATTGAAAGATGATTTAACTTCTTTATTATCTTTTACAATAATTTTAAAAGCACTTGATGGTTTTTTTTTATTTGATTCACTTCCTCCAGTTGTAGAACTTCCATTACTTCCATTAGATTTATCAACAAAAAAATTTATTACACTATTAAATTTAACAGGCTTCGTAGTTTGTTTCGATAAAGTATTTCTAAATGAATTAATGTTATTATTGTTATTATTATTATTATTATTATTAATATTATTATCATTATTGTCATTTTTTTCATTTTTATTATTATCTATAATTTTAACAAGTTTATTATCATTATCTTCATTTAGACAATGTTCTTTTTTATTTTTATTAGGAGATAATGGTTTTTCAATAACATCAATACTGATTTTAGTTTTTTTAATAATAGGATTATTTCCTTTTTTATTATTTGATTCATTATCTTTCATAATATTATTAATTTCTTTATCAATCTTATTGTCATGTTTCCTTATTGGAGAATTATATATTTTTTCATCAAATTTACCAACAACATCTTGATTTAAAATATTATGAGAATCATTCCATAAAACAATAGTAATTTCACTTAAAAAATTTTCAATATTAACATTATTATCATTACAAATTGGATTATTTCTTAAATCAACATATTCTAAATTAGCAATTGAAGATAGAAAAGTTAAATTATCACTATCACTAATTTTATTATTTTTTAATACTATTTTTTTTAATTGAGTACACATATCAATATCTAATAAATCTGAAACTTCATTATTTTCAATATCTAAAATTTTTAAATTTTGCATACAAATAATTCCATCTAAATTTTTTAAATGACAATTTTTCATTTGTAAACATTCTATATTATTAAAACTTGTTCCAATATCATTAAACGATAAAATATTTGAACCATTTAATTTTAATAATTTTAATTCTGGGAGAAAATTTCCAAATTGATTTAATAAACCATAATCATTTGTAATAATAACAGAAAGTTTTTTAATATGACTTAATTCATCTTCTGGAATATTTAAATATTTACTTAAAACAAATTTTACTATATTTTTATCTCCTGAAAGGAAAGAAGATTCATTTCTATTTTCTATTATTTCTTTCATAAAATTAGAAAAATTTTTTAGAACTGAATCATTTGTTTTTTTAACTTCTTTTATATTATCTTTTTTATTTGGATTATATATTTGAATTAATGGAGTATTTGGACGAGGTCTCATTATAATAAATTTATTTATATATATATAAATTTTTAAAAATATAATTTTTATTTATTTATTATTACTTTTATAAAC
>JAEEGK010009603.1_pt1 | contig 22541 bp, 15 predicted proteins | sample 8958771 | NCBI WGS metagenome assembly JAEEGK01 (sample SAMN16246547, study PRJNA631951) | gut metagenome | biome: gut microbiome; feature: rumen; material: SC-attached | host: Bos | place: Iran: Karaj | collected 2018-10 | reverse complement strand
CGTCACGTATTCTTTCTTTTCCATTTCATTAAGGTTTGATATTCGGCACTCTTCGTAAAACCGTTGGTAAACCGGATCCATACGTTGAACTTCATCCTCGCTGATGTCCGCCACATGGGTGAGCATGTAGAGCCAGCGGTTCTTCTCATCGGTCAAATCCAGCGTTTCCAACTGCGCGGCAAATTTACACAATTCTACAAAATACCAAACATTTTCTTTAGAAAATATTTCGTTGTCGTCATCTTTAGGATAAACCTTCCAAAGGAACCTGCTTTTGCCCTTGAATTCGGGCATGTCTTTCTCCATGAAACTTATGGAGAACACTTTCGGCACGGTCGCATACACCGTGTCGCCGATTTTCACGCCGCTGATTGTGGAGTGGCTGTGATATGCCCGCAGTCGTCTGACAAAGAACAACTGCCAATGATTCAGTCTTGGACTTTCTTTTTGTTTTCTTTTTTGTCATTGTTTTGTTGTTTAGGTTTGTTATTTTGTTCGTTCCGGTCAGACGGTTGTCCGTAGAGACGTGCCATGGCGCGTCTCTGAAACGGGAACACAAATGCCCCATTGTTCAACTGCATTTCCGATGGCAAAGATACAACAAAACGTCCCGTTTGTCAAGGGTTTTGCGTAATTTTTTTTCTCGCTGGGAATCAATTGTTTACAAATTTTACATTAACTATTAGTGTTACAATTGTAAATTTCGAAGTCGTGGTTTCGCGGGAAATTGGACGATGAGGCGATGAAGCGATGAAGCGACGATGGTAGGAGCTCTTGCGGGTCCCAGTTTCCGTTTGGCCGATTAATGGTGAATAGCGAATAGCAAAAAAAAGTGTATCTTTGCGCAGTTTTATTTTAAAGATAAAAATCATCGTAAGACAATGAATGTCAGCGTTTTTGAGATATTGATGCTGCTGTGCTTCGCGTGCAGCTGGCCCTTTTCCATTGTCAAAGCCCTGCGGACGAAAGTGGTTCTCGGGAAAAGTCCCGTCTTCATGACGATTATCATCCTGGGCTACGTATTCGGAATTCTGCACAAGGTGTTCTATAATTATGATTGGGTCGTTTATTTGTATCTGTTCAACTTGTTGATCGTCTCTTTTGATTTGTGCTTGTATTTCAAATACATAGGACAGAACCGTCGCGACCTTCTTTCTTCTGAGCAAAAATAGCCATGATACGACTGCTTGTTATCCTTTTGCTGATTTTAGCCAACGGTTTTTTCTCCATGAGCGAGATTGCGATTGTCTCGTTCAAGAAAATCCGTATAGACAAGTTTGCGGAGAAACACCCGAAAGCGGTCCGGAAAGCGCTCTTTCTTCAAGATCATCAGGAGGAGTTCCTGGCCTCGATACAGGTCAGCATCACGCTTATTAGTCTGTTGACGGGTTTCATCGGTGGAGCGTCGCTCTCACCCTACCTTGAACCCCTTTTCCTGTGGATGGGTGCATCCGCCAGACTTTCGGCTACGATTGCGTTGGTTATCAGCTTCTCCCTCATCACATTCGTGACCATTGTGGTCGGCGAGTTGGTGCCCAAGACCATTGCGCTTTCAAAACCCGAGCGCGTCGCGGTGGCGATTGCACCTACCATGAACTTCTTCCGCCTGCTCTTCAAACCTGCCGTTGCCGCCCTTTCCAGTACTACCGCATTGATTGACAAGATGTTGGGTGTCAAGGAAAATGAAGACCATCTCACCGAGGACGAACTGTTGGATATGATCAAGGAGGCTGGCGAGACTGATGTCATTGAGGAGGAACAGAGCGAAATGCACGAGAACATCTTCACTTTTGCCGACAAACGCGCCATCCATGTCATGATTCACCGCTCTGAAATCGAATGGATTGACGTGAACCTGCCGCAGGAGGAGTTTATCAAGCAGCTGTATGATTTCTCCGTCAGTCGTGTGCTTGTGTGTGACAAACATGTGGAGAATTATCTCGGTGTGCTGAATATCAAAGACTTTTTCAAAGAGTTGCGTAAAAACGGGAATGTGGATGTGCGCACACTGCTTGACGAGCCGTTGGTGTTCACGGAAAACACTGACGCTCAAGATATTCTGAACGAATTTCGCAAACATCAGTATTATTTCGGCATCGTGGTCGATGAGTTCGGTGATTTGGCCGGCATTGTCACGTTGCACGACATCATTGAGAATATCGTGGGCGAAATGCCTGAAGAGGAAGAAATTGTGGAACCCGATGTGACGGAGTGCGAGGACCATTCCGTGCTGGTGAAAGGCGACGCCCCCATCGACGTTCTTACCGATGTGATTGACGATTACGAGGTGGATTACGACGAAATCGACTACTCCACCGTGGCCGGATTTGTGGTGGATCACCTTGAAGCCATCCCTAAGGAAGGCGATTCTTTCGAATTTATGGGCTATCTGATTGAAATTGTCCGGATGGACCACAACCGCATTGACGAGGTTCGAGTCTCGTTTAAGGGTGATGAGACGACGAATGACGGTGAATGACGATGAGACGATGAGGCGATGAGACGATGAGGCGATGAAAATATAACTTTTAGGTGTTTTTCCGGTCTCTCTTGCAATGAATAAAATTGAGAACATGTTTTCCAGTTTTTTGGTGGTGCTGATGTCTTTGCTTTCGGTTTCGACTGCTTTTGCGCAAGATGCCGATAGCAACGTTGTTTCCGTTGACACAACTGTGCTTCCTATGGCCAAGGGCTATGACTGGATCACCTATCGCGGCAAGGCCGACATCACAGACACTGGCGGCACGCGCACCTGCAACTTCTATATGGTCAACCGCATCGACAGCATTCTTTACCTGAACATTCACGCATACGGCATCGAGGTGATGCGAGCGGTTTTCACTCCCGACAGCATCACCTTTGTCAACAAGCTGACCTATCAATACTATAAAGGGACCTATGCGCCAATTCGCAATCGGTTGCCGTTCTCGTTTGATTTTCAGACTGTTCAGGCTTTGTTTAACGGTTATACGGAGCAGTTGCCCAAAGGTAAAAAACTCTCTTTCGAGTATTCGTCATTTGAGCCGGTGGATAGTACGAGTTCGTTCTTTACCGAATTCGTTTTCAAGGAGTTGAACAAGGTTATCGAGATTCAAGGTAAAATCAAAGTCATCAAGTTCAATGTCCCAGGGGTTACTTCTATCAAAATCCCCGAAAAGTTCGAGCGCCTCACCTTCTGAACATGTCAACGCCATTGCTTTCCTCCCAACAAATCAAGGTCTGGGCCGCAGAGATTGGCTTTCAGGACTGTGGTATCGCGCGCGCACGAGTGCTTTCGGAAGCGGAGGAGGAGTTTAAGCAGTCCATCGGAAAGGCATACCATGCCGATATGCATTATTTGGAACGCCATATCGACAACCGTTTCAACCCTGAAACGCTGCTTCCAGACTGCAAATCAGTTATAGTGTTGACTTATAATTACTTGACAGAAAATCATCCGAATTCCGATCGGTATCAATTTGCCCGTTATACATGGATACAGGATTACCATATTCTGGTCAAGAGTCTTTTGGAACAGTTGGCGGAAAAATTGGTAGATGCTTGTCCTTCAATTCGATACAGAGCAACAGTGGATAGTTCTGCCATCTCTGAAAAACGTTGGGCGATGGAAGCCGGGGTGGGGTACATGGGCAAGAACGGGTTGATACACAACCAGCATGGTTCGTTCTTCGTCATCGGCATCCTTTTGGTGGATCGATTTTGCGACAAATACGATCACTCTTTGCCAAAATCGGACTGCGGCAGTTGCGATTTGTGTGTCAGAAGTTGTCCCGCGAATGCTCTGGAGACCCCTTTCCAAGTGGATGCGCGGCGGTGTGTCTCTTACCATAATACAGAAGATAAATATCCGAATTACAGCGAGTTATCATTAAACAAATATGTCTTCGGATGTGACATTTGCCAGGAGGTTTGCCCTCGTAACAAGAAAAAAAATGCCAATCCGTTGAACGTATCGAAAAATTCCTTATTTTTGCCGCTCAAAAATAATGACTTGGAAACGTTAAGTGAAACGGATTTCAAGCACTATTTTTCGGATACTTCGATTCTGAGAAGGAAGTATGCAAGATTTCGTTCTTTGATAGAAGCAAAAAGGCAACAAGAGCATCTTTGTAGAATGGAACCACAAGAAATCATCCAATATGCCGCGAAAGTGCTGAGCGAAGAGGCCGAAGCGGTATCCAAGCTCACCGGTTATTTGGATGACAATTTTGTGAAAGCGGTTCAGGAGATTGTAAGGTGCAAAGGCCGGGTCATTGTCACGGGCATTGGCAAGAGTGCTATCATCGGGCAGAAGATTGTAGGAACGTTCAATTCCACAGGAACTCCCGCGGTGTTTATGCACGCAGCGGATGCGGTTCACGGTGACTTGGGCATCATCCAGAAGGATGATGTGGTTGTCTGCCTCTCCAAAAGCGGGAACACGCCGGAAATCGCGTTGCTGATTCCGTTTTTGAAGGCCAACGGGAACTACCTGATTGCCATTGTCGGTACGATGGATTCCCTTTTGGCAAAAGAAGCGCATTGTGTGTTAAACTGCACGGTGTCGCGAGAGGCAAGCCCCAACAACCTGGCCCCGACCAGCAGTGCCATGGCTCAATTGGCCATCGGTGACGCGCTGGCCTCCACGCTTATCAAGATGCGCGGCTTCACGACCGAGGATTTTGCCAAAGTGCACCCGGGCGGTATTCTGGGAAGAAGAACCCGTTTGAAAGTCAAGGACTTGTACGGGCTCAACGAGATTCCTTCCGTGTCGGTGGACGCAAGCATGCAGGAGACAATCCTCGAGATTTCAGGGAAATGCCTCGGCGTGACAGCAGTTGTCAATCAGGATGGTCTGGTAGGTGCCATCACCGACGGTGATTTGCGCCGCGCCATCCAGAAGCATGCGGATGTGATGTCTCTCAAAGCTCAGGACATCATGACCCGCAATCCCAAAACCATCCACGAGAACACCCTCGCCGTGGATGCGTTAGAGATGATGAAACAACATCATATCACCAACATCTTTGTGGTGGATGATGACGGAACCTACAAGGGAGTGATTCATATTCACGACATCATCAAAGAGGGTATCTTTTAGCCCAGGTGGCGGAATGGTAGACGCGCTACATTCAGGGTGTAGTATCCGAACGGATGTGCAAGTTCGACTCTTGTTCTGGGCACTTAAAAGGAAAGACGGTTAGAAAGGCCGTCTTTCATTGTTTTAGAACCTGTCATTATGGCCAAGTTATTCATTGTACCGACTCCTATCGGGAATCTCGAGGACATCACCCTCCGCGCTCTCAACGTCTTGAAAGCGGCGGATTTGATTCTTTGTGAAGATACCCGTACCACCAAGAATCTTCTGCAACATTATGAAATAGAAGGTAAACGCTGCATGGCGTATCACATCTTCAACGAGCATGATCAGGTGGGCAACTATATCCGCATGATTCAACAGTGCGAAACTACAGCGTTGGTGAGCGATGCCGGTACGCCTGGCATTTCCGATCCCGGCTTCCTTTTGGTTCGGGAGGCTTTGAAGCAGGAGGTGGAAGTGGAGTGTCTTCCAGGCCCCACCGCTTTTGTGCCCGCCCTTATCCAGTCAGGATTCCCGTGCAGCAGTTTCTATTTTTACGGTTTCCTGCCTCACAAGAAGGGGAAGGAGACGTTGCTGAAACGTTTCGCCGAGATGGAGGAGACCGTTGTCTTTTACGAATCCCCACATCGTTTGCTTAAAACGCTGGCAAAAATGGCTGAAACCATGGGGCCGGAGAGGCTTGTCGTCGTAGCGAAGGAGCTTACCAAAATCCACGCTTTCACCTTCCGTGGTACCATTGCTGAGGCAATACAATACTTTGAAAACCAGCCTGTAAAGGGGGAGTTTGTCCTGATAGTCTGAAAAGGATGATGAAGACTATGAAAAACACTCATGGAAAACAAAATATATATGAGAGGATGAACACCTTTTCATCGTATCATTTCGCTGCCCCCTTACAACAGACAGGTCAATCATTATCAATTTTAAACATTGTAGAAGTTGTTACCGACTTTTTTAGTTTTTCTCTTGAAAACACCTCCTTTCTTGTGTTATTTGATGATTAGTTTCTTTGTCATGCGTCTGTTCATTTCGTCGTACGCAGTGAGCAGGTAGCATCCCGGGGCGATCCCGCCAATGTACAGCTGGTCACCGGGATATACATTCCCCCATGTCAGGATTGTATTGCCGCTCATATCGGTGAGTTTCACCGTTGTCATTGCATCGCAAATGTTCCATTGAAAGAATTCGCTTGCCGGATTTGGGTACGGTTCATATCTTGGATTGTCGCCATGGATGTCAATGCCGGTTTCATCTCCCTGTTGCCGTTTTGTGATCACGATGTTGTTAAGCTGGGTGTTCCCGCTGTTGGCCGCGGCCAATAACCATCGGATGAATCGTGTGTCTTGGGACAAAGGAAAACTTCCAAGATGCGAATAAGACGATGTGCTGATGTCGTTTTCGTCCAATGTTGTCACAGTGGACCATTCCGTTCCGTTGGCGGACTCGCTGACCACAAACAAGATGCCGTCGTATGCGGACGGATTGCCACCTTTGGTGCCTTTGAGGTCAAACGAGAGACTGCCGGGGGCGCTGTCGAGATGTGCGGTCAGTGATGCCTTTCCGGCATTTTTCGACTCGAATTTGGCGGATCCGTCCGCGTATGACGCGCCTAACTTGTCGCTACGGAATCCCGGCATGGTTTTGATTTCCACCCTTTCCGATTCGCTGTTTTGCGAGATGTCAAAGGGTAGCGTCACAAGGGAATTGGTGTCTAATATGATGAATTGTGCGGTAAGGATTCCGCTGCTATACATGCCGTCTTTCTCCGCAAACGCTTTCAGGGTGCTGGTAGCATCTATGGTAATAGGTTCGGAGTAGAGGGGTGATTGTCCGTCTGGTGTGGAGCCGTCTAACGTGTATCGGATGGTGGCATTGGGCGTGGAGCATTCGAGTAGGACAGTTTGCGGCTCATAGTAGGTTCCAGCCGACGGGGAGCAAACCGGCGTTTCCACGGTCTCCAATACAACTTCGTCGCCGTCCGTGATGCTGATGTCGTCGATGCGAAACTCCACTTTGGCGGTGTTGGAGAACCGGAGGTGCAGATGAGGGTGGACAGGCAGATTGGGGAAACATACGCGGTGCCAGCCTGTAGTACCGGTGCCTGTGGGGAGCGTGTCCTCCAGTTGGAGACTCGTCCAAACGATGCTGTCCGTGGAGAACTCCACCAGCAGGTGACTTCCGTTTTCCGATTTAGTCGTTTTGCGAAGGCCACAGTAGAGTTTCACTGTGCTGTTCGCGGCCGCTGATGTGTTGATCCCCGAAATCTGGAACCACTTGACCGTGTCGTTGATCATGACGTTACCCCCGCCAGAAGCACCTCCGTAGTTGGTTGAGGCACCTGACGACCGCACATCACATGTGCCATCGCCTATATACACGACCGTGCTGTTTTGCCAACCGGTATAGTCCTGAATCAGAGTGTTGGAAGTAGGTACGCCTATGTTCTCCTCATACAAGACGTTTTGTCCTACGGCTTCTGATAAGATTCCCGACACCAATAGCATTGTCAGAAGCCCTGTTTTAATACAGATGATTTTTTCTTTCATTTCTTCTTTTTTCAAGTGAATAAATCAATAATCAAAACCACGGCAAATATATGTTTATTTAACAAATAATCAACATATATTTATAAAATCTGAATAAAAAATTTTTATTCGCTTGAAAAACAGTGATATGATGTTTTGTGATATGCTTAAAATTAACTCGAATTAGTTAATTTTAATTTTGGAATTAAGAAATGACAGTTAAAATTAAATAAAGGAAAGGGGGCAAATGGCAGGATTTTTAAAATTCGGCGCATTTGTCGGCGACTTGCTGCATCAACCACATGGGGGTGGAGGTCGCTCCGCAGATGCCGATGCTGTCCGCCTGCGACAAGTCAAGTTGCTGCAGCTGATCAACATTGGTCAGGAAAAAGCTGCGCGGGTTGTATTCCTTACATATATTATATAGGTATAACCCGTTGGAGCTTTTTTCACCGGAGACGAACAGGATGATGTCGAAACTGGAGGCGAAATCGGCAATTTGTTTGGCGCGGGAGGAGACTTTCCCGCAGATGGTGTCCTCGTGTTCGAACCAGCCGGCATGTCCTGCCGATGTGTAACGAGATTGGATGGTGTCAATCAGTTTGCGGTAGTTTTCCAGACTTTGGGTGGTTTGGGAATAGAGGATAGCGGGGCGGCTGAAGTCAATGCCATCGATGTCCTCAGGGGAGGAGATGACGATGCCGGTGTTTTCGGTTTGCCCTAAAAGTCCGACCACTTCGGCGTGCCCTTTTTTTCCGTAAATCAGGATTTGTTTCCCGGATGTGTTGTTCCGATGTTCGCCGAGGATGCGTTTTTGCAGCTTGAGGACGACTGGGCAGGTGGCGTCAATCAGCCGGATGTTGTTTTCTTCGGCGATGCGGTATGTCTCCGGCGGTTCCCCGTGGGCGCGGATGAGAACGGTAGTGTCTTTGAGAGACTTGAACTGTTCATAGTCAATGATTTGCAATCCCATGTCCGACAGACGCTGCACCTCCTCGTTGTTGTGGACGATATCGCCGAGACAATAGAGGGTGTTGTGTTCCTTGAGGTATTTTTCCGCTGTTCGTATGGCGTTGATCACGCCGAAGCAGAAGCCGGAGTTTTGGTCAACAACAATGTTTTTGGGCATGACTACCAGTTGTCGGGGAACAAGGAATCGACAAATTCGACGCGGTTGAAAATCTGCAGTTGGTGGATTTTCTCGCCGACGCCGATGTATTTGATGGGGATTTGGAACTGGTCGGAGATTCCGATGACCACGCCGCCCTTTGCGGTGCCGTCCAATTTGGTGATAGCCAGTGCGTTGACTTCGGTGGCGGCGGTGAACTGCTTGGCCTGTTCAAAGGCGTTCTGGCCGGTGGAACCGTCGAGGACGAGCAGGATTTCATGAGGGCCGTCGGGTACAAGCTTGCGGATGACGTTCTTGATTTTCACCAGTTCGTTCATGAGGTTGACTTTGTTGTGGAGTCGGCCGGCGGTGTCGATGATGACGACCTGGCTCTTGTTGGCGATGGCGGATTTCACGGTGTCGTATGCCACAGCTGCCGGGTCGGAGCCCATCTTCTGGGCCACGATAGGCACTTCGCAGCGGTTGGCCCATTCGGTGAGTTGGTCGATGGCGGCGGCGCGGAACGTGTCGGCGGCGCCGAGCGTGACGGAATAGCCGCGCTTTTTGAACTGGTAGGCCAGTTTCCCGATGGTGGTGGTCTTGCCCACGCCGTTCACGCCCACCACGAGGATGATGTAGGGCATGTCCATTTCCGGAATCACGAAATCGTTCTCCTTTTCGAGGTCGTTTTCCAGCAGAAGCCCCGCTATCTCCTCCTTCAGGATCATGTTCACCTGGTTGGTTCCTAAGTACTTGTCTTTGGAAACCCGCTTTTCGATGCGGTCGATGATTTTGAGGGTGGTCTCGATGCCCACGTCAGAAGTGACCAGCACCTCCTCGAGGTTGTCGAGCACTTCGTCATCGACTTTTGACTTGCCGACGATGGTTTTGGCGAGTTTCTTGAAAAAACTCTCCTTGGATTTCTGCAAGCCCTCGTTCAGTTCCTGCTTCTGTTCCTCGTTAATTGCCTTTTTCTTGTCTTTATTGAAGAATGAAAAGAATCCCATAGTGTGAAAAATTTACGGCTGCAAATATACGAAAAAAGGCGGGCAGGCGCCCACCTTTTTTCAACCATGAAAACAAAATATTACTTTTTAGCCAAAAAGTCTTTTACAGCGCTGGACTCAACCACAGCTTCTTTGAAGGTGTAGGCTCCAGTTTTCGGTGAACGCTCCATCTTCACCACGCGGGTGTAAGTGACGCCACCTTCTCTCTTCAATGTTGCAACAACTTTCTTTGCCATCTCTTCTCAGTTTTAGTTATTTAACTTCTTTATGAATAGTCATTTTTTTCAAATACGGATTGTACTTTTTCAGTTCCAATCTGTCAGGAGTGTTTTTTCTGTTCTTTGTCGTAATATATCTTGACATTCCCGGCACTCCGCTCGCTTTTTGCTCTGTGCACTCCAGAATGACTTGCTGGCGTGCTTCCTTCGTTTTCTTTGCCATTTCTTTACATCATTTTTTTACGCGGCAAAAATACACTTTTTTTTGATTGCAGCCCCTTTTTTTCGTTTTTTGAGAAATATTTTTATCAACACATGTTAATTAACTTGTGTTCAATGTGTTATGTTGTTTCGTTGGTTTGAAGAAGTTCCCATAAACGGTCTTTTAGTTCTGTTAGACGCCAATTTGTCACGGCAGAAATGCACATTACGGGCAAATTTTTCGCCAATTTGACTTCTAAAGCCGCCGCTTCTTTTTCTGAAATCAGGTCGCATTTTGTGATGGCCAGCATCCAATTTTTGTCTAAAAGTTCTGGATTGAACTGCTTGAGTTCGTTTTGGAGGATTTTCAGTTCTTTTTTGATTTCAGTCACGGTTTTCACCTCCCCTTCGTCGTTGGCTGCTGGGATCATGAAGAGTAGGGCGGCGTTACGTTCGATATGGCGCAGGAACCGCAACCCTATGCCTTTGCCTTCCGAGGCTCCCTCAATGATGCCGGGGATGTCAGCGATGACGAACGACTGGAAGTCGCGATAGGCCACCATGCCAAGGTTGGGCTTCAGCGTGGTGAAAGGATAGTTCGCGATTTTCGGACGGGCGTTAGACACTTGCGAAATCAGCGTGGATTTGCCGGCGTTGGGGAACCCCACCAATCCAATGTCAGCCAATACTTTGAGTTCTAATGAGATCCATCCTTCTGTGCCTTCTTCTCCAGGCTGCGCGAATCGGGGTGTCTGGTGCGTGGCGTTCTTGAAATGGACGTTGCCGAGACCACCTCTTCCGCCTTTCATCACGACCAGTTCCTGCCCGTCTTCCAGAACCTCGCCCACGTACTCGTCCGTATCGACCAAGCGGATGATGGTACCGAGGGGCACTTCGATGTAGGCGTTGTCGCCGTCTTTGCCGAAGCATTGGTTCTTCTGTCCGTTGCCTCCATGTTCCGCGAAGACGTGCTTGGTATAACGCAAGTGCAAGAGTGTCCATAAGTTGCGGTTGCCACGCGCAATGATGCTGCCGCCCTTGCCGCCGTCGCCGCCGTCTGGACCGGCCTTAGGGTTGTGCGCCGTCCGTGCCAGATGCGCAGATCCTGCGCCGCCGTTTCCAGACCGCCCGTAAATCTTTACATAATCTATAAATTGTTCTTCCATATTTTATCTTATTGATAATAAATTCATCGTGATATCATCGCCTCATCGTCTCATCGTATTAAGGTGACATTCCCTTTCATTTCCAACTCATCGCCGTCTTTGCATTTTCCTTTAAAGTAGTAGTCATAAACGCCCCGTTGGCACTCTTTTTTCTTGAAAGTGCCGTCCCAACCAATGGTGTTGTCGTATGTTTGGAAAACCTTTTCGCCCCAACGATTGTAAACCACGAAATAGCATTCATCCAGAATGCCACTGCGAACGTACAGAATATCATTCACTCCGTCGCCGTTAGGAGTGAAACTGTTCGGGATGAAAACAAACGGCATGTCGCAGTTCACCGGATTCACCTTAACATTGACGGTGTCGGTGAGGGTGCATCCGAAGGTGTCAGTGACACTGACCGTGTAAGTGGTGGTCGTGTTGGGAAAGACAGTAGTGGAGGGCAGATTGGGTGTGGACATCTCTTGCGAGGGTGTCCACTGGTAGATGTAGTAGTTGCCATAATCCGTTGAAAACAAGGTTGTTTCGTGGTAAGCGAAGATTTCGTATTTACTGCACCATGCTTGAAGCGGTTCAGGAAAAGTGCCTGTTCTGACCGTGATTCTTCCGCTAACGGTAGCCGTACATCCCAAAGCATCGGTCACGGTGACAGTGTAATTCGTTGATTGTTGTGGGGTGAATGTAGGTTGCGGGCTCGTGGAATTCTCGCCATCATCCAACTGCCACTGATATTGATAGGGTAGGGTGCCGCCACTGCAATCCGTTTGTAACGTGAGATCGGGGTCAAAACAGAGCAGATAATTAGGTTTGCCGATGATTTTAATGTTGAAAACAGAGATGTGACAAGGGATTATTTTGACGCAAAAGTCGGTAGTAACACGCACATAATAGGTTCGCGAATAGGTGGGAGTAACGGTTATTGTTGGAGTGTTTGTTGTGATAATGTTCAGGAAATCAACAGTTTCGGACCATTCTATAGTATAACTGTCCGTCGTGGTGACGTTGACCGAGAGGGTGGTGCTTTCGCCGAAACAAATCATAGTGTCGCCTGATATGGAAGCGGATAAATCGTGAACTTCCACCGTCTGATAAATAATATCCACGCATGCAGCGGTAGATGCGGTTAACGTGTACAGAGTGGTTACAGTTGGCGTTGCAATGGGGTTGGAAATGGTCGGGTTGTTCAAAGTTCCAGAGGGCGACCATTGGTAATTCACGCCGATAGAGGGCGGTACGCCTAACTCAGCGTAGTCGCCATTGCAGATGCTTACCGTAGGGAGGGTGGACGAGGTGTTGGAGAGAACTAATATCCTCTTTTTCAATGTGTCTTCGGTATTACAACTACTTAAGTCTCGTACTGTTAAGGTCACTTCATAATATCCTGGTTGCGAGTACAGGTGTTGAGGCTCCCAGTCCGAGGAGGTCGTCCCATCTCCAAAGTCCCACAAAATGGAGGTTGAGGAGGATGGTGGACTACTGATAAGGTGCGAGAGATTTTGAAAGGTGACGACATCTGGTAGGCACACGACGTTGGGCATCAGAAAGTCGGCGACAACGATGGGCATACTGAAATCGATTTTGATGACCCCAAGGTTGCAATTTGTGCTGCCGTTGGTGTTGGAATATACGTCGTTGGGAGGGATTGTCGGGAAAGAGCTTTGACCGCCACAGCCAGCACACACTGCTTGGTAGATTTTGCCGTGCTTGTCAAACCGGCTGGTACCACCGTCCACGTGTTCATTATTGTCAGGTGCGCCGAAGTAAGTGGCATATTCAAGATTATTCGCATCGTTGCTGATGGCCATAAAATAAAAATCGTTGTCATCGGTGGTGCGCTGGAAAGCGTTATCAGTGAAAGGCAATCCGTTAGTACCTCCAAACTGATTCAGACGCCCCCCCCAACCAGATATATATATATTGTCACAATAGTCCACTAACAAAGCCGTGGGCGAAATGTCGGGCCCTCCGTTGCCAGTGCCAAAAGCCGTGGACCAGATGGGGGTGGTAAGATCTGACGATAACTTAATCAGGAATTGCCCGCCGTTTGGAACGAAATAGGCTGCATTGAACACCCATTGGCGATCGTTGGCAGAGGTTTGTCCCAGCGCATGAGGGATGTCATTGTTATCCCCTTGGATCAAATAACTTTGGTCGTAACCAGATTTTCCTAAATAGGTGCTGTTTAACAGAAGGTTGCCGTTAGAAGAAAGGTGAGCGATGTAGCCGTCTGCAACAGTTCCATTATCTGCATGTTCCGTTTGATAGGCGTTAGGTGTTATTGGCAAGTCGTTGGAGGTAGTGCCGCCGCAGAAATAGACACTTTTGTCCGTGGCCACGAACATGCTGTAGCCTGCATCATTTCCGGAGCCGCCGTAATAAGTGCTCCAAATCAGTGAGGACAAATCCTGACTCATTTTGAACACACAAGCATCTTGTCCACCCAAAGGGTTTGATATATAGCCATTTGTGGTGGTGGGAAAGTCTGTAGAGTTGGTAGAAGCAACCACATATACATTACTGTTTTCATCTACGATGATTTCTCCACGGTGTTCGTCGGCGTAGTTTTTGCGCAAACCTATGGCAGTGTTGAGACCATCGTTGCCGCTGCCGCCAATGTAGGTGGAAGCGGGCAATTGGGTGCCATCCGCGCTCAATTTGGCAATGAAGATATCTGAGCCATAGGAAAGAGTTCCGGCAGGAATACTTATTGGAGATCCTCCATTGAACGTGGCGTCAAAGGCATTTGCGGTAACGGGGAAATCGGCAGAGCCGGTGGTGCCGAAAATGTAGAGTTCATCGTTGTCGTTGACGTACATACTATGCGGAACGTCATAATTGCTGCCACCGAGGTAGGTGGAGTAATGCAAAAATCTGCCGGAGGAATCGAATTTGGAAATGGCGATATCCCATTGTCCGGAAAAGCTGGTCTGATAGGCTGTGGATGTTGGAGATGTTGGAAATGTTGGATAGCCTATACCATCTACGATACCTCCGCCGTAGAGATTGCCGTACGAGTCGTAAGTGGCGGTGTAGCCCCAGTTGTCGGCGGTGGAACCCGAATAGGAGGAGAACACCACGGTGGGGTCTATCACCAGTGGCAAGGCGGAATCGTATTGACCGAGCGAGAAAGACACGATGTTTTTCGATAGTGCGTATGAACAGTCAACGGGTATAGTGTCTCCTTTTTCATTGATTTGATATGCAAAAGGAGCAAGTTCTAACACGCGATCTACGGCTGTGTGCAACAATAGTTCTTCTCCTGCTTTGGAAATACTTTTCAGCCCGTCGTAGCGCAGCTGTATTTGCTTCGGATCACCGCCGGCTGCCACGTGGAACTCATATTTCAAATAATCGTTATTCCCAAAAAAATATAAATCAATACCAGGATATAGTTGATTATAAGTTAAATGATGGTAGATTGACACATGTGACGCCCATTTTCTGGAATCTTGGCCGATATAATAATTGTAATAATAATCGAAAGGTTGAATGCCGGTCGCCTTGGTTTCCTTTAAGGCATTCAAAAAGGTTACACGATAGACAGCAGCGTCGAGAAAAGAAGACGGGTAGGGCGTTCCCGAATGTTTGGCTTCGTGAAAAGCAGCTAATTGATTTGGGTCTAATTGTGTGACAACAAATGAGTTGCGTTCAAAGAAAAGGGCTCCTCCGTGAATAGTGGCCTTATACAATACGGGGGCTTCCCACTGGCCAAGATTCTGCACAAATTCCCACCGCCCGGCCGAGAGCGTGTCGGTGGGCTTGTGCGCCCGCAACGTGCCGAGCGACAACAGTATGAGTATGAAAAGGCAGAATCTCCTCATATCAGAAATTTGCTGCAAAAGTACGTAAATTAAGAATACACACAGATAAATGAAAAATGCACTATGGGAATATTAGTGGCCCAGGGTTGAAATTTAGCGGTTAAAACGAGATCATGAAGGTGAAGCGGATGCCGTTTTTGTCCCATCCTTTCAAGTTTTTGGCGTATGTCAGTCGGCGGACGTAGTCGATGCGGAGGATTCCGAGAATGTTTTCAATGCCGGCGGTCATCTCCAGATAGGGTACTTTTCCCATCGTACCACATCCATCGGGGAGCAGATACAGTCCTGTTGTGGTCGGTCCCGGGATGTTTTTCGGCGACAGCGCGCCATAGATTCCGCTGAAAGAGACCACTTCGCGGAGATTCAGTCGGTTCCACAGCGGAATACGGTTGAAAATCAAGCCTTTCAAGTGGTAAGTGGCGTAAAGAGCAACATATTTGTCCATGATGAACTCCATGGGCTTCATCAAGTTGAAAGTGTTGGGGGTGAGGAACAACGATTGGTTGGCTGGCGGAACATACAGCTTGGTGAAAGGCACCTGGTCCCATACGATACCGGATTGCAAAGAGGCATCAATGTATCCAAAAGAAGAAAACCAAAACCTCTTCTCGACGGAAAAATCAGTCTGGTTATAAACAAAACGGCTGTCTATGATGCCGATGGTGTGAGTGAGGCTGATCACAGGTGCGTTTTTGGAAAGCTTGAAGAGAGCTTTCTCACCCATCTGCTTGTTGTAGGCGCGCTCGCCGGGTGCCCAGCGGACATTTGTACGCCACTCCATCGTGTTAAAATCCCTGACTTGCGAAACAGAACCGTCACGATTGATACGCCAGTAGGACAATGCTCCTGTCGCCTCGTTATTCTCATACTGTAACCATGTGTCCACGCTGAAACGGCTTTGCCACTCTTTCAGATACCGTATCCTGACGCGACGAACATATTGTGCGGCAGGTTCCGAGTGGTTGGTGTTATAGGACATAAATATATTGTCACGGTCCATATAAGCGTATGTCTGTCCGGGCAACTCCATGTCATAGCATGCGTTGAACGTCAAAGCATGTTTTGGCGATTCGTTAAAGTGCCGGTTTTTGGGTTCAAAACTGTGGATTAAGGAAAGGTTGTACTTCAGTCGCAGATCCCGGCAGCCAAAGGCAAGGTATCCATTCAAGAACCAGCGGTTATGCAGATAGGCGGTGGTCATGCCCCCAATGCGCAACCTGACGCCCTCCGCTGGGTTGTAGCTGATGATATCGTATATCGGTCCGATGTCGAAACGGCTCTGTTTCCGGTCTTTGGCGGTGGCAATATATCCCGAGCTGATAATCTCGGCGGTTTTTTCGATTGTCTTGTAGATAGGCAGGCGGCGAAGCTCTACCCCCAAACTGTCCAAAAAAGACTCTTTTGCCGACAAGGGGACCGGGCGCATCTGTTTCCAGCGTCCGCTTTTGTATTTCTTGACATCGGGGGAGATGATCTCCTCCACAGGCATTATGCCTGCAAGTGAGTCAGGAATGGTTGCCTCCATGTCGTAATCGTACCATAAGGTGGTCTGCTTGGCATAGATTTGCCGTTTCCATCGTTTGAAAATGGAGAATTTGGCATAGGTGTGCGCGACCGCTGGTGCCCACAGCCCGCTGTCGTTCTTCACGAATTCTTGCCCGACGGAAAGTTTCGAAATGTAATTTAAGTTGATGTTTTTCGGGACAGTTAGCAAATACTGTTTCACGGCGAAAGTGCTGTCGTTTACAATGTACATTCTACCTGTGAATCCGTAGCTTCGGTTGATTACTGGGGTGAAAGTGAGTTCTATGCAGGAGATTCCGTCAATTTCTAACGTGTCGGTGATGTAAAAATGGTAAAAGGTGGTTGCAAAATTGGTGGAAAGAGGACTGACGAACTTGTTGAGCATCAGCTCAATGTCGTTTTGAAAGATGTTGACTTCGGAGAACATGGCGTTAAGGTTGGCGTCAAGACCCTCCATGTCAAGAACTTCATCAGCTCCTTGCATTCGCCGGGCTTTCATGTAGGTCACATCTCGGCGTGGGGACTGTTGGTGGTAAAGGTCTGCCAGGCTCTCCCGCAGAGATAGGGTGAGTACGGGCACGGTGTCAAAGGACAATGTGTCAATGTATTTTTCCAAGAAGGAAAACTGACGGTTGATGCGGTTCTTTTGGAAGTTTATATCAAACCGTCCGAAGGCGAGAACTAATTTTTCGTAACGGCTTGTCTTGTAGTGCTCTGCGGATTCAATGCGGTTTTCGTCCTTATGTTTGATGACTTGTTTGGCTAATTCGACGGCGGGATTTCCCTTGCGGACGTATTTCTGTCGCTTTTTGGAAACCACCACCTCCTGTAGAGCCTGTGCGGTGTTGATGAAGATGTCGCGATGCTTTTCAGTTCGGGGGATAATCAAGGTGTCCGCTTTGTAGAAGGAGTAGCGAACCACCAGCGTGTCGGTGTTGGTGAAGGGCAGCTCGTAGAGTCCTTCCGCGTTGGTGTAAGCTCCCACAGCAGTGTTCAGCCATTGCAGCCTTGCCATATAGACTGTTGTTGTGTCTCCGTTCTCAGAAAGAGTAAAAACTTTTCCCGAAAGTTTTTGAGCTGAAATACGTCCGGGGAAAAACAAAAAAAAGAGCAAACATCCCATTAGAACAGCCGGAATAATCCGTCGCCATATCTTTTGGATGATTGCTATCATATTCATTCAAAGGGTTTTGTTGGTTTTTTCTCTGAAACTTATTCCATAAAAAATGGAAACGGCAAAGAAACAAAAAATGAGTTTCAGATCGGAGATTTTTTTGGGGTAGTGAAGTTTAACAAGGGGTAACATAAAACAACGGGCGTGTCAATGCTGGCACGCCCGTTTGGTATGATACCGCCCGAAAATTATTTCGTGGCGTCGATGGCTTGTTTGATCAGTTGGAAGGTGCGCTCCGGGTCGTTGTCCAAGCCCATGGAGAAGCGGATGAGGCCTTCGCTCATGCCCATCTCGTGTTGGATGTCTTCGGGAACCTCTGAAGAGGTGGATTTGCCGGAGTTGCTGAACAGCGTCTTGAAGTAACCGAGGCTGACGGCGAGGTAGCCCACACCCAGTTCCTGCATCTTCTCCATGATGGCGCTGGCTCTCTCGGCAGTGCCCATGTCGATGGAGATCATGCCGCCGAAGCCGTAACCGTCGTTCATCATCGATTTGAAGAGTTCGTGGTCAGGATGCTCGGGGAGACCCGGGTAGTTGTACTTGATGCCGGTCTCTTTAAAGCGTTTGGCCAGATACATGGCGTTCTCACCGTGTTTCTTCATACGGATGTGCAGGGTGTGCAGGTTCTTCTGGATGCTCGTGGAGCGGAAAGTGTCGAGCACGGGACCCAGCAGCATGGCGGTGCCGGTGTTCACATCGATCAGGGAGTTGATGTATTCGGCAGAACCGCAGATGGCGCCGGCCACACAATCGTTCATGCCGTTCACATACTTGGTCATACTGTAAATCACCACGTCTGCGCCCAAACGGTAGGGTGAGAAAATCATCGGGGTGAAAGTGTTGTCAACCAGTAGTTTGGCACCTGCGGCGTGCGCGATTTTCGACAACTCGGGAAGGTTGGCGATACGCAGCAACGGGTTGTTCATCGTCTCGGTGTAGAGCACCTTGGTGTTCGGACGGATGGCCTTCTTCACGGCATCCAAATCCTGCATGTTCACGAAGGTGACATCGACATTGAACTTCTTGAGGTAGTTGTTCAAGAAGGCGAAGGTGCCGCCGTAAGTGGTCATGCTGGAGACGATATGGTCGCCGCTCTTCACTTCGTGCAACAAAGCAACGGTGATGGCGGCCATGCCGGAACCGGTGGTCCAGGCCAGCTCAGTGCCTTCGATGGCAGCCAATGACTGTGCCAAAGAAAGGGTGCTGGGGTTCCAGTGGCGGGAGTAGAGGAAGTAGCCCTCGGTTTCGCCATGGAAGGTGTCGGTCATCGTCTTGGCCTGTTCGAACATGAATGTTGCGCTATCGCAGATAGCCGGGTTGACGCCACGGTAAGCGTCTTTTTTGTCCAATCTTTCAAGGTTGGTTGCGGGATCGAATTTTTCCATTTTTATGTCTTATTTTTGGATGTTAAAATTAATGGGGCAAAAATACATTTTTTATCGGTACTCTGAAAAACTAATTGTATTCCAACTTTCGGACCATATATCCCACTTTCCTTTGCGACATGACATTGACGCGGAAGGCGGTGAGCATGAACTGGTTGTCGCCGTACCACGGCTCGAAGCGATCCACAGCGAGACGCTGCTTCTTGAACGCGATTTTTGGGAGCGGAAGCGCTGTGGTACGTACGGGGTCTTTCGTTTTGAAGGCGGAGTCAATCAGCATGGAGGTCTGCTCCTGTGCGTTCTGATAGTAAAGGAGAATGTCGTTGTTTTGTAACGGGAAGATTTTCAGCTTCTTGATGATATGCGAATGAAGGGAAGACTCTTCGTCGTAGGGGAAAATGACATTAGTCAGAAATACGCCGTTGGTGTCAAAGAAGTGTACGTCGGCGCGCTCGTAGCGGTAACCGTTGAAACGCGGCTCCACATACCAGCCGTTGAAATAGTTGTAGTATTCGGTATAGTAAAGTTCTGTTATACAAGCTATCCCGTCTTTATCGACACAGGCCTCGCCTGAAAGGAAATTGACGAAGGTGTGAGGTGCAATGATCACCGTCTGTTTGTTCTTGACACGATCGGGGAGAGTCGGGTCGGAAATGTCGGAACAGTAGATGGTTTCCGAAGGTATGACCTTGTGGTTCAGGATGTTGACTGGGTGAAAGTAGAAAATCTCTTCGCCTTGGTAATAGAGCATCAGCACGGAGTGGTTGCGACTGATAGGTAACCATTGCGCTTGGGTGGCGGGTTCGTTGAGGATGTTGGCGAAGGAGGATTTCCCGTAAAAGTCGGTCTCGAAATACATCGTACGTTCGCCGGAGTTGAAACAGATAACGGCTTTTCTCTGAGCAGTATCAACGGCGGTGGTAAGCACCTGCCCTGGATTCTCCAGTGTGAAAGAGAACGGTATCGGTTCCGCGGCTGATTGCGGCAGAAACCAGACTTCCATGCCGTTGCGGGTATGCACGGTGAAGAAAAAGTTTCCCTGGTAGTGGTGCCATCTTTCCGCCGAAACGATTCCAGGTATCCCGGAAATGACGCGCTGTTCCAGCCGCCGGCTTTCGGGGTGGTAGATAAACAGGACTCCTTCTCCTGTCAGACGGGATTTCACGAACTGCTGACAGACAGTCACCAGAGCCCCGTTCTCATAAAAACAGCTTGTGGGCAACATGCCGGACGTCAAGGTCAAAGAAGTGTCAAACTGTTTGTTGAATAGCGTGTCGTAATGATTGAGAATCAGTCGTTTGATCTTTTTTTCCTTTTTTTCGAGCACCAGGCAGAGCCCTTTTTCGTCACAGGGTACGCAGCGCATCTTGGTGACCTTTTTGTCCAAAGCCATATCAAAACCGTTCGGGTTGCTTTGCGCGAGGCCCGAACGGAATAGGATTGTTAGTACTATTATTGTAAGGAGTACTTTCCTCATATTTTCGATTTTAGACTTAAGTCTCAAGTCCCAAGTCCCAAGTCCCAAGTCTCAAGTCCCAAGTCTCAAGTCTCAAGTCTCAAGTCTCAAGTCTTACTTCACGATATAATCGACATAGATTCCAGGAGTGTGGATCTGTTCCATCGGGATGGAGCCGGTGGGAACTAATTCCTTGGTTTCCAGAATCACCAGGTCGGCAGCGGCGGCCATCATGGGGTTGAAGTTTTGGGTCGTGCCTTTGTAGATGGCATTGCCCATCTCGTCGCAGATGCTGGCGCCGATGATGGCGACATCGGCGTGGAGAGGCAGTTCAAGGAGGTATTCCTTGCCATCGACTTCGATTTTGCGTTTGCCGTTCTCCACCACGGTGCCGAGACCGGTCTGGGTGAGGACACCACCGAGACCTGCGCCGCCGCAACGGATACGTTCAGCGAGGGTGCCTTGCGGGCAAAATTCGATTTCGAGGGTCTTCTCGTTCAGCTGTTGGATAGTGTCCGCGTTGGTGCCGATATGGGAGGCGTAGAGCTTTTTCACCTGCTTGTTGGAAATCAGCATGCCGATGGCTTTGTTCGGATAAGCCGTGTCGTTGCAGATCAGGGTTAAGTCCTTAACACCTTTGTTAGCAATGGCTTCCACCATTTTCACTCCTGTGCCGGCGCCCAAGAAACCGCCGATCATCAGAGTCATTCCGTCTTTCACATGCGCAACCGCGTCTTCAATAGAAATTAATTTGCTCATAATGCTTTATATTTAAATTGTATATACAAATATTGGGATTGCAAAAATACATTTTTTTTATTACGATTTGCGATTTGCCTTTACGATTTGCGGTTTATGTTGTAGGGGCGAATAATTATTCGCCCCTACAAAAAAAATTGTACCTTTGCACCCGAATATTCATTAAGCGAGATTATGCGTAAAGAAGTAGATTTTTTGGTGATCGGTTCGGGTATTGCCGGACTGTGTTTCGCACTGAAGGCCGCCAATTTCGGCAAAGTCTGCATGGTTACAAAGGCGAAGATGGACGACGGCTCCACACGCTATGCGCAGGGTGGCATCGCCTCCGTCATCTACAAGCCGGACACTTACGAGAAGCATATTGAGGACACGATGGTGGCCGGCGACGAGCTTTCCGACCGTCACATCGTGGAGCTGACCATCCGCGAGGCCACCGAGCGCGTGATGGAGTTGGTGCAGTGGGGGGTGGATTTCGACAAGAACAAGGACGGCAGTTTCGCCCTTGGAAAAGAGGGAGGCCACTCCATGAACCGTATTCTGCACCATAAGGATATCACCGGCTACGAGATTGAGCAGAAGCTGATTTTGGCTGCGCGGAAGAATCCGAACATCGAGATTTACGAAGACCGTCTGGCGGTGGAAATCATCACCCAGCACCATCTCGGTGTGGAGGTGAACCGCCGCACTCCCGACATCACCTGCTACGGCGCATACGTCTATAACCCCGAGTCCAAGAAGATACACACCATCCTCGCCAAAGTGACGATGATGGCCACCGGCGGACTTGGAATGGTCTATGAACACACCACCAACCCCTTGGTGGCCACTGGCGACGGTGTGGCAATGGTCTATCGTGCCAAAGGTGTGGTGCGTGGCATGGAGTTCATCCAATTCCACCCGACGTCCTTGTATAACCCTAAAGAGTCTCCTTCGTTCCTGATTACCGAGGCTATGCGCGGCGCCGGTGCCATTCTGCGTGATGCCAACGGGGTGGCTTTCATGGAGAAGTACGATGCCCGCGGTTCTCTCGCGCCCCGCGACATTGTGGCCCGTGCCATCGACTCCGAGATGAAACAGCAGGGTGTCGATCATGTTTTCCTCGACACATCGCCCATTT
>JAEEGK010009601.1_pt1 | contig 22543 bp, 17 predicted proteins | sample 8958771 | NCBI WGS metagenome assembly JAEEGK01 (sample SAMN16246547, study PRJNA631951) | gut metagenome | biome: gut microbiome; feature: rumen; material: SC-attached | host: Bos | place: Iran: Karaj | collected 2018-10 | reverse complement strand
CGGCGGCATTTGCCCGTGGGTCAAAAATGGTGATGTTCAGATTGTACTCACGCAGCGACCGCACAATGTCGAAAACCTTGGTGTTGCGCACATCGGGGCAGTTTTCCTTGAAGGTGAAGCCCAGAATCAGAATGTTCGAGCCAAGAACCTGGATGCCCTTCTTGAGCATCAGTTTAATTACCTGATTGGCAACATAATCGCCCATTCCGTCATTCATTCGGCGGCCCGCCAAAATAATTTCGGGGTTGTAGCCGTAGCGTTGAGCGCACTGCGCCAGATAGTACGGGTCCACACCGATGCAGTGACCGCCCACCAGTCCAGGCTTGAACGGCAGGAAGTTCCACTTTGTGGAAGCGGCCTCGAGCACATCGTTGGTATCGATGCCCATCCGCGTGAAAATCTTCGACAACTCGTTGACGAAAGCGATATTGATGTCGCGCTGCGAGTTCTCAATCACCTTTGCCGCCTCAGCCACCTTGATGGTCGGGGCCAGATGCGTTCCCGCGCTGATGACTGACGAGTAAACATCGTTGATTTTTCGTCCGATTTCAGGCGTTGAGCCCGATGTCACCTTCTTGATTTTCTCGACGGTGTGCAGTTTGTCGCCCGGGTTGATGCGCTCTGGCGAGTACCCAGCGAAGAAGTCGACATTGAATTTCAGTCCCGAAACTTCTTCAATTACGGGGATGCACTCATCTTCGGTTACACCGGGATAAACGGTTGATTCATAAACAACTATATTGCCTTTTGCAATTACTTTTCCGATGGTTGTGCTGGCGCCGTAAAGCGGTGTCAGGTCGGGGTTGTTGTCCTTATCGACAGGCGTGGGCACGGCCACAACGTAGAAGTTGCAGTCGCGGATTTGCTCAATGTCCGACGTACAGCGGAAGCCGTTCTTCAAAGCCGTCTGTAGCAGTTCGTCGCTCACCTCGAGCGTGGCGTCGTGGCCCTGCATCAAAGCATCAACACGCGCTTGATTCATATCGAAACCGACAGTCGGATATTTTGTTGAAAATAAGCGGGCAAGCGGAAGTCCGACATAGCCCAAACCAATTACGCAGATTTTCATAAATTACAAATTTGAAATTTTCAATGTTAAATTATTCGTGTGAAAATCAAGAGTTTATTTTTCTATTTCTTTCTTTTACAATTGTTTTTGTGGTTGAATTAATAATTTTCTCTAATTCAACACAATCAGCATTTATTGACAAATATCCTGCTTCATCCAAATACTCTGTTTTATAAAGTAATTCAATCCAATATTTTGTTTCAGAACATTCTTTCAGTGAGATATAAATTTTCGCCAAAAAATCATTTTTGCTAATAGCCTTCTGTGCTTCTGCCATATTTGCCCCGATGCTTGTTCCACATCTTAATAGCTGTTTAGACATTGTATATTCATCTCTCTCTTTGCATAAATACTTGTATAAGTTGACAATCCTTACGGAAAATGCCATACACTTGTCTTGCATAAAATCGCCCTGCTTGCTCATCTTCGGATAATTTGTAATTCAAAATTTAACATTTCAAATTTTCATAATACCAATTGCAAGCCTCGTGCAGTCCTTCCTTGAAGAAAAATTCCGGCTCATATCCAAGCAATTTCTGTGCCTTTTCTATCGATGCTAGTGAATGCGGAATGTCGCCAGCGCGGTTCGGACCGTAGATAGGTTCGATTTTGGCGATTTCAGCATCGTAAGCCGACAGATTTTCTCGCAGATAATCAAATAGTTGATTCAATGTTGTGCGCTCGCCGCAAGCAGTGTTGTAAATCTGATTCACAGCCTGCGGATTGTCGGTTTGCATTGCCAACAGATTCATTTTCACCACGTTGTCGATGTATGTGAAATCGCGACTGTAGTCGCCTGTGCCGTTGATGGTGGGCTGCTCATGGTTTATCAACTTCTTGACAAACAGCGGAATAACCGCAGCATACGCGCCATTCGGGTCTTGACGGCGGCCAAACACGTTGAAATATCGCAGACCGATATACTCAATACCGTAAGTTTTTGCGAAAACATCGGCATACAACTCATTGACATACTTTGTGATAGCGTATGGTGACAGCGGTCGGCCAATCACGTCCTCAACCTTTGGCAGAGTAGTCGAGTCGCCGTAAGTTGACGAACTTGCGGCAAAGATGAACCGCTTCACCTTGGCGTCGCGGGCAGCGATGAGCATATTCAGGAATCCGCTGATATTCACCGCGTTGGTGGTAGCGGGGTCTTTTATCGAACGCGGCACCGAGCCCAAAGCGGCCTCGTGCAGCACGTAGTCGGCACCGCAGACGGCCGTCTGGCAGTCGCTCAAATTGCGGATGTCGCCCACGATAAGGCTGAAACGGTCAGGAAACCGTTCGAGTAGCGGGTTGATGTTCTCGATGTGGCCTGTCGAGAAGTTGTCGAGACAGACAACCTCGTCGCCGCGCTCAAGAAGAGCATCGCACAAATTCGAGCCAATGAATCCCGCTCCGCCGGTTACTAAAATCTTACTCATCGTCAATCAAAAGCGGCCGCGCCAAACGCGCTAAACCAACCGACAAATATAGATATTTGGGTGCATCGGTAACACCGAAAATTGACCATCGGACATTAGGTGTTGACAATCAATATTCTTTCAAAAATCTGAATTTTTAACGGCTGCAATTGCGAAATCGAAAACCATTGTGTAATATTGCAGTCCCAAAAAATGGGAAAATTTTGGACCCATAGCTCAGTTGGTTAGCAGCACCTGACTCATAATCAGGGGGTCGTTGGTTCAAGCCCAACTGGGTCCACAAAAGGCACTTACAGGCGTGAGTGCTTTTTTTGTTTAAATTGCGTACCGATATGAGAATCAGAGACATCGATTTGGGAGAGAAACCAGTGGCGTTTGCGCCGATGGAAGACATCAGCGACCCGTCGTTCCGCCGCCTGTGCAAGGAACAGGGCGCCGACCTGATGTACTCTGAATTTGTGTCGGCCGACGGGCTCATCCGCCACGCCGAAAAAAGTCTGCGCAAACTCGACATTGCCGACAGTGAGCGCCCCGTGGGCATTCAAATCTACGGCAAAGACCCCGACGCGATGGTTGAAGCCGCGTTACGTGTTGAGCAAGCCCACCCCGACCTGATTGACATCAACTTTGGCTGCCCCGTGAAGAAAATTGCGGGTAAGGGCGCCGGCGCAGGACTGCTGCAGAACATTCCGCTGATGATTGAAATCACGCGCCGCGTGGCTCAGGCCGTGAAGCTGCCCGTGACGGTGAAAACACGCCTTGGCTGGGACGAGACCGACAAGCCGATTGTGGAACTTGCAGAGCGTCTGCAAGATGCTGGCGCCGAAGCAATTACCATCCACGGCCGCACTCGCAGCCAAATGTACAAAGGCGAGGCCGACTGGACGCTCATCGGGCAGACGAAAGCCAACCCGAGACTGCACATTCCGGTCATCGGCAACGGCGACATCGACAGCCCGCAAAAGGCTGCCGAAATGTTCAGCCGCTACGGCGTTGACGGCATTATGATTGGCCGCGCCGCAATCGGCAATCCGTGGATTTTCAGCCAGACGAAGCAGTATCTGAAAACCGGCGAGCTGTTACCAAAACCCACTGTGCCACAAAAAGTTGAGCTGGTGAAACGGCATCTGCAATACTCGCTCGAATGGAAGGGCGACTACGTGGGCGTTTTTGAGTTGCGCCAGCATCTGTCGAACTACTTCAAAGGCCTGCCCGACTTCAAAGACTACCGCATCCGTCTTGTCACCGAGAAAGACCCGGCGGCGATAATGCAAACGCTGGACGAGATTGCCGAGCGGTGGAAGGATTTTTGAGAACGCAGATAAACATCCGCCCCGCTACTTTTACACCTATAATATATAGTGCCTAAAAACTATTCTGTTTTCTCTTCTGTTTTCTCTTCTTTTGTCTCTTCAGCCTTCCGCGCCTCCTTGCGGTGGAACAAACGGCGCCAAAGCTCGCCAAAATCGTTGAAATCCTCGGTATAGAACACACCAAGTCCGCGGGTGTACGGCGCGTCATCGTAGATGATGTCATCGTTCACCTTCTGGAAGGCCTTGAGCCGCACGTTGCCCTTCTTGTTCAGTTTCAACTCAACCGAGAAGTCGGTGGTGTACTGCGTGTTATTGTCTTCCGAAGCCTTGTCCTGGTTGTTCACGTCGAAGTTGCTGCTCACCGTCACGCGGTCGTTCCATAGCGATGTGGAGAGCGCCAGCTCGTACTCCTCGGAGCTGATTTCGGTCTCGGGGCGGTAGGCCACGCCAAGGTCGAAGTGGGTGCTCACCTGGCTAATCCATTTGCTGAGCTGGTTCGAAAGCAGCTCGCTGGTTGTGTTGGCTACGGTTGCAGCTGCCGTTGCGCCAGTCGAATTTTCGGAAACGCTTGTAAGCGGATAGAACTTATTGAACAACAACAGATTGACCACTTGCTGATTCAAATCATCCTCGGGCAGGCTGTTCAGCTGCTCAACCTCCTCGATTTTTGTGATGGTGGATGGCATATCGATGGAGAAACTGATGGTTGGCGACACTAACTTGTTGGTCATCAGCAGGTGGCAGTTCACCGGCACACGTTTCTCGCGGTCTTCCTCGTTGAGTGTGAGCGAATAAACCGGCACTTTGCGGAGCTTGTAGGCGGCGTCGATGCTGACGGTGGCGCCAAGCGGCTCGCCGGTCCACGTTACAAAGCTGCCACTCTGAAGGTCGAGTTTCTTGCTAATCATATTTTGCAGCGTGAAGGTGAAGTTTCCGCTGCTGATGAGGTAGGTGCCGTAGATTGAGAAGACATTGTTGTCGAGGCGGATGCTGAGGTCGGCCGAGCCGTGGGCGCGCAAGGCATCGCCAATGGCGGGGTCGAAAACAATCTGCACCTCGGCGTCGGGTGTGACTTTGAGGTCGAGGTTGAGGTTGACAATGGAGCGCGGAGCCTCAATGACCGCATCCTGCCGCGACTTGCGCACCTCCTTGATATTCTTTACATTATTGTTCGACACAAAGGTGATGAAATCGTTCTCCGTCAGGTCGTTGCGGCCCTCCATCGTTATGTAGAACATACTTTTCGGCTGCGTTGTGGCGCTGATGCCGATGTTGATTATGCTGCGGTTGGAACCGGAAATGTCAACAATGCCGCTGCCGTAAGTCTTGCCGTACCAGAGCGGCGAGTCGCTGGCGCGCGTGTTGAGAGCGACAACATTTTCGGCATTGATTTTCAGGTCGACAAAAAACTCCTTGAAACTGTTGTGCCACACGCTGCCGTTCAGCAGGGCGGTACCGCTCTCCGTATCGTGACCTAAAATATTATTGAACAATATTTTATATTCATCAAACTCAAGTGTGTCGTTAATAATGTAGGTGGCCTTTGTGGGACGGACCGTGAGGTGGGCGTCCTCGAGCCCGACCTTGCCGTACCAGCGGGGCGAGTTGAGGCGGCCGTCGAGGTGCACATTGCCGCTGAACGAGCCCGTCATCTCGGAGAAAATTCCAGACAGGAACAGCTTCAGAAACTGCACATCCTGGTGCGTAGCCTCGGCGTCGAGGTTCATCTCAAACGCAGCCGGGTCAATGTAGCCGCCGAAGGTTGTGTACGACTCGCCATCCTTATCGGAGAGCGCTCCGCCCACCATCAGCCGCCGCTCGTCGATGTTCCAGGCCGTGATGGCGTTGATGTTGCCAAACCGCCGGCCGTCGATGGCGAAATCGCTGATATTCAGGTTGCCGTTGAGCCGCTCGCGAAGGTCGTTCAGCACCGACTGGCACGACAATACGCCCGAGAATTTCGTCTTCAGCCCGAAAACATTCGACACAAACCCGAGCCGCACGTTGCTCACGTCAATTGACAGACTGTCGTTGGGGTTGTCCGACAAAACGCCATCGGCAAAAATGCGGAAGGAGCCGTTGTCGATGCCAAGATGGTCGATGCTCACCGCCGAATCGCGCAAAGCGATGGTCGCCGGCTGAATGTGGGCCGTAGTGTCGAGAATGGTAATCCACGAAGGTTTGACGTCAACCCGCAGACGCTGGCCGTCAGTAGCGGTCAAATCGATGTCGGCGTTCAGGTCGCCGCTGTTGTTGCCGCGGTCGAGCAGATTGTTCCAGCGCATATTGAGCCGCGCCAGACTGTGGCGGAGCCCCGCCGTGAGCTGAATATTACGCATCGACTCATAATCAGCAAAATAGAGACCATTGGTGGTCAATGTCGCCATCAGGCTGTCGGCAACGTTGTGCACCTCAAGCTCAATATCCTCAGCCTCAATGCTTTCGGCCGTTATGTCGCGCGAGTTGAATTTCAGACGGAAGTTGGCGGTGCTGTCGTCGAAAACGGCTGCCACACGCGAGCCGGAGGCAATGCTGAACCACGGCGCGAACATCTCAAGAACGGGGTGCGGATAGTCGAGCACAACATCGAGAGTCACGCAGTTTCGCTCCCCGGCCGGCTCATAGGCGATGCCATCGACAAAACTGCGCACAAAACGGCTGGTGCTGCCCACCATCTGCGTCAAGCGGAAATCGCCCTCGGCGTGAGCCGTCACAAACTCCGACCGCAGGTCGATAGCCTTGCCGGCGCTGGCGTTGGCGGCCACAAGCGACACAGAGTCGGTTCCGAAATAGGTTGAATCGCTGAAATAATAGATGTCGGTCAGGTCGATGGTGCCCTCGGCAAGGTCGATGGTGCGGCCGCTGAAATTGGCGTTAAGGTTGAACGAAAGGTTTGAAAGAGTATCGGCCGAAAGCCCGAGAGCGAACAGATTGGCGTAATAAACGCTCGATTTGAACTTGTATGTCAGGCTGTCGCTGACATTGACCAAGCCATCGAAATCAAACCGCAGATTGGGGTCGAACGAGCTGAGCCGTCCGCTGAATTTCCGGTTGGAAATCAGGCCGTTGATGGTGAGCGAGTCGATGGTGCGCCCGGCGTAGGCAATGTCGTTCACCGTGCCGTTGACGTTGATGTTGGTGTTGGCGGCGTTGCCCACACAGCCGTCGGCGCTGATGTCGACACGCAAAGCCGCATTGTTGCCCACAATCGGGCCGGCCGCAATGGGCGTCGATTTAAGGCGCGAGCTCACGTTGTAGGTTTTGCCGCTCCGCTTGTCAACCGCCGCCTCAAGGCTGATGCTGCCCAAACTGGTCCTCAGGTTGCCGTTGGCGTCGATGCTGGCGAGCGTTCCCTCGGCCTTTCCGCTGAACGCGATGGAGCCCACCGGCACAAGATAGTTGCGGAGCGCGACAGGTTCTGCGTCGGTGTAGGTTGCGAGCAGATGGGCCAGCTCGGCGCCCGATGTGGCCAGATTGCTCACCTTGAGGCAATAGGCAAGGCTGTCGGGAGCGCGGAAGTTCCTCAGCGAGATGTCGGCGCAGAGCAGCGAGCTGTCGGCGAACGAAATCTGCAACTGGCGGCCCCTCAGTTTGTTATCGGTGCCGGCAATGTGTCCTTTGAGCGCAATGCCGTCGGTGTAACCGGCCAACCGCGGCACAAGCTGCGCAAAATCTGACGGCACAAGCTTCAAATCCTCAACCGCCACCTTGTAGCGTACCGGCTCGCACTCGGTGGGCAGAGCCACATCAACCCGGCTCATCTGCGCGTGCGACCCTCCCACCACGGCCTGCAGGTTGCTCACGGCTATCTGTTTGTCGCTCAAGGCGAAATCGAGCTGTAAATTCTCAATCATCGGCGCACCGTTGTGACTGGCGGTCAGTGTTTCGAGCTTCAAGGCGATGGTGTCGCCTCTCATCGAGAAATCGCTTAAATCAATATTCAAATCGCTGATGCGATGGCTGGCACTGTCGTCGGTGTAGGTGAAGCCCGACTGCACCATCGTCAACTCGCAAACGCCTATGTTCCAAGCCGCTCGCGCAGTATCGGCAACCTCAACCGTATCGGTTTTTCTGAGGCTGTCGGCCAAAAAGCTGAAATTGAACACGCTGTCGGAGCGGACAATGTTGGCCCGCGCGCCACGCACGTAGGCCCGTTGCACAACAATGTTGCGGCCGCCCACATCAACAGAGCGCAGGTAGCCCGACAGCTGCGGCACGTAGAGCAGCGTGTCGCCGTTGGGGCAGCGCACCAGAATGTCCTGCATAGTCAGACCCTTGCGGATGTTGAACCTGGCCTTGCCCACACTCACATCGGCGTTCAGCGTGCGGCTCAGCGCCATAGTTATCTGATTGGCAATCAGCGTTTGCACCAGAGGCGAGCGCAGAGTTGACCACACAACAAGCACCACCCCGACCAGAATCAGGACAAAAACCGACAATATTTTTATGGCTTTTTTAATACTTTTGCGCCTTAAATTACAAGTGCCCAAAAATATCGTTTTTGAGCACAAAATGCAGCCATATTTTTATGAGCGTTACAATTTTAGGTATAGAATCATCGTGCGACGACACTTCGGCGGCCATTATCCGCGACGGCGTGATACTCTCGAATGTAATTTCGAGTCAGAAAGTGCACGAGCAGTACGGCGGCGTGGTGCCCGAACTGGCGTCGCGCGCGCATCAGCAGAACATCATCCCGACCATCGACGCGGCAATCAAAAACGCGGGCATCGGGCTCGACGAGATTTCGGCCGTGGCCTTCACCCGCGGACCTGGGCTGCTGGGCTCGCTGCTGGTGGGCACGTCGTTTGCAAAGGGTTTTGCGCTTGCGCGACGGTTGCCGCTGATTGAGGTGAACCACCTGCAGGGCCACGTGCTGGCGCTGTTTGTGAAGCAGAGCGCCGACGACAACAACCAACCCGAGTTCCCGTTCATCTGCCTGCTGGTGTCGGGCGGAAACTCGCAACTGGTGGTTGTGCGCAGCCCGCTTGATATGGAAGTGGTGGGCACCACCATCGACGACGCGGCTGGCGAGGCTTTCGACAAGTGCGGCAAGGTTATGGAACTGCCCTACCCGAGCGGCCCCATCATCGACAAACTGGCCAAAGAGGGCAACCCAAAGGCCATCAGTTTCGCCAAACCGAGCATCGAGGGCTACAACTACAGTTTCAGCGGCCTGAAAACAAGTTTCCTGTACCACATCCGCGACGCGGTGAAGACCAACCCGAACTACGTGAAGGAGAATCTGCCCGACCTGTGCGCGTCGCTGCAGAACACCATCATCGAGATTCTGCTTAACAAACTGAAGAAGTTGGTTAAGGCGACGGGCATCCGTCAGGTGGGCGTGGCAGGCGGCGTTTCGGCCAACTCGGGACTGCGGCAGGCGCTGCTCGACTACGGCGAACGCGAGGGGCTGAAAATCTTCATCCCCAAAATATCGTTCACCACCGACAACGCGGCAATGATTGCCATCACGGGATATTACAAGTATCAGGCGGGGCTGTTCACCACGCAGGACGTGGCGCCGCTGGCGAGAATGGATATAAAATGAAATTTGACAATTAACAATGTAGGACAACAGACATCAGACAACAGAAAAAATAATTTGTGTCCGTTGACCGTAGTCCGTAGTCAATAAATCAATAAATTATGAGCATTTTCGAATCAATCATTATTGCAATAGTCGAGGGGCTGACGGAGTTTCTGCCCGTGTCGTCGACAGGACATATGATAATCACTCAAGGCCTGCTGGGCGTTGAGAGCGACGCGTTTGTGAAGGCCTTCACGGTGATAATCCAATTCGGCGCCATTCTGTCGGTTGTGGTGCTTTACTGGAAGCGTTTCTTCCGCTTGAACACCGAGCCCGCGCCCGAAGGCGCTGGTGCGCTGAAACGCTTGATTCACAGGTTTGATTTCTATTGGAAACTGCTGGTGGCTTTCATTCCCGCGGCGGTTATCGGTCTGCTTTTCAGCGACAAGATTGACGAAATGCTTGAGAGCGTGACGGTTGTGGCCGTAATGCTGGTTGTTGGCGGCGTGTTTATGCTCTTCTGCGACAAGATTTTCAACCGCGGCTCTGACGAGACCAAACTGACCGAACGCCGAGCGCTGTATATTGGTCTGTTCCAATGCATTGCAATGATTCCTGGTGTTTCGCGCTCAATGGCGACAATCGTGGGCGGAATGGCGCAGAAACTCACCCGCAAGGCGGCCGCCGAGTTCTCGTTCTTTTTGGCCGTGCCCACAATGTGTGCCGCGTCGGGCTACAAAATGCTCAAACTGCTGCTCTCTGACGAGGGCCTGCAACTGCTCACCGACAATCTGGGCGTGCTGATTATCGGCAATATTGTGGCCTTTGTGGTGGCGCTGCTGGCAATGAAGTGGTTTGTGGCGTTTCTGACGAAATACGGCTTCAAGGTTTTCGGCATTTACCGAATCATTGCAGGCGGCCTGATTCTGGTGCTAATGGCGTGCGGGGTGAATTTGACGGTGTAAAAAAGGGTGAGAAGGTGAGATGTTTAGAGGGTAATGCTTCGCTGTTTAGAAATCGATAAAAACTAAACTTCTAAACTTCTAAACTTCTAAACTTCTAAACTTCTAAACTTCTAAACTTCTAAACTTCTAAACTTCTAAACTTCTAAACTTCTAAACTTCTAAACTTCTAAACTTCTAAACATTAAAACTTTTAACTTCGAAAACTTAAAACTTATAACTTCTCATAAATGGATAAATCACTTTTCGAACACATCGGGCAATTCCGCAGGCAGGCTGCGGGCAAGATTCCTGCGCAGTCGCTCAGCCACCAACTGCTGACCAAGACGGTCAACTTCCTGTTCCCCATCCTGTGCGACGACGACCAATCGACCGAGGCCCGCTACTACGATATGCGCCACCTTATGGAGCAGGTGCTGGCGCAACTCTCGCTCGCCGACGAGCAGATTCAAGACGAGATTGACACCTTCTCGAACTCGCTCGAACTGCTCTATCTGCGTATGATTGAGGACGCTACGGCCATCTTCAACGGCGACCCTGCCGCCAAATCAATCGAGGAGGTGATTGTGACCTATCCTGGTTTCTACGCCATTGTGGTTTACCGCCTGGCGCACCAACTTTATGAGCAGAACATCCCCATCGTGCCGCGACTCTTCACCGAGTACGCCCACGGCAAGACGGGCATCGACATACACCCCGGAGCCACCATCGGCCACTCGTTCTGCATCGACCACGGCACGGGCATAGTGGTTGGCGAAACAACCGTCATTGGCAACAACGTGAAAATTTATCAGGGCGTGACTTTGGGCGCCCTGAGCGTTGATAAGGCCGAAGCGGGCGTGAAGCGCCACCCGACAATAGAGGACAACGTGACCATCTACGCTGGCGCCACCATTCTGGGCGGCAAGTCCATCATCGGCCACGACTCGGTCATCGGCGGTAACGTCTGGCTCACCAACGGCGTCGAACCCTACTCGATAGTGTTCAACAAAAGCAACGTCTACGTCAAGGGCAAAATGGAAGACGAAGTGGGGAATTGGATTATTTGATTTAGGAGTTAGGATTTAGAATGTAGGGACGTCATACTATGGCGTCCGCACAAATCAATTCACCAATTATCCGATTAAACGATTAAAAAACAACAAAATGACTTATAGATTTTTAACGGTTGCCTTTCTGATGCTGGGGCTGACGGCTTCGGCACAGCGCAACGAGATTTCATCGATGAAGTGGGGCGCCGATTTCAACATACACATCACCTTCAGCAACGACTCAACATCGATTCTCGACGTGCGCGGCCTTTACCACTCAACATCCACCATGCCGCAGATGGCCGTCGGCTCGGAGGAGGTGACCTACTACCCCGTAACGCTCGACCCCGAGTTTGTTGGGGCACTGAAAAACAAGCGGATAGAGAGTTTCGGTGGCGACACGGCTGCCGCCATGAAGTTCTCCGATACCGTCCGCGCTAAAACACTTTGGAGCGCACTGCACGGCGAGATTGGCGGTGGCTATATTCATTTCATCAACTGCTTAATTTACAGCCTTGAATCGAAAAGTCTGAACCTCTGGTCGCCATTCTTCCGCCGACCCGAATCGAACTGGAAACCAAACCCGATGACCGAATCGTACCGCCGTACCAAAAACTGGAAATACTACTTTCCCGACAATCAGAAACTTGCTCAAAAAGAATATCTTACAAAGCAGAAGAACGGCGAACTGGGCGATATGCAACTGCTGCCCAAAGCATTCATCGACCTTTTCCTTGGCACCAACCAGAAGCAATACGAGTTGCTGAAGGCCAACGGCGAGACCAACAAAGTGGCCATCATTGATATGATTCGGTTGCTTGTGAGCGCCAACTACCTCGGCCTCGACCAGATTTCGCTCATTCAAGGCGCCGTATCGCGGTCGATAATGAAATACTCCATGAACAGCCTGCCATCAGTCATCATTTTCGACGATTTTGGCGCTGCTGTAGCCATGACGCTCGACCACGAGGGCTACAAGATTGACAATGTGGTCTTCAACCAGCAGGAAACGCTCAGCGCCGAAGAGATTGAGCAGCGCATGCAACTTATGGAGGGTGTCATCCGCCAGGTGAACGCCATCAATAAGAAACTGTTTGAACGGAATCTGAAGAATTACTACAAGTAGGTGTTGGGTATTGGGTGTTAGTGTAATAAAACAAATGGCATAAGTTGGAACACACCATGTGTCCGACTCAAACAAAAAGCGCCGTCACAAAACTCTGCAACAGCGCTTTTTTTATTTATCGCAATTCGATTATCTCTCGTGCAATTCTTTTTCAGTGAAATCGTCGGGAAGCATAATGATGGTAATGCAGTTGTTGGCCGGCAGAATAACATCTTTCACAAAATTGCGGATGTCATCCGATGAGAGTTTCTCAAGAATGGCCTCATACTCAGTACGTCCGTCGATGTCCCATTCAAGTTTGTCCTCAATCAGCCCTGCCCAGTAGCCATTTTGGCGCTGGTTGTTGTCGAACTGCTTCTTTTGGAATAGTTTGAAGTTGCTCAACTCTTCGGCTGTTACGCCGTTGGCGGCAATGTCGTCGATGCTTTGGCGGACAAGCATGGCCACAGAGTCGCATTTTACTGGTGTGAACGGGCAGTAGATTTCAACGTAGAGGCCGTCTTTCACGCCGCGTCCCAAGCCAGCCGAAGCCGATACCGAGTAGGCGAATCCCTTCTCCTCACGTATTGTCTTGGTGTAGCGCTGGCGCAAAATTGAGCCGTATGCGTTTGCGGCAATTTGCTCTGCCTGATTGAATTTGCGTTCACCGTGCCAGAATTGGTAGAACCAGGCTTGCGGAGTTTCCATGGTGCGCTCAAAGCGGTTTGTTACAGTCCCTTGATGATAGGTTTCAATCTGCTCTGTCGGGCGAGGTTCACGTTTCTTCACACCTGGCAGCGAAGCAATGTATTGCTCAACAAACAGCCGCAGCGAGTCGGTATTGAAGGCTCCTGTGAAGATGAAATCAAAGTCGCCGGCCGACTTGAATCGTTCGCTGTAGATGCGGCGAGCATCGTCGTACTTAATCTTGTCAAGGTCGCCAAGTTTGATGTCCATCTGACGCGGATTATGGTCGTAGATGGATGCGTTGATTGAGTCGTTGAAAGCGTTCATCGGGTCTTTTTCCGCATTCTCGAGCGATGTGCGCATACGGGCAATGTAACTGTTGAAACCGTCGACGTCGTTGGCAGGCTCCTGGAAACGCATATAGATGAGTTCGAACAGCGTGCGCAGGTCTTTCGGCGTTGAGTTGCCCGACAAATATTCCTGATAAGTGCTCAGCGACGGACTCAGACTAACCTGTTTTCCAGCGAGTTTCTTGCTAAGTTCGGTTGTGGTGAAGTTGCCCAAACCTGTGCTGCCAATCACACCGTTGAAAGTCTTGATTGTAGGCAACAGAGCAGGGTCGGTAATGGTTGCGTTGCCACCCCAACTGATGGCTAACATACGCACCTCGGTGTTGCTGAAATCAGTCTGTTTGAAGAATACGCGGGCGCCGTTGGCAAGTTCCCACATTTTATAACCAAAATCTGCCTGACTCTCTTTTTTGATTTTGCCTTTTTTCGGCAGTTTTGAAATCAGAGGCTCGTTTTTCACATTATCGACATACGGCTCCAATTTGGCCTTGCGAACATCGGCAATCACCTGTTTCATCTCATCTGCAGTGGGTAGTGTAAGTCCTTCTTTATCAGGATACATGGCCAGGAAGACAAAGTTTGTGTCGATTGATGCTGCGGCTTGTGCCATCATTTGCGAGAATATTTGCACACCCATCTGGTCCAGTTGCTGGTCGATTTGCTTGTAGAGTTCATATTCGGCTTCAAGTCCCGGATAAGAGCGGTTGTCGATGAAGTGGCGCACGGCCTTGTTCACATAGTAACTGCTGTACTGCTTGTCGCGGTTGTCGTAGCTGCGCTCAACCGAACTCATAATCTGCTGGCGTGCGCGGAAAATCTCAGTGCCGGTGATTCCGAAACGGCGTGCGCGCTCAATCTCTTGCATAAGCATGGTCAGAGCCTCTTTGTCGCGTCCCTCTTTGGGGATAATTGCGCCCACAAAGCAGTCTTCAGTTTTTGCAAGCAGATAGTTGTCGAATCCGCAGTCGGCTGCCGCAAAGGGGCAGTCATCTTTGCGGGCGAGTTCTGCCAGACGGGCGCTGAGAGCCCTTCCAATAATGCCACGCAGGAACGACTGGGCTATTGCTGCTGTGGTGTTGTTCATTTCGTAGGGGATGGCCGGTGTTTTGAACATCACTTCGATAATGGTGCGCTCCATTTCCTTATCCTTGTCAATCACATAGATAGGCTCGGTGGTTGCAGGCACGTCAAAACGCTTGAACTCGGCTGGATTTTCGGGCATCTCAACGTCGCCAAACGTCTTTTGGATGCGTTTCTCCATGTCCTTGGCATCGAAATCGCCCACAACAATAATTCCCTGAAGGTCGGGGCGGTACCATTTTTCGTAGTAGTCGCGCAAGGTTTGCGGCTCAAAATTGTCAACCACGCTCATCAGACCGATGGGCATACGCTTGCCGTAGCGTGAGTTGGGATAGAGAGTCTCCAGATTGCGGTTCAGGATTCGCATCTGGGCGCTGGTGCGCATGCGCCACTCCTCGTGAATCACGCCGCGCTCCTTGTCAATCTCCTCGGGTAGCAGCAGAAGGCCGTCCGACCAGTCGCGGAGAATGAGCAGACATGAGTCGATGTTGTTGTCGTTGACCGGCACATCGTCAATGTTGTACACTGTCTCATCGGTGCTGGTGTAGGCGTTCAGGTTGTTTCCGAACTTCACACCGATGCTCTCGCAATACTTCACAATGTTGTTTCCTGGGAAGTGAGTGGTGCCGTTGAAGCACATGTGCTCCAGAAAGTGAGCCAAGCCACGCTGGTCCTCCTCTTCCTGCACCGAGCCCACACGCTGCGCGATGTAGAAGTAGGCTCGCTCGCGCGGTTCCTCATTGTGACGGATGTAATAGGTTAGCCCGTTGGGCAGTTTGCCAAATATTACCGCTGTGTCGAGCGGAAGTTGTGGCATTTGCTGCTGCGCCTTCATCTGCGAAGGAATCAGCATACTTGCGGTCAAAACCGCAAGAATCGAAAGTTTTTTCATCTAGTTGTGTATTAAGTTATAAAGTCGAAAGATAGTTATTTTTACTATCGAAACTTCAGCCTTAACTAATAAAATATGCCGTCACAACAAATCAGAACCAGAAAGACACACCTGCCGAGAACGGATAGAGTTCAGGCCCCTTGTCTTTTTGGAACATCGGCGACAAATTTGCCCTGACATACGCTCCTACGCAGTCCACACCAACCTTTGCTATTAGATTGTAACTGAACAAGTTCTGGTAGAAATTCGAGTGAGTTCTGTTCTTCTCGCCCGATGTTGTTTTCATTTTCGTGTTCGACCACAAAAGCAGATTACCCTCAACGCCAGCTAGCATCCAAGCCCCTTTTGCGTGTACCTCAATGGCCATGGGCACAGTCAGATAGGTGTTTGTCAACTTGCTTTTCTTGTACGATTGCACGGTGTCAGTGTAGTAAATCAGATGGTTTTTGCCTTTCTCTAGCACCAGGTTTTTGTTCGAAAATGTGTAGAAATCGATTTTTCCACCAACACCAACGCAGAATCCCAAATGGCGGTCGATGATTGGCAGACCGGCAGCATTGGCGAAGTAGAGTTGGAATCCGCGGTTGTCCATATAGTTGACATCGTCATCGAGATTGATCGAGAGCGGCTCCGAAGCAAATTGCACCACGCCCAAATCGAGCGACGACAGACTGGAACTGAAGTGGCGGTATTTTTTCTGTTTCGGTTTGCTGTTGGCCTGATTGTTGCCCGATTCATTCCCATTAGTCGAACCATTACCGTTGTATTCCATTGTTTTTCCGCCATCCGGACTGCTCCAGTAAGGCTTCGCATTCCGCTGGTCTTCGTCGTCGAAACTGCTGTCGAAGTTGTTGCGGTCTTTGAGGAAGTGGATTCCGTTGTCGTCGAAAATCACCTCGCGGCGACCGAAATGATAACTCTTGACAGATTCCGTGTTGTTGCCCGTGTTGACAGAGTCGGCGGCAACACTCTCTACAAAAATGTCGGGATTTTCGGCATAAAGCGATGTGGAGGCCATCAGTGCAACGCACATCATCGATAATTTTGACAAAGTTTTCATCTGATTAATTGTTAGTTACGATTAAATATCTGCGCTGTGGTTAGTTGTTGTTACGCTGGTTTGACGCCATTTGTAGTAAGGAATCCAATCGGTGAGGCAGATTCCTGCCGAGAACGGATAGAGTTCGGGAGCCTTGCCATCGCGGAACAGCGGCGACAGATTGGCTTTCACAAACACGCCCACACCCTTGAGTCCGACACGTGCCACAAAGTTGTAACTGAAACGGTTCATATACAAATCAGTACGGTGTTTCTCCTTGTTGCCCGACGCGGTTTTTGTCTTTGTCGATGCTCCAATGCGCAGGTTGCCTTCAACTCCCGCAATGACAAAGAAGTCGCCATAGTTTTGCTGCTGCCACTCCAGAACAAGAGGAACTGTCAGGTATGAGCAGCGCATCTTGCTCTTGCTGTAGTCGGTGCTAGTGTCGAAATGGTGAGCCAGGCTGTTGTTGCCCTTGTTCAGAATCATGTTTTCGTTTGAGAACGAGTAAATGTCGAATTTGATGCCAATGCCCGAGGCAATGCCCAGATGGCTCTGCGCAATCGGCAGCCTTGTCTCACACAGATTGAAGGCTATGTGAAAACCGCGGTTCAACTCAAGATAACTGGCGCTGTCGTTGATGTTGGTCGAGAACAACTTTGAGCCGTAACCCGACGCGCCAATGTCGAAAGCCCCCACGTGCGTTTTCTCACTGCTGATTGTAACGTTGTACTCCTCCTTTTCATCGGGTGTGGTGCCGTCACTGCTTCGGTAACCTTTGATAAAGTGAACTCCGCTAGGATTGATAATCACCTCTTCCCAATCCGGATCAGACTGGCTTTTTTGGTAGTTGTTTTGTGTTATCGGTTGATTATCATCAATTTTACCATTGAGGGTGGAGTCTGTCGCCTCTGTCTGGGCAAAAACCATTGTTGTCGCCATCAGTGCGGCGCAAACCATCGAAATATTAACTGACATTTTCATAATAATGTATTTTAAACTGTAATAACGCGGCTCCAATGTTCCGCACTGCTTTTTTAGTTTTCACACACAAATGACGTGAAGAAATTTGGATTGTTACACTAGTGAGGTGAAAAAAATATGGATAATAGGAAATCTTTTCTACTTTAGACATCGGTAACAACACACAGAGTTATGGAAGGAATTTTGAAAACGGCGGGCTCGGTGATTCGCCAGATTGACAGTTTCATCAATGAGATTGAGAACGGATTGCTGCTCTTCCGCGAGGCCGTGAACAACTACACCGACGGCCGCGAAACCGATTTTGAGACGCGTCTGCGCCTTGTTGAGGAGAAGGAGTCGGCAGCCGACAACCTTCAGCGCAGCATTGAGAACGATTTTCTGGTGCACTCGCTGCTGCCGCAGTTTGCCAGCGATGTGCTTCATCTCTTGGACAAGACCGACGACCTTCTTGACAAAGCCAAATACGTGCTTCAGCAGTTCAGCGTGGAGCGTCCGCAGTTGCCTTACCTCATCAAAGCCGATTTCAAGAGCCTTAACGAGATGTCGTCAGAAGCCACGGCGGAGGCGGTGGCGGCGGTGAGGGTTTTCTTCACTGCGCCCGAATCGGCCAAGGAGCACATCAACAAAATCTACTTCTACGAGCGCGAGAGCGACCGCGCGGCCAACGACCTGCGGCGCGTCATCTTCCAGCAGACGCCAGGCATCGACCTTGCGCAACAGGAGCAACTGCGCTATTTCACGCGCCATGTTGAGCAGTTGAGCGACGCTGCCGAGGATGTGGCCGATATTCTTTCATTGCTGATAATCAAAGTGATGCTCTAATATGCTGCTGCTTTTTCTGTCGAGCGGATTGTTTTTGGGCTGGAGCCTGGGCGCCAACGATGCGGCCAACATCTTTGGCTCGGCAGTGGGCACGCGTATGGTGCGGTTCCGCACGGCGGCCATTGTGGCAAGCATCTTTGTGATTATTGGCGCCACATTCCAGGGCGAAGGCGGAGCCGACACATTGGGCCGTCTCGGCACCATCGACCAGGTGGCAGGGGCGTTCACCGTTGCCTTGGCATCGGCACTGGCCATTTTTATGATGGTGAAATCGAGCCTGATAGTTTCCACATCGCAAGCCATTGTGGGCGCCATCATCGGGTGGAACTTTTTTGCAGGGCGTTCCACTGACACCGTTCTGCTGGGCAAGATTGCATCGTCGTGGGTGGTGGGAATGCTGCTTGGCGGCGTGTTTGCTGTTATTTTGTATCTGATTGTTCACGAAGCCTTTAAGCGTCTGCATCTGCACCTGCTTTGGAAGCACACTGTGCTCAAAATTCTTCTTCTGCTGATTGGCGCTTTCGGTGCTTATAGTCTGGGAGCCAACAACATAGTAAACGTTATGGGCGTGTTTGTGAACGCCGTCAGTTTGCCCGCGCTGAACATCGGGCCGCTGACACTCTCGAGCAACCAGCAGTTGTTCTTCCTTGGTGCCGTGGCCATCTCAGTGGGCATTTTCACCTACTCGCAGCGCACAATGAAGGTCGTTGGCAACGACCTTATGCCGCTCTCGGCCGAAACGGCGATGGTGGTGGTGCTGGCGCAGAGTCTGGTGCTGTTCATCTTCTCATCGAAAGGGCTGTCCGATGCCATTGCCAGTCTTGGTTTGGGGCGCATTCCGCAAGTGCCCGTGTCGAGCACGCAGGTTGTCATTGGCTCTATTGTGGGCATCGGCTTGCTCAAAGGCGGCCGCAGCATCAAATACAAAGTGCTGATAAACATTGTGTTGGGTTGGATTGCCACACCCGTCATCGCGGGAATCACGGCCTACATTCTGCTTTTTGTGATGGCAAACATCTTCCAACTACAAGTGAATTAAAGGACAGAATAACCACTTAAAACTTATAACTTACAACATACAACCATGAACAAGAAAATTCTCCAATCGGTTTGGCACGATGGCCACGAATGCGACATCTTGATTAACGGCGTCATTTTCACGAAAATCGACAAGCCGCTTACTCCAGCCGAGCGCGACGGAGCCGAAATGGTCGATTGCAAAGGTTTTGCCATCATGCCCGCGTTCTACAACGGTCACTGCCACGCTGCCATGACGCTTCTGCGCGGTTATGCCGACGATATGCCGCTGATGAAATGGTTGCAGGAGTACATCTGGCCGTTTGAGGCAAAGATGCAGCCGCGCGATATTGAAATTGGCACACGATTGGCCATTTTGGAGATGATAAAGTCGGGAACTGTCTTTTTTTCAGACATGTACTGGCACCGCGAATACACCATGAAAGTTGTAGAAGAGATGGGTATTCGCGCCACTATCGGCGTAACTATTGCCGAAAATATCGACTCGCCCGAACATATTGAGGAGAACATCCGTTTTCTGCAAAACCACAGCCACGAGTCGGAGCGCGTGAAGATAGCCGCCATGCCGCATGCAATCTACACCGTTGGCGAGAAACTGTTCCGCCGCTGCGCAGAGGTGGCCCGCGAAGAAAAGTTGATTCTACACACTCATCTGTCTGAAACACAGACTGAAGTGGCCGACTGCCAAAAGGCTAACGGCTGCACTCCCGTTGAGTTGCTCGACCGCTTGGGCGTGCTTGGCAGCAACTTTGTGGCTGCCCACTGCGTCCACCTGACCGACAGCGATATGAACCGAATGGCCGATTCTGGTTCAACCGCCATTCTGAATCCGTGCTCGAACCTGAAACTTGGAAGCGGCATTCCGCAGATTGTCAAGATGATGGAGCACGGAGTGCGTCTTGGTCTCGGAACCGACGGTGCATCGTCGAACAACAACCTCGACATGCACGAGGAGATGAAACTCGCCTCGCTTCTTGCCAAAGCCAATGGTCAGGCCGAAGCGCTGCCTGCCTCCGAAGCCTTGAAAATGCCCACCGCCAACGTGGCGCAAGCCTACGGAATCAACGCAGGAGCCATTGCCGAAGGCTGCCTTGCCGACGCTTTGCTCATCGACCTGAAAAACGAGCGCCTTGCGCCGCGCCACAATCTGACGAGCAACTGGGTTTATGCCGCTGACGCATCGGCCATTGATTCAGTGATTTGTAACGGCGAGTTTGTGATGCGCAATCGTCACATCGATGGTGAGGAGGATATTGTCAGAGAGGCTGAAGCGTGCGCTAAAAGGCTGGCTGGGAAGAAATAAGGCGGATTGCCGTTAAGGGCACAGTCTTTTAATTCGTTTTTGTCTTGGGTTTAATTGGCGTGTCAATCTTCAGTTTGCGGCGGAACATTCCGTAGCGGCCTTCAACTGTTCCACGCAGTCTCATCACGCTGCTTTTGGCAACCACATCATCAGCCGATCTGAATCCCGCTCTAATGGCCTCACGAGTGCTTAGCCGCACCACAAAATCACAATCGGCATCGGCTCGCGCCTGAATTTTGACGGGCTCGGCGACCACTAGTTTGCCGGCTTTCGACTCCTTGATAATCACATCCACATCGGCCGACTCAATGCTGATGCTGTGACGGTTCGGATTGTGCACCGTAACGTTTATTGCAGCCACAACCTGAGAAAGCGTCAGTTCCTCCACTTTAAGATTGTTGATCCTCACAAACTCCGGTTCTTCGAAGTTCATGCAACCCGTGAGCAGCAACGCAAGGCAAAACAATATGACCACTTTTGTTGGCATACGGCAAATATAAAAAATGCTCACGGATTAAAACTAATAGTTATTTGATATTCCATTCAATCGGTAGAATGAACAAAAAAAGGATGGTCACAATCAAGCAACCATCCTTTTTGAATTTATAAGTTCATCTAAATCAATTGTTTCTAACTTTCTTTTTAGTCGAATAGTTGATTTTCAATGCGCTCATTTTTCTCAATTCCTGCTTAACGTCGGTAACAATACCCATTTTCGTATCCTCGTCAACTTTGAGAGATGTTGTCATAAGCGGAATCTCTTTCTCGTCTTTCTGCTGACGCTCCGACTCAATGTAGTCGCCAACGTCTTTAACATCTGCAAATTGGTCGTTCAGTTGGATACGTGGTTCTGTACCATACGCTTTTGCAAATTTTTCCTTCGGCTTGCCAATGTAAATGTAACTTACCAACGATTTTTTCTCAAGTTTCTTGATCTCGCTGGCTGCAGGAACACTCATATTGACTTTCAGGTCAACCTCTTTCATTGTGGTCGAAACCATGAAGAAGAACAGCAACATGTAAACCACGTCAGGAAGCGATGATGTTGAAATTGCCGGCACTTCTTTTTTGCCGCCTTCTCTAAATTTTCCCATTATTTTTTCCCTCCATAGTTTTTAGGTTCTGCCTCAGAAATACTCTGCGGATAGATTTTCTTGATGGCGTCCTGTTGTTCCTTATCCAAGTCGTCGTAGCGTTTGCCCCACTTCTTTTGTGACAACTCGTTTCTCAACTCGTTGTAGGCAGCGGCCAGTTCGTCCTGAACCTGAACATAAAGTCCGTACGATGTACCACGGTCGTTCTGAAGTGAGATAACCTGCTTCGAAACCGGATAGTTGCCGAAGAACGGAATCTCTTTGACGGTCTTTTCCGGCAGTTCCGGATCATCAGCAGGGTTCTCGATGAACTCTTTAGCCTTCTTCTTCAACTCGCTGATGTGCATCGGCTCGCCTTCAACCATCAACTGGTCGTTCTTGTTGATAAGAACAATAAGAACGTTTCTTTCCTTAATCTTCTGGTCATCGTTGATCTCCTCTTTTGGAACCGGAGGCGGAAGCATACGCGATATGCCCGCGTCGGTGTCCATGGTTGTTGATACAAGGAAGAATATCAACATCATAAACGCTGTGTCGGCCAACGATGCAGAAGGAATATCTGGTGTTTTACGTGCCATAATTTATTATTTAACTCTCTTATTCAACGGCAGCGCGGACTGCAGTAAAGCCTAAACCGGCGATTGCCAAGCCAAACAAAAGATAAGTTACATATAATGATGTGTCAACCCATTTTGCAACAGAAAGTGTCAGATTGTAATCCTCAACTCCGAAGAATGTCGGAAGTGTGTCTGAAGCAAAAGCGTGGGCGCCGAAAATGATCACTGCAGCCAAAGCAAGCACACCCAGAAGTGTGAGA
>JAEEGK010009599.1_pt1 | contig 22545 bp, 15 predicted proteins | sample 8958771 | NCBI WGS metagenome assembly JAEEGK01 (sample SAMN16246547, study PRJNA631951) | gut metagenome | biome: gut microbiome; feature: rumen; material: SC-attached | host: Bos | place: Iran: Karaj | collected 2018-10 | reverse complement strand
ATTAATATAAAAATTTTATTTTTAAATAATATTATTAAAAATTAATTTTTTATAATAATTTAATTTTAAATAAATAAAATATTTTATAAAAAAAAATTTAATATTAATTTAAAATAATTTTTTTTTTATTTAAATTATAAAAATAAAATTATTTTCTTTAAAATTATAATTTAATAAATTTTTTCATAAAATTAAAATTTATAAAATTTATATTTATATTTAAATCTAGAAATATATATATATATAATTATTTACTATTTAATATTATTATTCTCACTTTTTATATACATTAGAAATTCATTAGAAATTTCTTCAATAATATAATTATTTATATTTTTTTTAATATCAATACAATCTTGATTAATTTTTTTTAATTTTTCCATAGACTTATCTAATCTACTTTGAAGTGCATCAATTTCAGCATATTTAGAAAATTCCGGTTTTTTATATAATATTTTATTAATATCAATATTTTTTAAATCATTAATTTCTTCTCCTAAAATATTTGCCAATTCTTCTTTTTTCTTCTTTAACATTTGATTTGTTAAAACTTCTAATAAAGACCCTCTTTTTTTATTATTAATTTCATCATTTAACATTTTACTATTTGCTTTTTTAATATTATTAATTAAATTTGGATTTTTTTCATCTAAAATTTCATAATTTTTATTTTCTTTTATTTCATTTTTCACAACAATTGGATTGTTATTTAAAGTACTAAATCCAACATCACTATTATAAACATTATTATTAACCAACAAATTTTTTTCTAAAAAATTACTAATATTTTCCGTTGTACTTAAAACATAAACAAAATCACTTTCTCTAATTAAAGTTGTTTTTTTAGGATTAGTATAAACATAATAAAAATTCTCTCTTATATTTTTTCTATACAAAGCAATTGGCATTATTCCATTTTTCATAATTAATCTATTATACATATCATTAAAACTCTCATTTTTCATATCATTTGGAATTAAAAATAAATTACAACTTTCTAAATTAAAAATTTTTTCAATTATTTTTTCTTTTTTACTTTTGTTATTATTATTATCACCATTTAATAATAAATTAATTACTGTCAATAAATTCGGATTATAAAAGGTTTGGCATGAAATTTTATCTACAACACTTGGTAAATAAACTTCACCCGAAGCATAAACTGAAGTAAATTCATACATTGAAGGATTATCATTTTCATCATTATTTTTATTATTATTTTTGTTTTTATTATTTTTTGAATTATTATTTTTATTATTATGTTCATCTTTAATATTATTATTATATAATTTCTTTAAATTCTTTGCAGTTAATAAAAATTCAATGTTTTTCGTTACTAATAATTCAGTCATTATTTTAATATTTTTATTTATTTTTTTTATACTTTTAAATATAAAAATTGTTTCAGCATCCATCATTTCGAATTTATTTATATTATTATTGTCATTATTATTTCCTTTTCCATCATTATCTTCATCATTCTCATTATATTTATTAAACCCACTACTTAAAATAACAGCTATATCAGCACTTTGAATATTCGCTCTGAATAAATTTTCAGGATGTAAAGGATTTCCTTGAATGAAAATAATTTTAGGAAATTTACTTAAATTATCATGCATTTCTTGTGGTAAATAGGGTGCTAATATAACTATCCATTTTAATTTATTTTCAGGTAAATATTTAGCACGTAAAGGTAAAATAAAATGTAAAATTTCAGGATGAATTCCACATATTATTGCATGATTAATAATATCTTCTCTATCTTTAATAGATTGATGCATAATTTCATTTATATATAAATAATTATTTTGTATCATATCTACTGTGTAATAATAATTTTCATAATCATAGCAATTATCTTCAATATTATTTTTATTATTGTTATTATTATTATTATTTGATGTAAATGAATCTTCTGAAAAAAAATTATTATTATTATTGTTATTAAATTCTTTTGAAAAAGTTTTTTTTAAATTATTATTTGAATTTTGATTTTTTAATGTTGAAACTGTGCTTGTTCTTGGGTAATATCTTTTATTAATATTTTTTTCACTTTTTCTATTAAAATTATTTTCCGAATTATTATTCATTATTTCTTTTATAATATCATTTTTACTACAAATTAAATATAAACTTGCTCTTGAAGAGATTTTAGTAGTTAAATTAAAAATATTATTATTTAAACTAGTATTATTTATACCATTATTATTTGAACTATTATTATTATTATTTTTTTCATTTAAATAATTATTATTATTAATAGTTGTTTTATCATCATTATCATTATAATCAAACCTTCTTTCTAAAATTTCTCCAATAGTATCATTATCCTGAGGGTTTAATTTAATAATACTACTTCCATGATAATTAATTTCTAAAGCAATAGGAATAGCTTGATATTTATTATAAATATCAATAGAAATTTCTTTAAAATTCATTAATAACAAATCTCCCTCAATATTCATTTTATATATTTCATATTCTCTACCTTCAGTATATTCTTTTAACCATTCAGGAACACTTTCATTTTTTAAATTGCTACTACTCATAATTAAATTAGATAATAAAGAAATTATTCCAGGAGTTAAACATGATTTTGATAATAAATTCATTTTTAATTCCTCTATTACAAAAATTTGGTCTTTAAACATATTTTTTTTATAAGTATTTTGTAAAGTATTCTGATAATAAGAATTTGATTCAGGTTTATTTAATTGCAAACATAATCTGAAATTATGATGTAACTTAAAATTATAATTAGTTAAATTAATAGAATTATTAATTTCTATACAAGTATTATAATAAAATTTTTTGATATATAAAGCAATCAATAAACTCATATGATCCGCAGAAAAAGGGTCATTACAATTTTGATTAGTAAAAATAACAGCAGCTTTACTATTTAAAATATCTGCTCTTAATAAGTCTTCATCAAGCATAGGATTTCCTTGTAAATAAAACAAAGAATTATTATATTCTTTACTATGAATAAATATTTCCATTTCTTTATTTGGCTCTTCATTACATAAAATCACTGCATGTCTATGTTGAGTTCCGTGATCTAAATGAAAATATTCATTGCAAAAACTTTTCAAACTTTCTATATTTATATTACCACATAATACTATATGAAATATATCATTACTTGCTGTGTAACTATTCATTTCATATATCGTTTGAGAATTACTTAAATTTATTAAATCGTTTGTTTGATTTGGAATTAAAACTAATATTACTACAACTAATGCAACAATCGACATTTTACCTAAAATTGTTAAAGGCATTATTTCACCATAACCTACTGTTGTTATACTGACTATTATAAAATATATATAATGATGATAATATTTAAATAATTTTAAATTATTTATATCAATTGTGTCAAATACTATTAAACTTTTTTTATAAACTGCTTCCATTTCTTGGATTTGTATAATTCCAGCCCATATTAAAATTATAGTAAATAAAGTTAATATAATGTTAATTATCTGTTGATGAACCGTTTTTTCAGTTTGAACCATTTCAATTAAACGATAAGCTCTAAGAATTCTAAAAACTCTTGTACCATTTATAAATCGAAATAATACATCAAAATTAAAATCTTTACATAAAAAAATAAAAAATGGAGGAATTTCTGTAATAAAATTTAATAAACTTTCTAATGATATTAAATAATTTATTATATGATGAGATAATATCATTTTTATAATATGTTCTGTTATAAAAATAAGACATATAAAATAATCTAAATAATTTAAAATTTTAAATAATTTAGGAAAATAAGTACAAATTACATAAAAAATAAAAGAAATTAAAGAAATTATATTTATTATTAATTTAAGTTTATAAAATCTATTGTTTACTGAAAGAAATCTATCTAATTTTTGACGACAAGTATAATTAGTTTTATCAACAACAAAAGTTTCATTTAAAAATAAACCTTGTTTATTTTTATTTCCTTTTTTAAGCTTAAATTTATTATTATTATTTAATTTATTATCACTATCTAAATTATTATTAGTATTATTATTTTTGATTTTATTTAAATTATCAATATTTTCCTCATAACTATATTCAATAATAAAATTATTATTATATTTATTTATGCTTTTATGTTCTAAAGTTCTATTACTGCTTTTTAAATCTAAATTTTTTTGAGAAATTTTTTCTTCACTATTTAAATTAGAAGAATCATTATAATCATTTAATGTTTTTGAATAAGAAATTAAAATATTATTATTATTATTTGAAGATTTTTTTTCTTTATTACTATTATTTTTTTTATCAGAAACATTTAAATTAAATTTTGATGAATATTCTGAAGTCATTTGATATATAATTATAAAAACAATATAAATTTAAATTAAATTAAAAAAATTTTAAAATAAATAATATTTTAATTGATTTAATTTAAAATAATATTTTATAATATAACTTATAAAATAAATTAAAAATATAAAATTAAATGCCAAAGAAACCAAAGAAGTTAACTAAAAAACAATTAGAAGAATTAGCAAGTAAGAAAAAATATAATTTTATATAAAAAATATAGAAAAAGAAAAAGAAGAAGAAGAACGAAAAAGATTAGAAGAAATTCGATTAAAAAAAGAAGAAGAAGAAAGACTTAAACGTAAAATAAATAATAATTATTTAATAATAAAATATATATAAATTAAAATAGACGAAGAAGAATTAAGAAAACAAGAAGAAGAACGAATTCAAAGAGAAAAAGAAGAATTAGAACGTATCGCAAAAGAAGAAGAAGAATTAAGTGGATGGAAAAACACACATGAAAATAATTTAATGAATAGTTTTAAAAAAATAATCGAAAATGAAGATTGGGTTAAATATTCCAATTGCGAAGATGGTTATATTAACGTTTCAGATGAAAAAATGATGAATGGATTCATATGTGATTTCAAAAACAAATGTGACCCTAATTTTATAAATTATTTTAAATACGTTGAAAAAAATGTTCAAGATGAATTTCAAATATTCGATTATAGTCAAAGTCACTATCATGATTTAGAAAGATTATTGCTTCAAGGAAAAGCAACATTACAACCTGAATTAATAAAAAAAAGTTTTAAATATTTAAATGCTCTACAAGAAATTGAAAAATTAAAAATCGAAACATTTACAAGATATTTCGTAGAAAATTTCGAAAAATTAAAAAATGATAAAAACAAAGAACTATCAAAAGGAACATCCGCAGATAGTAATGATGAATTACCAGAAACATTTTGGGAATGGGAAAATAAAACCGAAAAAATTAAATTAGGATTCTTTGCAAATAATCTAGCTCAAAATACATTCAGAACAGTGAGTACAAAATTCAATTTCATTCCAATTTTCGTAAGAGAATTCCATAAAAATTTCGTAGTAAATAATTCCGTAGTAAGATTTTTATGGTATAACTATGACATAAGAGAATATTTATGGGGAGACCAAATAAAAGAAACATATACACCATATATGTCAATTTCAGGAACCTATTTCATAGAAGAGATAAAATACCCTTTGAAATCCCTCGAAAAAGGAGACTGGATTATAAGAGATATGATAGGAGAGGAATATAAACATGGAGAGGGTCAAGATGGATCTTTTACTAAGAACGTTAAAATGAGATATAAAGTTATTCTACCCGAAAAAATATACCTAAAAGATATCAAAGAAGTTTCTGTAGGTCTCTATAATCAAGAAACAAGAAAATGGCAATTAGATGCTCAAGAAGTTGTTTTTAGAGATGAAGAACATGAAAAAAAAAATAAAGAAAAATATACAAGAAAAGTTGTTGAATTTACATGTTCTGAATTAGGAATATTTTCTGTGTTATTAGAAAGAAAAATTAATTTCCCTTATAAAAGTTGGAATCTTCGTTGTATAAAAAACCCAGAAAATAATCAATTATTAGCTATTTTAAATCTTGAAACTCCAAGAACAAAATTTGTTTTCGAACTTGGAATAGATGACCCTGATTTAAATTTCGAAAGTAATGTTAAACATGACCCAGTTAAAGCATATGTAAAATTAATAGACAACGAAGAAGAAGAATTTAACCACATTGCAGATAAAAAATTAACTTTCGATGAAATGATTCTTGCTATGAAAGAATGTGGAATATTATTAGCCCCATGGAAAGAAGACATTGAAGCGAGTGGAATAAAAGAAAAAAACCAAGAAACTATTGATAGAGCAGTAGATGATATAGTAATGGCATGTAGATATTATAGTATAAAATCCCATGAATTAAATAAATTAATTAATCAAGATTTAATTGCTGTTAAAGCAAAACCAAATCCAGAATTTGATAAATATTTCTTTGACGACGAAGAAAAAGATTGGACAGATTTTTGTTGGTACCCTAACAAAGCAAGTATAGGAAGATTTGAAATAAAAACTGAAGGAGAAGAAAGTACAATTGAATTTGTTAGTTCTATTGAAACAACAAGACCACATTTGCATTTAGTTATAAAAGATACCCAACCTGAAGAAGTATATGAACAAATCAGTGAAGATGAAACATCATCTGCATTTTTAGTTAATATAAGAAATATGGTAAGAGTTCTTAGTTTAGTGAATATTCCATAAATAATAAATATTTTATTTTTAATAAAATAAATAATAATAAATCAAAAAATTTAACATATTATTTTTAATAATTAAATTATAATATATTAAATATTAATTTTATGGTTATTATTTGATATATATGAATTTTTTAAAAATTGAATAATAATAATAATAATGATTAATTATACAATATTAATAATGATATTATTTTTAACATATCTTTAACCATACATTAATATTTACAAAATATGTATATAAATACATTATAATTATAATATAAATCAAACTCATTATATTAAACACAAATTCAGTAAAAAATATTTTATAATGTTTAAAATATTAAACAACATGTATTCCTTTGTTTAATAGGAATATCTAAAATGTTATATTGTTTAAATGATTCAATATCAATTACTTCTTGAAATCTTTTATTTGATATTTTATCAATAAATGAAATCTTTTGTTTTCCGTTTGTTTTTATTAAATTTCCAAAATGATCAAATCTTTTTTTATTTGATTTGTTATTATTATTATTATTATTTTGAATTAGTACAATATTATTATTAATATTAAGTTTTGATTTTGATGTATTATTGTTATTATTAATAACTAAATTTATATTAACCGAATTATTATTTAAATTATTTTTATTATTATTTGACATTTTTCTATTTAAATTTATATTAAAATTTTTTAATATTTAAAAATATTTATTTTTTTTTTCTTTTTTTATTTAATAATTCATCATATGTTTTTTTTGATTTATCAACTTCTTCTTTATCTAATCCACCTAAATTTCCTCTTCCAAATGAAACTGAAAAATTATTTGTATTTTTATAAATTTTTTTTAAATTTTTTGTTGTGTCATCATCTTCCGTCCAATTAAATAAAAAAAAATCACGAACACTTTCTTTTGGTTTATATTCTTTTATTGGCTTTTGTTTAACTCCAAAATAATATTCTTTAAATTCATTTCTATTATTTTTTATTTCTTCTTTTATTTTCTCTTCTTTTTCTTTTTCAATTTTATTTATTATTTTATTTTTTTTATTTGTTCTATTTCGCAAATATTTAATTATATTATCTTTATTTTTAGCTTGTATTTTTTTTTTAATTTCTTTTTTAATTTTTTTAATTTCACTTTTTTTCTTTTCTATTTCTTCTGAATTAATATATTCTATATTTTTATCTATATTTTTAATATTCATTTTAATATTTTCTTCATTTTTATCATCTTTTTCTTCTTCAGTAATAAATTCCATTTAAATTTATTTTTAATATTATTAATAATTAAATTATTTATTTATATTATTAATACCAAATATTAATATTTCTTTTATTCCTACAATTTTAACATTTTGTAATTGCCACAAATAAAATGTAGATATCCCTATTAAAACATGCCAAAAACTATGATATATTCTTAAATAATCATTTGCATCATCTAATCCTCTAATAAACATGGCAATTGCAAATATTAAAAAGAAAAAACCTTTTTGAAATGGCTCTAAATAATATTTCGGAATTCCATAATATATTAATTGAATAATTAATATAATAGTAAAAATTACAATAGGCATTATCGTATTAATTATATTCCATGGACCTCTTTTTTGATAAATTAATGCTAAAAATAATGATAAATAATTTAATTTTTTTTGAATATCTAAATTATTATTAAATTTCGATAATGAAATAATTAATGCATTCAAACAACATATTGCTCCTATATTATCTAATTCATGCCATTTTAATTGAGGGATAAATATTATTACATCTAAACTTTCACAAACATGATATAATATACTATTTATTATAGCAAAAATCGATAAATAATATGCAAAGGTTCTTCTTTGATATTTCATTAATATAAGACCAGGAATTGTAAATATATTTGAACTTCCTGTTATAATGGCCATAATTATTCTTTCTTTATATGTATATTCAAAAACCATTTAATTATTTTTAATTTTAAATATATATATAAGATTATACTTGTATATAATATTAAAAACAATATTTAAATAATATATTTAAATATTTATATATTTATTATTAAATATATATAATTTATTTTATTTTTTGTTTATTTTGTCATTTAAAATATTTTTCCATAACATAATTTTTTCATTCAAAACATCCAATGCTCGATAAAATAAAATTTCAGGATCATATATTCCGACACTTTCAATATGAAATTCATAATGGTCACTTGATTTTCCTAAATCAACTAAATCCTTAAACTTTTCAATTCTAATACATTCCCTACATGTAGTACATTTTCTAATATCACTCACATATATCTTATTATTTTTAATATCAAAAACTTTCATAGGACATAATTGTTTCAATTCAATAGCATCATCTCCTTTAATTTCTTTATAAAATTTAATATCACTTAACAATCTATAATATGCAGTACAAACAGGAGACCATTTAGCATGTGTTTTTCCAATTCCTTTTGTACAATAACAATCTAAATCTATTTCTTGACCGGGTCTTAATTTATCTATTAATATATTATCATGAACAGGTCTTAACATTTCTTTATCTTTAAATTTTTCACCTTGTTTACCTATTGGAATATATTCCAAATCTTTAGAATATATTGAACTATTTATTATTTTATTATTTTCCATATAACATTTTATTTTTAGTTTAAAATGTATTGAATTATTTTCATTAAATTCTTCATCTTCCTTTTTATATTCGAATTTATTTGCATCTGCAAATATTGGAATTAAACCTAATCTATGTGCTAAAACTTCATCGGGAATAATAGATGTATTTTGATGAACTATAACATTTTCAATAGCCATTGTAGGTATTTCGGATATTAATATTCTTCTTAAAGTATTTATTAAGGCAGGTTCAATACCTATTATATCGAATATAATTTCTTCGGAATTTTTTGATATAATTTTTATATCAATATTATTATTAAAATTATTAAAATTAAAATCAGAAGAATTTGTTGGATATTGTTCAATATATGAATTTTTTATTCCTTCTTCAGTAATTTTTAAATGTTTTGAAGAAGACATTAATAAAGAAAAAATAAAATAATTATTTCTGAATAAAAGATAATTATAAATATTATTTTAAATTTTTATAATAAATATGAAATTAAAGAATATAATTATAAATAAAAAAATAAATATATAAAAATATATATTAAATATATTTATTCTCTTTCAAATAATCATAAACACCATCATTTAAATGATGATTATTATTATATGTAATTAATACATGATTTTTATCATTTTCATTAACAAACATATTAATATATGCTAATCGAGCAAAAATATTTCCTTGAGGTTTATTATTGAAATATATTTTTTCTGGTTTTCCACTTAAAATATTATAATTTCTAAATCTTTTAAAATCATATGTTCTTGGAATAAAAATTGGATCTTCATTGTTATTTTTTGGAGCAATTATTTTTTTAGAATTAACAGTTTTTGTTTCTTTTGGTACAAAATTTATTTTTTTAATTCCATTTTGATTTTTTGGTAAAAATTCTTTAGATAATTTTTCATCTTTCAAATAATTAATTTTTAAATATTCAGGAAATTCAACATTATTTCCATGAAAATCTGGAAATTTTTTCTTATCTTTCATTAAAAAATCACTATAAGATTTTATAACTTTTCCATAATTATTTTTACATGGATAATTAATTGGGTTATTATTACTTTCAATATTAATTCTTTTTCTTATTCTTCCTACATTTATCATTATTTATTTTAATTCAGTTTTATCAATTAAAAATTATTATTAAAATTAATTTTATAATTTAATGCATATTAATATATTTAATAAGTCTTAAAATATATATATTCATGAAATATATTTTAACATTTATAAATATTCCAAATTTTGAAAATTTTACTTTAATAGAATTTTTATCACTTTGTGAATTATTTAATATTAAAAATTTAAAATATAATAAAGATACTTTTTCATATAATTTCGTAGATGAACCATATATATCAATTAATTTTGATGATATTGAATCAGATATATCTCAAAAAATAATAGATAGAGCTATATTATTAAAAAATATAATAAAAGTTTATGGAGAAGGAGATGATATTGAAGATTTAATGAAAAATTTAGATGAAAATGAATTCAAAAAAGAATTAGATGATACATCTACTTTTAAATATGAATTTGATACTAGAAGAAATAAAAAATCAAAATATGATTATAAACTTATTTTAAATAAATTTGAAAAATATACATTTAATGGGAAAGTTGATTTAAAAAATGCCCAAAGAGTTTTTACAATATTTTTTCCTTTAAAAGATAAAGAAAAAGTTTTTTTTGGTAGAGAAATCGCAGGAAAAAAAATAAATGAATCTAAATATTATACAAAATATGATTTAATTCATAGAAAATATTTAGGACCTACCTCAACAGATCATACCCTTTCTTTTTTAATGACAAATTTCGCCCAAATTAAAGAAAATAATTTTATAATAGACCCTTTTGTAGGAACTGGAAGTTTATTAATTCCTCCAACAATTTTTGGAGGAATATGTTTTGGTTGCGATTTAGATGCAAGAGTATTAAGAGGATATGGGGTAGGATATACAAGAGAGGGAGAAGAAAAAAAAGTAACTAAAAATGAAGGAAATATTTTTAGTAATTTTGATGATTATAATTTAATTAGACCTCAAATATTAAGACAAGATATTAATCACCCTAATTTTAAAAAAAATAATTTTCTATTTGATGCTATTATATGTGACCCTCCTTATGGGTGGAGAGCTGGTAGTAAAAAAACAGGTTTAACTCAAGAGAAAAAAAATAAAAGATTAGAAAGAATTAATTTAAGAATAAATGAAAATATAAAAAATAATGAAAAAGAAGAATTTAATTATGATTATATTAAATTAGGAGAAAAAAAAACTTTATTTTTACCTACTAGCCATTGTGATATTGATACAATATTTAATTCATTAGTTGAATTTGCAAAATATATGTTAAAAAAAGATGGATTATTAGTATGTTTATTTCCTGTTCAAAAAACAAGACAAATGGAATTTGATCATGACCATCCTATTAATTTTCCACAAAATAATTCCTTTAAATTAATACATTGTTGTGAAAATAAAAATAGTAGTATTAGAAGTAGATGGTGTTTAGTATATAGAAAGATTATATAGAAAAATAATAAAATGATATAAAAAATAAAATAATATTATATATTATTTTTATAAATTAATAATATTCTTTTGTAAATAAAAAAATATAATTTTTTTTAAATTTAAATAAATAATAATAAAATTATGGAAGAAAAAGATGGAACTAAAATAGATATTTTTAATCATTTAAAAATTAATTTAAAAAATAATTTTAATCTCAATTGTAAAGATTCTAATACTGAATCTATGTATTGCATTCCATGTAAAGTATCATGTTGTGAAAAATGTACATTAGATATACATAAAAATCATATTCTAATAGATAAACATAAATATGATTTAAATGAAGAAAATATAGATAATATTTTTGATAAAATTAAAAATAAATTAACAAATGAAAAAATATTTAAAGATATTAATATAAAAAAAGAATTATTATTTAATGAAATTAATGATTTAACTGAAATTTTGAAAAATAAAATTGAAAAATTAAAAAAAATAAAAATTTAAGAAACAAATAAAATTATTGATGATTTTAATCTTTCTGTAAAAAATACTTTGAATAAAATAGAAAAATGTAGAAATGATATGAAAAATTATTTAAATAAAAATAATAAATTTTTTAATTTAACACCAACTGAAGATGATAATAATATTTATTTAAATTATACAGATTATAATAAAACTTTTAGTATTAATAATACAATAAATACAAATAAATCACTTTCTTCAAGAACTTCTCAAAAGCAGACTAAAAGAAAATCAATTAAAAAAAACCCATTTAAAAAAATAAATCATGATGATTATAATTCAATATTTTTAATTAATTATGAATTATTTAATTTATCAGAAAGAATAGGAAAAGAAATTTTAAATAATTATCAAAACATTGAAAATAATATTAATTCTATAATTGAAAAAGAAAAAGATATTAATGATAATTTAATTACACAAATAGATAATTTTTTATTTACAGATTATAATTTATTAAATTATACTTCAAATAATGAAGATGATGAAAATATAAAAAAAATTATTAATGAAAATTCTCCACTTTATCCTTACAATCTAAATATAAATAATATTAATAATATAACTTTTTCAGATGTTAATTTACGTATTCATAAATATAATACACTATTTGATAATATGAAGAAAAATCTTTTTGATAGTGTTATAAAATATGGAGATTTAAAAGAAGCAGAAAATTATATTACAAAATATAATAATAAAAATAGTAATACTTACGAAACAAATTCAAATAAGCCATTATTTCATAAAAGTAAAAGTATTAATGAAAATATTTTAAATAAAAATAATATGATATCAAAATTTGAAATTGATTATTTAAAAATGTTATATAAAACAAAAGATGATGTTATTCTTAATAATGATACAATTAATCAATATTTTTCTTATTTAATTATGAACACATATGAAAAACATTTTAAACAAAATACTAAAATATTACAAAGTAGTCATGCTGATTTAATAATAAAAAATGATGAAAATGAAGAAGAAAAAAAAGATTTTGGTAAAGCAATTGAAAATTCTAATATAATTATGTTATATTATAGGAATAAAAATCAAATGATTAAAATTAATATAAATTTAACAAAAAATCCTTTTGGATATAAAAAATTTCCTATAGGAAATCGATCTTTATTAATAGGAAATAAATTATATATATCAGGTGGATGTGATGAATTTAAATATTATAAAAATGTTATTATATATGATATAAAAAATAAAAAATTAAAAAGAATTATGGATTTTAATGAGGCTAGAGCCTATCATACAATTGTTTATTCAGAATTTTTCCAAACTATTATGGTCTTCGGAGGAGAAAATTCAAATACAGCTGAAATATATGACCCTATTTTAAATAGATGGATTTTTTTACCTTCTTTAAATTGTCCAAGAGCAAACATTATTTTTCAATTTGATAAAATAAGAGGAATAATATATACTTTATTCGGAAACATAGGATTAATAACAGATAGTAATTATTCAAATGTAATAGAATATTTAGATTTAAAAAACATAAAAAAAGGATGGACAAAATTAGAATATAAAAATAATATTTCTTTAGATTTAAGAACTTATTTAAATGCTACAGAAATTAATAATGATTATACTTTAATATATGGTGCCCTTAATTATAGAGAGAATAATAGAGTAGTTTGTGTTTTAAATAAAGAAAAAAAAGAAATTATTAATTTTGATAAAAAAATGTATGAAATTATAAGAGAAGAAACAAAAAATTCAATTCGTTTAAGTTCATTAATAAGAACTTTAACAGTTGATAATTTATAAATTTTTTTATAATTAATTATTTTTAAATATATATTATTAATATTCATTATTTAAAAATATATGTCAAATATTATTTTTAGAATTTTTATTTATAGTTTTTTAATATTTTATGTTATATTAAATCATAATAATTTTGTTAGATCATCATCAAATACTAAAGATGAAATAAAAATTTTAATGGAAAATTTTGATATAAATAGTAGTATTGTTGACAATAATTTTGAAATGTTATTTAAAATATTTTTATATTGTACTGCTCTTATTGCTTTTTTTTCTATTTTTGATATAAAAGTATTTCAATTTTTAAGTGGATTAATAACCATAATAATTGGAATAGTTTTATATAATCCTTTTAATAATAATTCTAAAAATAATAATGAAATTTTAAAAAATTTTCCATCTTATGAATTTTTAATTTTATTTTCCTTAGGAATAGGAATGATTGTCAATTCATTTGCAGAAAAAAGTGAAATATCAAATGAAAAAGAAAAAAAAGATTAATTAATTCAAATATGATAAAGATAATAATAGTTTATCCAATAATATAAAATTAATAAATATATTAAATAATATAAATTATTTTTATTTAAATTTTTTATTATCAAAAAAATTGTTTTTAAATAAATTTTTTCTAATATTAAATATGATTTATTTATTCCGAATTAAATTTTAAAATTATTTTATGAAACAAACTATTTAATTTTTTATAATATTCATTTTTATTTCATTTTATTTTTATATTTAATTTTAATAATTTTCTTTTGATGAGAGATAATTAATAATTCATGAGATTCTGAATTAATAAAATAATTTTTTTAATTATATTTATATATTTATAAATTTTTATATATAAATAATTATTTAAAAATAATATATTAATTTTATATAAAATTTGTTGATAGATAATATTTATCTTAATTATTAAATATTTAATTAACAATATTTTGCAAATATGTTAAATTTTATTTATATTTAATTATTTCAAATTTTAAATAGTATAATATATAAAAATAAAGAAAATTTAATCATTAATATATTAAAATTCATATAAAGAATTTATATTAAAAAATTAATCATAAATTTTTTTATAAAATTTGAAGCAATTAAACTTCAAATATAATAAAAATACCTATTTACATTATCATTATTGATTTATTTTAATATTATTTGTATTATTATGAATACCTGAATTAATATTAAATAATTTCTTTTTTTTCATTAAAAAATTATTTCTAAAAAATTTTTTTTTATTTCCTTTACTTAATAGATAATATTCACACATATTTTTCGCTACATAATCATATAATGTAGCTATTTTTTCACCATCTTTATTGAATATTTTTTCATAATCTTTTTTATACATATCACTACATAAATATATTTGATATACAGTTTCAAATTTTGAATTATATATTTCATTTAATAAATTAATTTTTCCTTTTCGAATTAAATTTTTTTTTAAAATATCCTCAAAAGTTGGTAATAAATTAAATTCATGATAAATTTCTCCAATTGTTTTAGTTAAATAAATTTTATTAAAATCAATTTTAATATTTGTTATAAAAACTTGAGGAAGTCTCCCTATTAATAAATTTAAGCATAATTTTAATACTTCATGAATTGCTTTTAAACATTTTGATTTTGCTTTTTTTAATAAACTATCAATATGAGTTTTTCTTGAATCATCAATTCCTAATTTAACTCTTAAATGATTAAAATTAAGGTGAAAATTATGACTTAAATGTCTTGTTTGTGTATGAAGTAATCCTAATTCTAAATTATAAAAATTATGTTGATTTAATAGTAAATTTTCACTTGAATTTAATGAAACTAAATCTATTTGCTTTTGGATATTATTTAATTTTAATAATGGAAGTGTGTTTGAAACGTTGTTTTGATTTTCATTATTATTATTTAAAAAAGATATTTTAGATAATTCATCTTCTTGATTATTTTTATTTGGTAAAGATATTGAAGAAAAATTAGGAATTGAGATTATTCCATTTGGGGATATTGGATTAAGAAAGAGAGGATTCATTTATTTTTATTAATTTTTATAATTTTTTTTAGAATAGATTTTATTTCAAAATTTAATAATAATAATAAAAAATTTAGATAAAAAAATTAATTTTTCAATTTTTATAAAATTTATCACAAAAAAAATATTTTAATTAAAATAAAATTTATAATTAATTAATTTTTTTAATTAAAATATTAATTTAAATTTTGATTTATATATTTAATAAAAAATATTAATTTATAAGTAAAATATATTTATATTTTTAATATATTTTATTTATAAAAAATTTTATATTTTTTAATATAAAAATTAAATAGTTTATATTAATAACTTTATATATTATTAATTTAAATATATCTTTAACTTCATTATTTATTTATTATAATTTAATATTATAATTAAAACCATATTATCATTTTTTATAATTATTTAAATTAATGTTTATTTATAACTTTTATAAATATAAATAAATTTGTAAATTAAAATAATAAAATTAATGGGTTGTTGTGGAACAAATATAGAAACTGATAATAAAGAATATTCTTCATATATTGTTCAAATATGCAATTTAATTCCTCAAGAAGGTCAAAATAAATATTTAATTCAAATAAATGAACATGAAGAATTTGATAAAATGATGGATAGAACAATGTTTGAAGATTTAGCAGAAAGTCAAAATCCAAATATATTACAAATAATAGGAAATAATACCTTTTTAAATAACTCAATTTATTATATTTATATTCGTAGTTCTCCTATAATAAAAGAATATAACCAAGTTAAAAATTTTACGCCTTATAAATATTCAACTTTACAAAAAGTTATTATTTTATCATGTGAAAGTACTTTAAATAATGAAATTCCAATGGAATTGGTTATAAGAGCTACAGAAAATTTAGAAAATATTGTTGGTGAATGTCTTGATTTACAACTATATAAAGATAAGTATGATAAGGCTTTTGATGCGACATTATCAAATAATGACCTTCAATTAACAGATGAAGAAGACTATGGAGGAAATGATAATGATGAGAATGAATCCGATGTAAAAGTCAAAGATAATGAAATAATAATAGAAGATGAAGTAAATGAAGATGCATATAACTTTTTAATGAAAAAATTATATAAAGATATAAAAAACGTAAAAATTTCAAAAGTTAAATCAAATACTACTAACGACTCAAAAGAAAAAAATATATTAGATGATGAAACAGATAATGGCACAGAAAATAACAAAATAAATAAAATAATAATAAGAGATGCTAAGATTGAAGATATAGACATTTTTTCAGAAGTTACATCTAAATTAATAAAATATAAAAATTTAAAAAAATTTTGTTTTTATAATAATATTATAAATACTGATTTTGAAGGATGGGAAGATATAAAAGAACTTTTAAAAAATAATTATAATATACGATGTGTAGATCTTCATAGTTCTATATTATATGATATTCATTTAGAATTAATTGTAAAAGCAATAATGGATAAGCGATTAAGAGTATTAGATTTATCGGAAAATTTTTTAACTTCCAAAGGAATGGAATATTTAGCATTATTTTTAAGAAAAAATCAAACCCTTCAAAGATTATATTTACAAAGAAACACAGTTTGTCAATTTAAGGCAGAAGGAGTTCAATTAGTAACAGATGCATTGATGAATCACCCTAATTTACAATTAATTGATTTTAGCTTTATGGAAATTACTGGAGGAGGAAAATATATAAAAACTTTAATTGAAACAGTGTCAACGTTAAAGACACTTTTATTAAGGTCATGTAAATTAAATATTCATGATTTTAAAGATATATGCTCAATTTTAAGAAAAAATAATAGTGTTCAAAATTTTGATATATCTATGAATGATATGGGAAGTGATAAATCTTTAGATGAAATAGCTGCAGTTATAAATGAAAATAGATCAATAAAAAAATTATTATTAGACCAAATGAATTTAAATATGAATAATAAAGATTCAATATTCGATGCCATAAAAAGTAATAATGTTTTAACTAATTTTTCATTTAATTTTAATTCAGCATTAAATCCTAAATTTGTATTAAATTTCTTTTTAAATAGAAAGAATTTAAATTCTCTTGAATATTGTCCTTTTAATCCAGAAAAAGAAAAAGAAAAAAATAAAGAATTTACATTAGAAGAAAAAAAATTAATTGAAAAATTTAAAATAGAAAGACCAGGTGTTGAAATAAAAACAAAAATATGAGTAATTAATTTTATTTATTTTTATGTGTTATTTTAAAAAATAATATATATATATATTTTTATATATGAGGTTATATTTTATTTATTTGAAAAATTATATATGTAATATTTTTAAATAAAAAATATATAATAATTATTTTAATGAATATTTTTTATTTGAATTATTTAATAATTATAAAAATAATTTTAAATATAAATTTTATATTTTATGAATAATCATATTTTTGTTTGTAAAAATTGTTATAATCCTATTACATTTACATTAAATGATTATATGAATTCTTTAATGAAAAAAGAAGAAAAATTAACAAATATAATTGAAAATATAAAAAAAAATGAAATTTGTGATTTATGTTATGAAAAATTAAGTGAAAAATATCAAAATTATTCAATAAAAGTAGATGATGATTTAGAAAAAATTGAAAAAGATATAAATAATTTTAATGAATATTTAAATAATTATGAAAATTTAGATAAAATATTAAATTTAGATATAAACGAAATAAAATCTAGAGAAATTGAATCAAAAAATACTTTAGAAAATTTAGAAAAAGAATATTCTCAATTAAATAATGATTTATCAAATATAATAAAAGAATATAATTCAATTTCTTTAGAAGAAAAAAAAGTCAAAAAAGAATTATTTAATTTAGAAGAAGATTTAATTCAAAATTCAAAAGTTAAAAATCAATTAAAAAACGTAACAATAATTAACAAAAACAAACAAAAAAATTTATTAAAAGATAATATTTATGATATAATTTTTGATATAGAAATTTATGAAAAATATGGAACAATCAATGGAATAAATATGAGAATAAAAGAAAAAAATATAATATTTAAAGATTTATATTGTGGTTGGGGATATATATTAAACTTAACAAATTTTTTAATAGAAAAATCTAATTATTTTAATAATGTTACAGAAAATAATGATGAATTTAAAATTATATATTTAGGAGATTATTCATATATTGAAGATTGTATAAATAAAAAAAATTATGTATTGTCTTCAAACAATCAAGATTTAAATAAAAAAACAAAAATAATTTTATTAAATGAATTTATGGAAGCTTATTTAAAAATATTAAAAATTTTATCAAATAAAATTAATAATATAAATAATAATAATTATACAAACACAAAAAAATATACAATTGGAAATAAAATAATAAATAATTATTCTATTGAAATAGATATTGATAATAAAAATTTTAATGAAGAAAATTGGAATTTATGTATTAAAAATTTATTAATTATATTAAAAAATTATATAAAAATAATATTAGAAGCAGAAAATAAAGAAATAAAAAATTTATTATAAGTAAATTATAATTTATTAAATATAAATATATTATTAATTAATTATTAATAACACTCATTAATTCTTATTATTTTTTTATGATGGAAAATTTAAAAGAATGTGGAAAAATAAAAATTTTTTTAGGTCCAATGTTTGCAGGAAAATCAATAAGATTAATAAATACTATAAAAAAATGTATATATGAAAATAAAAAAGTTGTTTATATCACTCATTATAATAATATAAATTGTTCTAATAATTCTGATTTAAAAAATATAAGAAGTTTAAAATGTAATAATTTAAAAGATATATTTAATGATTTATTATTATTTGATGTAATTGGGATAGATGAAGCACATTATTTTTCAGATTTAGTTGAAATTTGTGAAAAATTAAGTTTTTTAGGAAAAAAAATTTATGTCGCTGCTTTAAATGGCGATTATAAAATGGAACCATTTAATAATGTTACCAAATTAATATCCAAATGTGATATTATTAAATTAATGAAAGGATTTTGTTTTTATTGCGATAATAAAGCAAAATTTACAATGAAAATAAAAAACCAAAATTTAGATGAAAATATAAACATAAATAATTTAAATAATATTCCATATTTTGATATATATAAACCTGTTTGTAAAAAATGTTTTTATTTATATTCAAAAAAAGATTAATATAAATATTTATTGCTATTTATTTTAATTATATTATTTTTTGAAATTAGATGTTAAATAATGTAAATTATTTTATATATATTAAACATAGAATTATTTTTTTATATATTTTTTTTATAATTTATATAATATTATAATAAATTAAATAAAATAAAAAAATTAAAATAATGATTTTTAAATAAATTTTTAATAAATTAAATAATTACCCTTAAATTTTATTATTTTCATTTAAAACTAAAGTAACAGTGTATCCTCTAATTTGTTCATAATTTTCTCCTTCACCTGGTTTTAATAAAACGAATTTCATTCTTTGTTTGTTTTCGCAAACAAGATTATCAACTTGATCATTTTCAATGGTTAAATATCCATTAAGAGTAAGATCTCTTTCAATTTTAATATCATTTCTAACAACTAAAGCAGAATTGTTGAAAATTTTCCAATTTCCTTTAACTTTTTGTTTTAATTCAGAAACAGTTACAGCGAATGAAGGTTCAAGAATAATTTTAGGTCCGAATTTAACATCAGTTCCTTCAATTTGAAGAGTTTCATCAGGTTCAGTAGTATCAATGGTTAATTTACCTAAAATTTCTTTTAAAACTTTGATATTCCAATAATAGATATCTTGTTCTTCTGAAAAAGCAGTTTCTGCACTAAGTCCTTTTTTCAATTTATCACATCCATCTTTAAGATTATTTTTGCAAGTTGAGAAACAGAACCATTTTTCATACATACAGAAACCAACTTTTTCATTATCAGTTAATAATTTAGGGAAATCTTGCATTAAACATTCTAATCTTGTTGGTGATTTGAATACAGTTTTTTCAGCATTGGCATATTTAGGATTAACAAATTCAGGCATTAATCCTTTAGTTCTATTTAAAGCTTTATAATATGGAGTAATTTCGAAAATTAACACATTTGTGTTTCCTGGGAAATCACTTAAACCTTCTTTGTTTGGAACATCTCCATCTTTGTTATATTTAGCTCTTAAAAGAGGGTCTAATTGATTATATTCAACGTTGTTAGTAATGCTAGTTCCGTCTTTTTTGGTTAATTTACATATACCTCCAACAGCTTCACCTGGTTTTCTTGGAATACATATGGTATTGATAGCTAAATTAAGTGATTTAGAAACACCAATTGCAGATGGAATACAATTGAAAATTAAAGCATTTGTATCTTGGAATAATACAAACCATTTTTTACCTTTTTGTACCCATTTATCAATGATTTTATTTTGATATAATAAAGTGTGAATATCTCCATGTCCATGTGGCTTAGTTTCTAATTCTAATTTATCTTTTTTTACAGCTAAATGACAATCATTATCAAGTAATGCTGGACATTTTTCTTGTTTGACAATAGTAATTTGGTCTTTTCTCATTCCAAAGTTATTATTTGCTTCTAATAATTTTATTGTTTTATCGTTTGTGTCTCCAGAAGTCATAATTACTAAAGGAATGAACCAATCATCTCCCATAGGAAATACTTTTTTTACTCTTTTTTCATAAGCAAGAATATATCCTACATAGATTTCAATGAATCTTTTTTTAGTTACTAAATTTGTTTGAATACCAATTTTGATATCACTATATCCTAATCTTTCTCCTAATCCTCCAGCAACTAAAACAAAGCAAGTGTCTTTAAGTTCATCGCATCCAATTTTTTCTAATTCATAAAATTTATCATCTCCTACTTTTACGTTAAATCCTTCAGGAATTGAGGGAGTGAAATCAGAGAAAGGATTTACTCCATTTTTTGAATCTTCTAATAATACTTTGGCTCTTTTGCAGTATTCTCTGATACCACCTGGATATACTTTTTCCATTTGTTCAACTTGTTTATCAAAAGCTGCTTTTTCTTCGGCTGATGCTGCCTCATATCTTTTGATAATTTCATCTTGTTTTAATTCTTTCATTAAATCTAAAGTCTTGCTCATTTTTATATATAAAATTTTTAATGATTAAGGGTTATATACTGTTTTTTTAATATTTTAATATATTATTATTTAATTTCATTATTTGTGTTTAATTAACAAATAATTTATTTTAAATTTATTAATGATGTTATTTTATATTTTACTGTTTAGTGAATTTTTATAATTTAATTAATTTAATTTAAATTATAAAAATATATATTAAATTTAATTATTATTTTAGTAATTTAATTAAATTTTATTTAAATAATTATAAATTTTAATTTTTAATTATCAATAATGAATGGGGATTGGGGATTGGGGATTGGGGATTGGGGATTGGGGATTGGGCCCAATCCCCAATC
>JAEEGK010009596.1_pt1 | contig 22550 bp, 22 predicted proteins | sample 8958771 | NCBI WGS metagenome assembly JAEEGK01 (sample SAMN16246547, study PRJNA631951) | gut metagenome | biome: gut microbiome; feature: rumen; material: SC-attached | host: Bos | place: Iran: Karaj | collected 2018-10 | reverse complement strand
CAGTCTTTGGGCGTAGTTGAGCAAACCACACGTCATAATATGGAAGAAGTAAACGAATTCTTCAATAATTTGGAATCTTTGTTCCAGAAAGATGATTTTACTAAAGCTCAGGTCGTTGAAGCTATTAAAACGTTTATACCTAATTTTGAACACGAAGAAAAGGGTAAGAATTTAGATCAAAAGATGTAATTATGGCTGATTTTTCAAAAACAATTGATTTTATAAAGTCGGTATATGGCAATCAGGAGTTTACTCCCCTGGCTGTGCCTGTTTTTGCTGGTAACGAAAAAAAGTATCTTAACGAATGTATTGATACTACGTTTGTATCATCTGTAGGTAAGTTTGTAGATTGTTTCGAAGAAGAAATAGCAAAATATACAGGTTCTAAGAAAGCTGTTGTCTGCGTAAGTGGAACAAACGCACTCCATATGAGTTTGATGCTTGTCGGAGTTGAGCGCGATGACGAAGTGCTTACTCAGGCACTGACATTCATTGCAACATGTAATGCCTTGAGTTATATAGGTGCACATCCTGTGTTTATTGATGTAGACCGCTCTACAATGGGGCTTTCTCCCGATTCAATGAAAGAGTGGCTTGTCAAGAACGCAGAAATTCGTAATGGAGAGTGCTTCAATAAGAATACTGGTCGCAGAGTAAAGGCATGCGTTCCTATGCATACTTTTGGTCACCCCGTTCGTATTGAAGAGATTGCAGATCTTTGTGCAGAATATCATATTGAACTTGTTGAAGATGCAGCCGAAAGTATTGGCTCTAAATATAAAGGCAAGCATACAGGTACCTTTGGAAAGGTTGGTGCCATCAGTTTTAATGGTAATAAGACTATTACTACAGGTGGAGGTGGAATGATGCTCTTCCAGGATGAGGAATTAGGCAAATATGCTAAGCATATTACAACCCAGGCCAAGATTCCACATCGTTGGGAGTTCCGTCATGACCATATTGGTTACAACTATCGTATGCCAAATATCAATGCAGCTCTTGGTTGCGCACAGTTGGAGAATCTTGATAAGTATATTGCCAGCAAACGTAAGGTTGCTGCTGAATATGAAGAGTATTTCAAGAATATTCAAGAAATAGAGTTCTTTGTTGACTCGCCTGATACATTCTCTAATTATTGGCTTAATGCTGTAATATTAAAGGATAAAGAGGCACAACTTGAATTCCTTGAGCAGACAAACGATAATGGTGTTATGACTCGTCCTATATGGGAGCTCATGAATCGACTTCCTATGTTCGAGAAATGTGAGAATGATGGATTGAGGAACACTATCTGGTTTGCAGATAGAGTGGTGAATATTCCAAGTTCTGTACGTCCTTCTGATTTACCGAAAGAATAATGAATAAGCCTTTAATTCTTATTGGCGGTGGCGGCCACTGTAAGTCGGTAATAGAGGCGGCTGAGAGTGCTGGATACCAGATCCTTGGCGTATTGGATATGCCGGAGGAAGTTGGTAAAGACATTCTTTCAACAAAGGTGATAGGTACGGATGACGATATACCATCTTATGTAGATAAGGCTGAGTTTGTTATTACCGTAGGGTTTATTAAGAATCCTGCTATCCGTATTAAACTATATAATAAGGTAAAAGAGGCAGGTGGTAAGTTTGCTACAATAGTGGCTAGTACTGCTCATGTCTCTAAATATGCAACAATAGGCGAGGGTACTGTGGTAATGCATCAGGCATTTGTTAATGCAGGAGCCAGGGTCGGTAATAATGTTATCTTGAATACATTCTCCAATATCGAACATGATGCAGTTATTGGCAATCAGTGCCATATATCTACAGGAACCATGGTAAATGGTGATTGTAAGGTCGGTGATAATTGCTTTATTGGCAGCCTGTCTGTTCTTGCCAATGGTATTTCTGTTGGTGATGATATAGTTGTTGGCGCTGGTTCTTTGGTCAGAAAGTCCATTAAAGAAAAGGGTATCTATTCTGGCAATCCTGCTGTTCTGAAAATCAAAGCAAAGTGATGCAGCATACAATTATTATAGCAGAGGCTGGTGTGAACCATAACGGTTCTATAGAACTGGCAAAAAAACTGGTTGACAAAGCCGTTGAAGCTGGTGTGGACTATATCAAGTTCCAGACTTTCAAGGCCTCTAAACTTGTCACTAAAGCTGCAAAACAGGCTGAATACCAGCAGAAGAACATAGGTAAAGAAGGTGATAGTCAGTACCAGATGCTTAAGAAACTTGAACTGTCGCCTAAAGATCATGAGGTTCTGATTGCTTTCTGTAAAGAGAAAGGAATAAAGTTCTTCTCAACAGCTTTCGACTTTGATAGTATTGAGTATTTGCACTCATTGAATCTTGGTTTGTGGAAGATTCCTTCTGGCGAAGTAACCAACTATCCGTTTCTGAAACGTGTAGCAGCCTATAACGAGAAGACTATTCTCAGCACTGGCATGTGCGAAATGCAGGATGTTAAGGCTGCGGTTGAGGCTCTTTACAAGAACGGCCTTTCAAAGGAGAAATTGATTCTACTGCATTGTAATACAGAATACCCAACACCATTTGAGGATGTAAATCTCAAAGCTATGGATACTCTCCGTAAGGAGTTTGGTGTTGAGGTAGGTTATAGTGATCATACAAAGGGTATTGAAGTGCCCATTGCAGCAGTAGCACTTGGTGCAACGGTGATAGAGAAGCACTTTACTCTTGATCGCAATATGGAGGGCCCCGACCATAAGGCCAGCCTTGAACCAGATGAGTTAAAGGCAATGGTAAGTGCCATTCGTAATATTGAAAAGGCTGTAGGCGGTGATGGAACAAAGCATGTTAGTGAAAGTGAACGCAAGAACATTGCCATTGCCCGCAAGAGTATCGTTGCAGCCCGAGATATCAAGAAAGGCGAACTTCTTTCAGAAGAGAATCTTACTGTTAAACGTCCTGGCACAGGTATTTCTCCTATGCGTTGGGAAGAAGTTGTTGGAACCAAAGCAGTACGAGATTTCAACGAAGAAGAATTAATTCAGTTATGAGAAAGATTTGTGTAGTTACTGGTAGCCGTGCTGAGTATGGTATCCTTAGAGGCTTGATGAAAGCCATTAAGGATGATCCGGATTTGACATTGCAGGTCATTGCAACCAACCAGCATCTGTCAAAACTCCAAGGCGAGACCTATAAGGAGATTGAGCGCGACGGTTTCACTATTGACTATAAAGTATATATGGCTGACGATGAGGCTTTGGATAATGCCAATACAACAGCTAAGGCCATTAGCAGAGGAGTTGGTGGTTTTGCAGATGCCTTTGATGCTCTTCATCCTGATTTACTGTTGATACTTGGTGATAGATATGAGATGTTGGCAGTGGCTTCTACTGCATTAATCTATAAGATTCCCATTGCCCATTTGCATGGAGGTGAGATAACTGAAGGAGCCTTTGATGATGCCATCCGTCATGCTATTACCAAGATGAGTCACTTGCATTTCACTTCTACTGAGGCTTATCGCAAGAGAGTGATTCAGTTGGGCGAACAGCCTGAACTTGTATTCAATGTGGGAGCCCTTGGCGTGGAGAATGTTATGAAGAACGATTTCATGACCAAGGAAGAGATAGAGCAGAGTCTGAACTTTCGACTAACCGACAAATGCTTCCTTTGCACATACCATCCCGTGACTCTCTCAAATATGTCATCCGAAACACAGGTATTGAGTCTGCTACAGGCGTTGGATGATTACAAAGATTATCATATCATATTTACCTATAGCAATTCTGATACAAACTCTCAGATTATCATCAAGCGCATACAGGAATATGTGGATATTAATCAGGGAAGATGTATGTTCATACCTTCATTAGGTCAGCGTCGCTATTTTTCTGTCTTGAAATATGTGAAAGCTGTTTTGGGTAACTCTTCAAGTGGAATTATTGAGGTGCCTAGTTTTGGCATTCCTACGCTTGATATTGGCGACCGTCAGAAAGGACGTATCGCAGCTGACAGTGTGATACACTGTGGATATTCCACCGAAGAAATTAAAGAGGGACTTAATAAGGTAGTTGCTTGTGAATCAAAGCAGACAAAGAATCCATACTATAAGGAAGGTACTTGTAATGCCATTTTGAATATCATTAAGACCTATCCTCTGGAGAATATAATTCAGAAACATTTCTACGATATTAAATGAATATACTAGTCATTATCCCTGCCCGAGGAGGCAGTAAGGGTATTCCACATAAGAATATCAAACCTTTGGCAGGGAAGCCACTAATACATTATACTATAGATGTGGCACGTCAGATTGTAGCTGACGAGGATATCTGTGTCAGCACTGATGACCAAGAAATTATCAAGTGTGTGGAAGACTATGGATTGACAGTTCCTTTTGTTCGCCCAGCTGACCTGGCAACTGATACAGCTGGAACATATGAGGTATTACTTCATGCTTTAGATTATTATGAGAAGCGAGGAAGAAACTATGATACAGTTGTCTTACTCCAAAATACTTCGCCATTCCGAACTGCAGAACAGGTAAAGGAGGCTATGCAGCTTTATAGGAATGGTGTTGATATGGTTGTGTCAGTAAAGGAGAGTCCTGCCAACCCTTACTATTGTTTATTTGAGGAAAATGTATATGGATGGCTTCATGTATGTAAAGGTGATGGAAAGATAACCCGTCGCCAAGACGCTCCAACAGTATACGAATATAACGGTGCTATTTACATTATCAATTCAAAGTCGTTGAAACAGATGCCCCTCAATGCTTTTCCCCACAGAGTTAAGTATGTTATGAATGCGCAATCATCCATAGATCTTGATACTATGTTCGATTGGAACATGGCTGAAATGATAATTAAAGAAAAAAATAATGGAAAGTAAGCATATTATATCTCAGGATATAACACTGTTAGAGGCTTTGGCTCGTATTAACAGTCTTGCACCAGAACCATTGGTGCTATTTGTGGTCGATAGTGATCAACGCATGGTAGGTACGCTTACGGATGGTGATTCTCGAAGGGCGCTGATAGCTGGGGCGTCGGTGTCGGATAAAGCCGAGAAGATAATGTTGCGAAGCTTTCGCTACATGACAACATCAAATGTTGGCGATGTCAAAGAAATACGTCGCCAGAAGGAGATGAAGATGAAACTGGTGCCTATCCTTGATGAGGAACGACGTATCGTTGACATCATTAATCTCGAGAAATTCAAGACTCGTCTGCCTGTAGATGTCGTTATGATGGCTGGAGGAAAAGGAGAGCGCCTTCGTCCACTTACAGAAAATACCCCCAAGCCATTGCTTCCTGTTGGTAATAAAGCTATCATTGACCATAATGTGGATCGACTTATTAGCTATGGCGTACAACATATTTCGGTTACAGTGAATTACTTGAAAGAACAAATTGAGGAGCATTATTATAAACCTCGTAATGGCGTAAAAATTCAGACTGTGCGAGAACCGAGTTTTTTGGGAACCATAGGTAGTATTAAGTTTGTACCTCAGTTTTATAATGATACTGTTCTGCTGATGAATAGCGATGTTTTTACAAATATTGACTATGAGGACTTCTTCTTGCATTTTCAACAGCATGATGCGGAGATGTCTGTTGCGGCTATTCCATATAATATAAGTATCCCATATGGTGTTTTGGATTTGAATGGACGAAATATTGAGGGACTAATTGAGAAACCTAAGTATACTTATTATACAAACGCAGGTATCTATTTGATAAAACGAAGTGCTTTAGACGAGATTCCGGAGAATGTATTCTATAATGCCACAGATCTAGTTGAGAAATTAATATCAATGGGGAAAAGGGTAATACGATACCCTCTTAATGGTACGTGGATTGATATAGGTAATCCGCAGGAATATCAGAAGGCTCAGGACTTGGTAAAACATTTGTAAAAAAAACGGATTACCTAATATGAATAGATGTTTTATGAAGCTTATAAAGTTATTTATTCCTCCTTTCGTATATGTCTTTTTTTCATTACTTAGAGGTTTAAAAGGTCGTATCTCGTTAAAAGGGATTCCATATGTAAAATACAATAGTGGGGATAGAAAGAGTATTTATATAGTAGGAAATGGCCCTAGTTTGAATGAGTCGTTAAAGACAGGATTGGAAATACTGCAGTCTAACGAATGTATGGTTGTTAATAGATTTGTAAGTTCTTCACTTTTTGAATCATTAAAGCCCTCATCATATCTTCTGGTAGACCCAGTATTCTCATGTAATCCTGATTCATGTTCAGATCGTTTAAAAGAAATTATTATTAAAACTACTAATGATTTAGTAAATAAGGTAAAATGGGACATGACTTTATATTTGCCGGTGAATGCGTATAGATCATATTTAGTAAATAAGATATCCGTAAACAATTGCATTCATCTCGTTTTTTTTAACAACAAAGGTAGTTATAGTGGTTTCCCTCCAAAACTATACTATTGGCTCCTTAATCATAATTGTATAGCCCCGCTAGCTCAAACTGTTTTAAATAGCTGTTTGTCATTAGCAATTACTATGCGTTATTCAAATATTTTTATTGTCGGAGCTGATACTTCTTGGCATGAAGACTATTGGATGGATCAAAAAACGAATTTTTTGTATACTATTGATAAACATTTCTATGGAGAAGAAAAAGTCAGATTATTTAAAGATGCAAATCATACATGTCCAACAAGAATACATGAAGAATTTCGAAATATTTCAACAGCATTGGGGAGTTATTGGCTTTTAGCAGATTATGCAAGATATAATAAAGTTAATGTATTTAATGCAAGTTCATATTCTTGGATTGATGCATTTGAAAGAAGAGCTCTTAAATAAAGTAATATCAAATGTTTTCTGTTAATTGTATAGTAAATAAGGTAATAAAGAATAAAACACTGAAGGACGGAGGACTTTATTCAATATATTCTTTTATTGGGCGCGGAACGTCGTTTGTTTTGCTAATTTTGTTGGCAAGTTATATTCAGCCAGAGGAATATGGAGAATTAAGTCTTTTTAATACAGTCGTGATGCTATTAGGCTATTTTATGGGGTTATCTTCTTTCGGCTATTTTTCTGTGTCTTTTTTTAAGAATACAGTAGAAGATTTTAAGAAGGACTTTACAATAATTGTCTCGTTGTATCTTATGACAACAGCATTTTTTTTCTTAGTATTGATAGCTTTTGGCAATTATCTCTCTAGTATATTACATCTGTCTGTTAAGTTATTATGGTATGCTGTCATTATTTCTTTATTTAATATTTTCTTCTATATTAGTCAAGATTATGCTCGCGTTAGAGAAAAAGTTGGAGCTTATGGCGTTTTAAGTTGCGGTAATGCATTGGCTAACTTTGTTTTGTCTATTGTTCTTGTTATAAGCTTCCAACAAGGTTGGATGGGGCGCGTAAATGCTCAATTACTATGTACATTACTGTTCGGCGTTATTGCTCTTTTCATATTTATTAGACATAATCTTTTTAATTTCCAATTTAGCCGAGAGCGATATAAAGTGATTTTGCTATATTGCCTTCCTATAATACCTCATTTAACAACAAATTGGATTAGACAAGGATGTGATCGATATATTATAGACTATAATTTCTCTATATATGATGTTGGATTATTTAGCTTTGCTTTGAATCTTGTTGGCGTATTTAATATGATAGGTTTTTCTTTTAATTCAACAAATTCTGTGAGCTTATACAAGTTGTTGTCAAATGAAGATAATCTCCCTGATATTTCTCTACGTATAGCAAGGCTTACTAGGATGATGTTTTCTATTTATACTATAGCTTGTGTCGCTCTTGCAATCGTACTTCCTTCAATTGTATATGTGTTTCTTCCAAAATACGTTCCTTCGCTTGGCTATTTCTTTGTATTGTGTTTATATGGCTATTTAGAGTGTTTATATTATATATACTGTAACTATCTCTTTTATTATGAGAAGACAAGACAAATAATGTATATTACGTTTGGGACGTCAATTCTTCATTTAGTCTTGTCGTTGCTTTTAACAAAGTACTCTCTTTATTATACTGCTGTAATTTACATAATTGTAGATGCTGTTGTTCTGTTTTGGATTAGAGCAGTAGCTATAAAACTGAGGCGAGAACATTTTAATTTAAAATAAGTGGTTTAATATTTCTGTGATGGTTTTAGATTGTAAGATTATAACATTACCAAGAATATCCGATCCGCGAGGTAATTTATCCATTATAGAACAGCTTGAGCAAATCCCATTTGAGATAAAGCGTGTTCATTGGATATATGATGTTCCTGGGGGGGAAGATCGTGGTGGTCATGCATATAAAGAAACAGAGGAGTTCGTTGTTGCACTTTCTGGAAGTTTTGATGTTGTTGTAGATGATGGAAATGTCAGAAAAAACTATTCATTAAACAGATCCTATTTTGGATTGTATGTTCCAAAAGGAATGTGGCGTACGATGACTAATTTCTCTACAAATTCGTTAGCACTAGTGCTTTCTTCTACAGAATACGATGAACATGACTATGTGTCTGATTACGAAGAATATAAGGCTTGGCGAAAGGATAATTCAAACATTCCAACGAAATCAGACGCCAAGACCTCTGTTATGGTTAATAACCCTGTTATTAAAAGGATGCTTAGCGGAAATAAAAGCGTGTTTGATTGTTCGCTATGTGAGTTGAATAAGATGCACGATAAGGAAGGAAATTTGACTTTTATGTATGAGAACGTACATGTTCCTTTCCCAATTAATCGAGTGTTCTATAGTTATGATATTCCTGGAGGTGAAGATAGAGGAGCGCATGCACATAAGCACTGCCACCAGTTTATAATTGCAGCAAGTGGTAGTTTTGAAGTGGCCCTTGATGATGGAATTAATAAACGAACTGTATTACTGAATCGTCCTTTCTGGGGATTGCATGTCCCTCCTGGCATTTGGGCTTCTGAACAAGGCTTTTCTTCGGGGTCAATTTGTTTGGTATTAGCGTCCGAGGGTTACTCTGAAGATGATTACATTCGAAATTACGATGAATATATAGAATATATAAAGACGCAGAATAATGGTTAAACTATTGGATTTGCAAGCCATTACGGCTATGCATGGTGACGAAATAAAAGCAGCCGTCAATCGTGTGATTGATTCTGGCTGGTTCCTTCAAGGAAAAGAGAATAAGCAGTTCGAAACCGATTATGCCAAATACATAGGTACAGAGCATTGCATCGCTGTCGCTAATGGTCTTGATGCCTTGTATCTGTTGATGCGAGGCTATAAGGAAATGGGGATGATGCAGGATGGTGACGAGATTATTGTGCCCGCTAATACCTATATAGCCACAATTATTGCAATAACACGTAATAATCTTGTGCCTGTGTTGGTAGAACCAACATGGGAGCATCTTGAAATTGATGTTGACAAGGTTGAGGCTGCAATAACTCCAAGAACCAGAGGTGTAATGATTGTTCACTTGTATGGTCGTATTGCTTTTAATGATAAGTTGCGAGAGATTTGTAAAAAGCATAAGCTAAAGTTAATGGAAGATTGTGCCCAGAGCCAAGGCTGTGCTTGGAAGGGTATTAAGACAGGTGCATTAGGTGATGCTGCAGCTCATAGCTTCTATCCAGGAAAGAATCTTGGTGCTTTAGGTGATGCAGGTGCGGTAACCACCAACGATCCGGAATTGGCAGGAGTAATTCGTGCATTGGCAAACTATGGGAGCCAGAAAAAATACGTATTCAAGTATGTCGGTATGAACAGTCGTATGGCAGAGACTGATGCAGCAGCATTAGATGTGAAGTTAAAATATTTGGACGAAGATAATCATTCACGCCAGCAGCTGGCTGCTTATTACTATGCCAATATCTATAATCCGTTGATAATGCTCCCCAAGCGAATTAACGATGAAAACAACGTCTATCATCAATTCCCCATATTCTGTGAGAAACGTGATGAATTGCAGGAATATTTGAAAAAGAATGACATACAGACATTGATTCATTATCCAATACCTCCTCATAAGCAGGAATGCTATAAGGAATGGAATAATCGCAGTTATCCAATCACAGAGAAAATCCATGCACAGGAGTTAAGTATTCCAATGAATCAGGTGTTGACAATGGAAGAGGCAGAGAAAGTTGTTAAAGTAATTAATAGTTTTAGGTAGTGATGACAACAGTATTATGTACCTTATACAATAGTCTATATTTGGATAAAGGGCTAGTACTTTATGATTCTTTGTGTGAATGCGCAAAGGATTTTAAATTATATGTTTTATGCATGGATGATAAATGTTATGAGGTCTTATCTGACTTAAATCTAGATTGTCATATACCAATACGTTTGTCAGATTTTGAAGAAGGTGATTATGAATTGCTGGAAGCTAAAGCTAATCGGCCAATGGGAGAGTATTGTTGGACATGTTCCTCGTCGTTCATAAAGTATGTATTGAAAAAATATGATGAGCCTATATGTACTTACATAGATGCAGATATGTTCTTTTATAATGATCCTCAGATACTTATAGATGAAATGCTTGAGTATGGAAAATCCGTGATGGTTACCCCTCATAGATTTCCGTCCAAGGTAGAAAAAATGGCAGAAACGGTTGGTAAGTATTGTGTCGAATTTAATACATTCCTGAATAATTATGAAGGATTGAAAGTCTTAGAATACTGGCGCAGCAGATGTCTGGAGTGTTGTGAAAACATTGGAGATGGTATACATTGGGGGGATCAGAAATATTTAGAAGAACTTGTAGATCGATTTCCTTGTGTTCATGTATGTATGAATATTGGAGCTGGAGTCGCTCCATGGAATATTATTCAATATAAAAGGCTCGATGTTGACAATAATAAAGTTTTATTATGGAAGAATGATTTAAGCGAGCTTTCATTAATTTTCTATCATTTTCAGTCTGTTAAATATCTTTCGAGAGATGTTGTTGATATTAATATACAGACTTTTAAAGGTATTGATATAGGACTTGTTGATATGCTTTACTATCCATATCTTAGGATGATAGAAACAAAGAAAAAAGAATTAGAAGATGAGTATGGGGTTTGTTGCCTAATAATGCATCATCCAGCTGATAAAAAAATACCTGTTTGGAAAAAAATAATGAGAAATATCCATCCATTGGCTATATATGGTAAGTTGGTTTTAAAAATAAAGAATGTTCATCCGTATATATTATGTTTGAGTGATGAAAATAGGAAACTTTATTCTTAATTGTTTAGATTTCTATTCGTGTCTTAAGTCTATTTTTTATAGGAATTGGAATAGGCTTTTGTTCAAAATGTCAGGGGTTGATTATGGTGATAACTTCTGTGTTTATAATAGAGTGAGTATACATAATAATGGGAGTATAAAAATAGGAGATGATTTTTTGTTTACAAGTGGATCTTCGATTAATCCTATATGTAGAAATCTAATAGGTTCTTTATATACGATGACTTCTTCGTCTTATATTGAAATCGGTAATAGGGTCGGGCTTTCATCTGCTGCAATATGGGCAAAGGAACGTGTTGTGATAGGTAATGATGTGAATATAGGTGGTGACTGCTTGATTATTGATAATGATGCTCATCCTCTTGATTATATTCAACGAAGAGGTTCTTATGTAAAGGAGGTCGGTTTGGAGGAATTGTATTCAAAAATAGTTTCAAAACCAATAGAGATAGATGATGATGTTTGGATTGGTGCACGATGCCAGATATTGAAAGGAGTACATATTGGCGCGCGAAGTATCATTGCAGCAGGAAGCGTGGTTACAAGGGATATCCCCTCTGATGTGCTTGCTGGTGGAGTTCCATGTAGGGTTATAAGATCTCTTTGTGAATGATTAGTTTTTTTTGAATTAGTATGGTATAAATAAAGATGTAGATAATGGTTGCAGTTGCATTAACGGATGGCTTAGCAAATAGAATGTTTCAATATGCATTTGGTTTAAGTTTGAAAAGACAGGGGCTAAAAGTACTTTATGATAAATGTCACTATCGGAAGAAAGTAGACCAGACTTGGGAGTTTGTGGAGCTAAATGATGCTTTTCCCAATATTGATATTGAATATATAAAGCCATGGCTTTTTTTTCTTACTTTTCCTGGCCATATTAAAGGGGGGAGTTTATTTATTAAGCTATTTAGATTTTTGGGGGTGGAATCAGTTTTTGTAGAGCCCTCATTAGAGTATATACCTAATATAAAAAAACGTATTAGATGTAGGACGCTTTTTTATGGTCATTGGCAGTCAGAACGATATTTTGATAAGTGTATGGATGCTGTAAGAAAACAGTTCGTTTTTCTTCCATTTAGTGAAGAAAAAAATATCATTTGTAGTAAAAAGATGAGTAAGGAGGAGTCTGTTGCAATTCATGTAAGGAAAGGTGATGATTATTCTCGCTGGATAAGCACTCATGGTATATGCGAAAGAGATTATTACTTAAGGGCTGTTAGTTATATAAAAAAGAATGTAAATAATCCGGTTTTTTACATTTTTACTGATAATCCTCAGTGGGTAAAAGATAACTTAACGGATATAGATTATAATTTAGTAGATTGGAATCCTGTTAAAGGAAAATTCAATTTTAGGGATATGCAACTTATGGCATCTGCTAAGCATAATATTATTGCTAATAGTACATATAGTTGGTGGGGAGCGTGGTTAAATAACAATCCGAACAAGATAGTGATTGCGCCAGAAAGGTGGGTTAATGGTTCTGAACCAAGTTTGGTTGACAATAGTATTATCCCTGATAGATGGATAAAGATGTAAATTATCAAAAAATCGATGAGTCAAATGTCTAAACCAAGAATAATCGCTTTTTATTTACCCCAATATCATCCGACTCCTAATAACGACCTGTGGTGGGGGAAAGGGTTTACAGAATGGACTAATGTGGGTAAGGCACGCCCTTTGTTTCCCGGCCATTATCAGCCACATGTTCCTGGAGAACTTGGATATTATGATCTTCGTTTGCCAATCGTTAGGGAACAACAAGCTCAATTGGCTCGCGAGGCCGGCATTGAAGGTTTCTGTTATTATCATTATTGGTTTGAAAATGGTAAAGAGGAATTAGACCTTCCATTTAAAGAAGTTGTTGAGTCTGGAAAACCAGACTTTCCATTTTGCTTGTGTTGGGCCAATCAATCTTGGGAGAACAAAATGTGGAATAAAGATGGCGCAGTAGTTGGTTCTAAGTTGTTGGTTGAGCAGAAGTATCTTGGCAAAGAAGATAATGAAGCACATTTCTATTCTCTTCTGAAGGCGTTTAAGGACCCTCGTTATATTAAAATTGACAATAGGCCACTATTCATGATTTATCAGCCTCTGATCTTTGACCATCTTGTTGAATTTATGTCGCAATGGAATGATCTGGCTCAGAAAAATGGTATGGAAAAATTCTTTTTCGTTGGACAATGTGGAACAAAAGAAGAGTTGCAGAAAAATTTAGAACTTGGCTTTGATCTTGTTAATTATTCTAGGCTTCTAAATATTCCGCAGCAAAGTTTTTTGGGGAAAATCTGGAGGAAAATACATAATGCTCCTCGTGTGGTGAAATATTCTCAAATGATTAGGCGTTTTAACGACTCAATATATAATGATGAAAAAATCTGTCCTGTTATTATACCAGGGTGGGATCACACTCCTAGAAGTGGAAATCGTGGACTTGTGTATAGTCATTCTACTCCAGAATTATTTAGATGGCATGTAAACGATATTTTAGAAACGACAAAAAACAAAAAAAATAATGTTATCTTTTTGAAATCTTGGAATGAATGGGGTGAAGGGAACTATATTGAGCCTGATTTGAAATATGGTAGAGCCTTTTTAAACGTGTTGAAAGATGTATTAAGTGAATTTAATAGGCTGGATTTATAACTTGCGTAGATAAATTGTTGGTGTAATGAAAATAGCAATAATCGGTTCAAGAGGAAATGATTCGATGGAATCGAATCTCCATGAAGCTTTTTCTTTTGCAGGGCACGATGCGAGAATTTTCGACATTTATGATTTGAAAAGGTTCTCGTTTCATCGTATAGACAAAATAACACATACACTTGACAAGTTATGTCGCGTTTATAGTGATAACTATGATAAGCAGTTGTTTCATGCGTTATTTTTGAGACTTAAAGAGTTCTCTCCAGATTTTGTGGTTTGTGTATATAGGTTTGTTCATCCTTCTTTTGTTGATTTGTGTAAAAGTCAAGGGGCGAAGGTTATTCATGTGAATCCTGATCAGATGACAACACTGGAATATCAACAGATATTTTCATCTAATTATGATATATGGTTTGTGAAAGATTCATATATGTCCTCTTTTATGAGCAAAAATATGCATTTAAATGTAATGTTATATAATGAAGCATTCAATCTAAGGAAACACAAAAAACCTGATTCCACAAAAGCAGATTGTGAACGAAAAATAGCAATTGATGTAATGACATATGGTACAATGTACCCGTATCGATGTCGGATGTTGAAATCTGTTGTTGATAGTGGGGTGAATATGAAGATTTATGGAGTTATCCCACATCGTTTTTATAGTCATGAATTAGATACTTTCTTTCAAAATCAATATATAACTGGAGAAAAAAAATCAGAAATACTGTATGGCTCGAAAATAGTATTTAATCAAATGCATTATGCAGAGGTTGAGAGTGTGAATTGTAGATTTTTTGAAGCAAATGGTTGTGGAGCTTTCCAATTGTCTGATTATCGTCCGATTTTACATAATTTATTGCCGATAAATCCAGAGTTGGTTTCTTTTAAAAGTGTTGACGAAGGTGTTGAAAAGATAAAGTATTATTTGATGCATGATGATGAACGTTACGAAATAGCAGATGAGATTTATCATCATTTTATTAATCATTATACTTATGATCATTTGGTAAAATACATATTAGACGTATCTTTTTCATGATTTACAGTATCACTGCGATTTCTTTTTTCTTATTATCAATATACCTATGGCGTGAAGATTCGTCGTATAAGATGCGTTATGCCTTAGTGTTAGCTATGGTCTGGCTAACTTTTCATGATGGTCTTAGATGGGAGATAGGTACCGACTGGATACATTATTATGATGCGTTTGTGGAGGATGATAATGAGCATATGGGGGCGGCATATCGATTTATAAATAGATGTTTCAGATTATTTACAGATAATTATTCTATTTTCATCTTTTGTTTTGCTACATTTTGTTATTGTATACTTGGCAAATTTCTTGCGAAATATTCTCCCAATCCCATTATGTCTGCTTGTATTTATTATTGTAGTATGATTGGTCTTATGGGATCAAACCGCCAACTACTTGCAATGTCAATTTGCCTACTATCTTTAAATTATATCTTTGAAAGGAAAAAAAAATACTTTATATTATCAGTTTTATGTGCTACTACAATTCATCTTACAGCATTTTCGTTTCTGCCGGCCTATTATCTATTTAATCTCTCGTATAGAAAAAAAACAATCTTATTAATTGCTGGATGTGCATTTTTGGTTGGGGTTCTGCATTTGGTAAATAAGATTCCTTTTGTGGAATATTTAGCTTTGATTGATAGCATGGGCTCAGGAACGAATCTTGCGAACTATGTTGATAATTTTGATTCTTCTGTATCTGTGGTCGGCTCTATAAAACGTTTGTTGTTTGTTTTCCTCGCATTATATGTTAGGGATTACGTTAATAGCAAAGAATACGATTTCTTTTTGTTGCTATATGTCATTGGGTGCACAATCTATTTAATTTTTAATGGTTCTGTTTTGCAGGTTTTGGCTGGTAGAGGAGCTGCTTATTATAATATTTACGAATGTGTAGTTGTTGTTTATATTATTTTGCATTTTTCTGCTGATTTCTTTGAGAGGCAATTCCTGTGGTTCGTCCTTTTTGCAATTTATTTCTATTTGATGTGGAGAGATATGGATTTTTATGTTCTAATGGGAGAGGAAGATATTTATAATCCATATAAATGTGTTTTATTCGAATCTGTTGAATGAAAGTCGTTTTTTTTCATAGGAACAAAAGTGTTGGGTATAGCATAAATAAAGTTACTCAAACTGTTGTGCGAAATGTTCTTCCTAAACAAGAGTATTATGCTCCATTTGCTGGTGGTTCTTTCCGTTCAATAATTAGAAATCTTTTCTTTGTGTGGAAAATGCGGGATAGAAATGCTATTAACCATATCACTGGCGATATACACTATTGTATGCTTGCGTTGATTGGTTGTAAGAGTGTATTAACTATCCATGATACAGTTACGTTGGATTTCTGTCACATGTCCAAATATAAAAGCTTAATTATTGAGTGGTTATGGTTTAGGTTGCCTCTGATAATTTCAACAAAGGTGGTTTGTATATCAGAAGAAACTCGGCGCCAAGTTCAAAAGTATACAAATCGGGATGATATAGAAGTGATTCACAATGCGGTAGATCCGATATTTGAATATTCGCCCCCTCATTTTTCAGAGGATGTTTCTAAAATATTGTTGATAGGAACTAGTCAGAACAAAAATTTGATTCGTACATTTGAAGCCTTAAGAGATTTAAAATGTAAAGTAACTATAATCGGAGAATTGAATGATTGTCAGAAAAAGGCTTTACAAAAGTATCATATTGATTATGTGAACAAGGTGGGGCTTTCTGATGAACAACTGGTTAATGAGTATAAAAAGTGTGATATAGTATCATTTATCTCACTTTTTGAAGGGTTTGGAATGATTGTAATTGAGGCTAATAAAGTTGGCAGACCTGTAATTTGTTCTAATATTCCTGTCCTTAAAGAGGTGGCAGGTGATGCTGCTTTTCTCGTTAATCCATATGATGTGGAGGAAATGAGAAAAGGTTTTAAACAGCTAATAAGTGACAAAACATTGTGTTTGAATCTGATAGAGAGAGGCTGTCGTAATGTACAACGTTTCGACGTAGAAGTTATTCAACAGAAATGGGAAAATCTGTATACTTCAATTATATGAATTCTTTTATGAGGGGAAATAGTAAGAAACTACTTATTGATGCTCTATATATAAACGAAAGTGGCGGATTACGGTTGCTGGAGTACTTAATTACAACGTTGGAGAAACGTCAGATAGATTATTTTCTCCTTGCAGATGCTAGATGTTCGGGAAGGTTTGATTATTGTAAATCGGTTCACTATATGATAGCATCGCTTTATGAGAGGCGAAGATTTTACAAGGCCAATGCAAGAAGTTTTTCTTCGGTGCTTTGTTTTGGTAACATACCTTCTCCAATTAAACTGAACGTTCCCGTATATACATATTTCCACAATATTAATCTACTTACATTAGCAGAGGCGAGTTCGTTGGCTGTAAAAGTGAAATCATGGCTAAAGAGAGAGGTCTTCCGTTTTTATAAAAGGAATACGGATTTCTGGTTGGTACAGACGTCGAATACTAAGAATGAACTGATAAATCATTTAGGAGAGAATGCGGAACGAGTAAAGTTGATGCCGTTTTATGACTTGCCAGATGAACTCTCTATGTTGAATGGTGAGAAACATGGTGAAGATTATGTTTATATTTCTACGTATGTTCCTGGGAAAGGTCACGAAACTCTACTTGCGGCATGGAGAATATTGCATAAGAAAGGAATCAATCGGACGTTGCATTTAACAGTTCCGTTTGATAGTCATCCTTTTGTTGATGAAGTTGAAAAAGCTAAAAGATTGGGGGTAGATATCATTAATCATGGTATTATTCCTTTTGATCAAGTAATAGAACTGTATCATCAATCGAAGGCTATTGTTTATCCTTCTCACAATGAAAGCTTGGGGCTCGGAATTGTGGAGGCATTAACTGCAGGTTGTGATGTTATAGGGGCAGATCTGCCTTATTTGCATTCTATTTGTCAGCCATCAAATATGTTTAATCCGTATTCTTCGTATTCACTAGCTGATGCCATAATAGAATATGAAAAAGGAATGTGCACAAAGTCAAAATTATATATAAGCAATCAAATAAATAATTTGATAGAATTAATAAGTCAAAACTAAAGAATATAGTATTATGTCAGTTTTTAAAGAAAAAACACTATTGATTACAGGTGGTACGGGAAGTTTTGGAAATGCAGTTCTGCGTCGTTTCTTAGATAGCGATATCAAAGAGATACGTATTCTGAGTCGTGACGAGAAAAAACAGGATGATATGCGCCATTTTTTGCAGGCGAATCGTTCGGATGTTGCACATAAGGTTAAGTTTTATATTGGTAATGTACGTCAACGTGAAGCTGTGGATTTCGCTATGACCGGGGTTGATTATGTATTTAGTGCTGCTGCATTGAAACAGGTCCCAAGTTGCGAGTTTTTTCCGATGGAGGCTGTTCGTACAAACGTTGAGGGCACCAATAATGTTCTTCTTAGTGCAATTGCTCATGGGGTAAAAAATGTGGTCGTACTAAGTACAGATAAAGCCGCATATCCAATTAATGCAATGGGAATTAGTAAAGCAATGATGGAAAAAGTTGCTATTGCACAGGGACGTTCACTTGGTACAAATGCTAAGACAACAATATGTTGTACACGATATGGCAATGTGATGGCAAGTCGTGGTAGTGTGATTCCTCTTTGGGTAGAGCAGATGATGGAAGGCAAGCCAATTACTATTACAGATCCCAATATGACTAGATTCATGATGACACTTGATGATGCTGTGGATTTGGTTATCTATGCGTTTACACATGGTGAAAATGGTGATTTGTTTGTTCAGAAAGCTCCTGCAGCTACTCTGGATGTTTTGGCAGAGGCTCTAAAACAAACGTATGCAAAGATTGATCCGAAATTTGGTGATACAGAGGTGAAGATTATTGGAACCCGTCATGGTGAGAAACTATATGAAACGTTGGTGACTCGAGAAGAAATGGCTAAGGCTATTGATATGGGGGGCTATTATCGTATACCATGCGATAATCGCGATTTGAATTATGACAAGTTTTTTACGGAGGGGGATCATAAAGTTGAGCAAGTAGAGGAATATCATTCCCATAATACTCGTCGCTTGGATATTGAAGGTATGAAAGAACTATTGCTTAAACTCAATTTTATTCGTGAAGATTTAGGCCTTCAGCCTCGTGCTAAGGCTCGTGATTATAGGTCGGAATAATCTGAAAGTTTAATATGAAGTTTTTTGTTTGTGGTTGTAATGGTATGGCTGGCCATACTATTAGCTTATATCTCCAAGAGCAAGGACATGATGTGTATGGTTTTGATTTAAAAGAATCGAAATTTATTAAGAGTTTTGCTTGTAATGCATTTGATACAGAAACTATAGCAAGGGTAATTAAGGATGGAAAATATGATAGCGTGATAAATTGTATTGGCGTACTTAATCAGTTTGCTGAGCAGAACAAGGCGCTTGCATCTTTCTTGAATAGTTATTTCCCTCATTTTTTGGCAAAAACAACAGAGGGTTCAAGTACACAGGTAATTCATATGAGTACAGATTGTGTCTTTTCTGGCAAGAAAGGTTCTTATACAGAAGATGATTTTCAGGATGGTGAATCATTCTATGATAGAAGTAAGGCATTGGGAGAGTTGAACGATGATAAGAATATAACTTTGCGTAATAGCATCGTCGGGCCTGATATTAATCCAAATGGTATAGGTTTGCTAAATTGGTTCTTACTTCAGAATGGCCATATTAATGGTTATACAAAGGCTATTTGGACAGGACAGACAACTTTGCAGTTGGCCAAGACGATGGAACAGGCTGCAAAAGAGAGAGCTCATGGCTTGTATAATGCTGTGCCAGCTCATGGTATCTCTAAATATGATCTATGTAAATTATTTAATCATTATTTTCGTAATGATAGCCTAGAAATATCACCTGTTGATGGAGTAAATGCAGACAAGTCTCTTAAAAGAACAAGGTTTGATTTCGGTTATTTGATACCTGATTACGAAATAATGGTGGAAGAACTTGCAGATTGGGTAAAGAAACATAAAGAAATATACCCTCATTATAACCTATAAGATATGAAAAAACTGAAGTTAATGACAATTGTGGGTACACGCCCTGAAATTATAAAGATGTCTGCTATAATTAAGAAAGCAGACAAATATTTTGAGCAAATACTAGTACATACAGGCCAGAACTATGACTATACCTTGAATGAAGTGTTTTTCAAAGACTTAGGTCTTCGAGAACCTGATTTTTATTTGGGTGTGGTAGGAGAGAACCTTGGCCAGACAATGGGTAATGTAATTTCCAAGTCATACGAGTTGATGGTAGAGCAGAAACCTGATGCGCTTATCGTGTTAGGTGATACAAATTCTTGCCTTTGTGTTATTGCTGCAAAGCGTCTAAAGATTCCTGTATTTCACATGGAAGCAGGCAATCGATGTAAGGATGAGAATCTGCCAGAGGAAGTGATTCGCAGAATCGTGGATGTTACAAGTGATGTCAACTTGTGCTACTCTGAACATGCTCGTAGATATATTCTTGATAGCGGTGTAAAACCTGAGTATACCTATGTGGTAGGATCGCCTATGGCTGAGGTGTTAAAGGAGGTACAGCCGCAGATAGAAGCTAGTAATGTATTGGAGAATTTGGGACTAGAGGCTGGTAAGTATATTCTTCTTTCTGCGCATCGTGAAGAAAATATTGATATTGAGAGTAATTTCTTCTCACTAATGAATGCTGTGAATACCATGGCTGAAACTTATAATATGCCTGTGCTTTATAGTTGTCATCCTCGCAGTAAAAAGATGATTGAGAAGCGTGGTTTTTTGTTTAATGATAAGGTAATCCAGCATCAGCCACTTGGTTTCTTCGACTATAATAAATTACAGCAGAATGCATTTTGTGTTGTTAGCGATAGCGGCACTGTTCCAGAAGAAAGTGCTTTCTTCCATTTTCCAGCAGTATCTGTAAGAACTTCAACAGAACGGCCAGAGGCTATGGACAAAGGAGTTTTTACCATAGGCTCGATTAGTTCGGAGCAGGTGCTACAGGCTGTTGATATGGCTGTTGAAATGCATAAAAATGGTGATGACGCCTGTGATGTACCTGCGTACGTGGATGATAACGTTTCTACCAAAGTGGTGAAACTGATTCAGAGCTATACTGGTATCATAAATAAGATGGTTTGGAGAAAATAGAATGGCAAAAACATGGTTGGTTTCTGAGTATTATTATCCCGTTGTTGTTACAACAGGATATTATGTAACAGAGATAGCAGAATACTTGGCGGCGAAAGGTTTAGATGTGGGAATAATCACATCTAATAATACCTACTATGCAAGCGATATTTCCTCTAATTTGGTAGAGGAACAGTGGCATGGTGTAAATATCCTTCGTAAAGTTCATGGCCAAATAAGTAAGGATGACAATAAAAAGAGACTGTTAAGATTATTGTCGCTTAGTTTTTCTTTCTTTTGGATGTCTTTAAGGAATATTAGGAAAGGAGATTGTGTGATTGTATTGACAAATCCGGCCTTCTTTCTGCTATTTATGCCTTTTGTTAGGGCTGTCACAGGTTGTAAATATCACATTTTGGTTCATGATATTTTTCCTGAAAATCTGTCAAGCCTGGGGAAAGTAAATCAAAAGGGATTCGTTTACAGGCTCCTCAAATTGTTTTATGATAAGGCATATTCCAAAGCTGATTCATTGATTTCTATTGGGCGAGATATGTCTAAAGTACTTGAATCAAAGATCAAAGAAAACTCATCCATTACCCTCATTCCAAATTGGGCAGATGTAGATGAAGTTACTCCAATGCCTAAGGAGAATACTGAGACGTACAACAAAATTAAGGATTTTGCAGATGGGCATATATTATTTCAGTTCGCTGGAAATTTAGGAAAGGCGCAAGGACTTGATAATTTGATGAATGCTATCTCTAGCGTTTCTTCTGATGAAGCACGATTCCTGTTTGTTGGAGCAGGAGCAAAATTAGAGGATGTCAATGCTTTTGCTGAACATAACGAAAATACAATCTCGCTTGGTTTCGTTAGTAGGACAAAACAAAATGATTTTCTTAATGCATGTGATGTTGGTATAGTGACATTGGCTGACGGAATGTATGGTCTTGGTGTGCCATCAAAATCGTATAATATTATGGCAACTGGTCGTCCAATTCTTTATATTGGTGAGGATGATTCGGAAATTGCTTTGTGTATAAAAGAGTATGATATAGGTTGGGTAGTTAGACCGAATGACCCTGTGGCACTGAAAAAACAAATAGAGATGATTGTAAAGGAGCGTAACATTTTAGCAGAAAAAGGGCTAAGGGCCAGAGATGTTGCAGAGAAAGTCTTCGGTAAGAGTGTTGTTCTTGAACAGTATTATCAATATATTAAGTGCTAAATGGAGAAATTGTTGTTTACAGGCGGTACAGGATTTCTTGGTAAGAATGTGATGCCCATCTTGTCTCAGCAATATGAGGTGACGACTTGTGGCATTACGCCTGATGATATGTTGAAGGCTAATCTTGCTAAGGAAGTTCCAGAACTGCCGGAAAGATATGATGTGGTACTGCATGCATGTGGAAAGGCGCATGTGGTTCCGAAGACTGAGGCAGAGAAACGTGCTTTCTATGATGTGAATTACCAGGGAACTGTGAATCTGTGTGCAGCATTAGAGCAGGTAGGTGTGCCCAAG
>JAEEGK010009594.1_pt1 | contig 22556 bp, 15 predicted proteins | sample 8958771 | NCBI WGS metagenome assembly JAEEGK01 (sample SAMN16246547, study PRJNA631951) | gut metagenome | biome: gut microbiome; feature: rumen; material: SC-attached | host: Bos | place: Iran: Karaj | collected 2018-10 | reverse complement strand
GAATGAGTGGGGTGATCCCATTTCTGATTGAAGAATGAATGTCATGAATGAAATTAAAAATTAAAAATTATTTTACATAAAAAATTTAACAAATAATTTAATAGTTTATGAATATAATAATTTATCCACATTAGATTTATCTAGTTTTAACACTTCTAATGTTATTAATAATATATGGAGGATGTTCTATAATTGTTCATCTTTAAATTTGTACATTTATCTAATTTTAATACTAATTATATTATATAGAAGTCATATATTCTCTGATTAGAAAAATCAATATTGAAACAAATAATAATAAAAAATTTAAAATGTTATTAAATAATTTTGAATATTTGTTTTAAAAATAATTAAATTTTTTCAACACTTAAAATTAAGAAAAAAATTGAACTTTTTCAAATCTTAAATAAAATAAAATTGAAAAGTTTAATTAATTAAATTTCCAAAAATATAAGAAATACACATGTGAAAACAATTAAAAAACAAAATTACAAATTAATTAAAAACCATCTCCTTTATTTCTATTTTTTTAACAACTGGAATAAATGAAAATATTATTTTTGGTTTACAAACTATATTTTTTATTTTTAAAACATCCAAAATACCAACAATTTTACTTTAACATATCATGATCATTTTAAGTATTTTATTATTTTTGTTTGTTTTTTTTTTCTTTACATCTTAATATATTAGTCTTTGGGTAAGAAGCATTATTTATTAACTTAATTTTATTTATAACCTTTGATTTATTTTTTTTCTCTTTTGAATTTTTATTCATTATATTTTTATTAATTATATTTTTACAATAATTGTTATTACAATTGTTATTACTGTTTAATGTATTTGAAGTTGATTTTTTACTAAAATGAATTTGTAAATTTTGTATTTGTTTATTCATAGAAAATTGATTGATTGAAGTTTTATTATGTTTTGAAGTTTTATTTCTAGAACTTATTTGATTATTTAAATTATAAGAAGCTCTAATTGAATTTCTCAGAGAAATATCAATTGGTTTTATATTATATATATTTGGCTTTTTGGAATTTAAAGAAAAAGGTAAATTTTGAACTTTACTATAATAATTTTTTGGGTGATGAAATATTGAATTAATATTATTATTTATTATTTTTTTTGAATTATTAGAAAAATTCTTTATATTATTATTGGTTATTGATTTTTTTGTACTTATTTGTTTTTCTGATGAATGAGGCTTATTTTTTATATTATTATTTCCTATTTGAATACTATTTTCATCTTCTGTATTTATTTCAACAGAATTATTTTTTTTTTCATTATTATTATGAAATGTTTTAGAACAATTTCTTTTTATTCTATTTTCTTCATTTTGATTTTTCTGATTTGATGTTTCATTTTGAGAATTTAAATTCCTACTTTTATTCTTATTTTCTTTCATTGAATTAATTAAATAATCTTTATCCTTATTTTTTATATTTTCTCTTATAGTATTTGTATTATGAATATTACTACTTACATTTAAAACTTGATTTTTATTATTTATACGTTCTTTATTAATCATAGGAGATATATTATTCTTATTTTTTGTAACTCTAGATTTAATATTATATGAATTTGATGGTGATGATAATTGATTTAAATTTTGATAAGAAAAACTTAATTTTTTTACACCTAATTTTCCTTTTGTTTTTTTTATTTTTTTTAATTCATTTCTTATATTCATTTTCTTTTTAATTGAATGATTATTATTTATACTTATTGGTCTACTATTAATCATTTTATCTTGAGATATTTTTTCATTATATCTTTTTGTAGACATATTTAAATTTAATATATTTTGCATTCTTTTGTCATTTATTGTAAAAGAAGAAATTGCTAAATTCTTTTTTTTAGTATCATTTTTACTATAATTTTTATTTAATTTTTTTTCTGAATTTTTTTCTTCATCTTTCTGAACATTAATTTTATCATAGTTTGAATTATCATTTTCAATAAATAAATTTCTAGATTTATTTTGATTATTCAAGTTAAATAAATTAACAATTGATTTTTTCTTTTTTTCTTCATTATTATTTCTATCATTATTTGCAATTTTTTCTAATTCTTTATATAATTCATTATAAGAAAAATGTGCACCTCCTTCATAAAATTGTTGTTCATCATTATTATTATTATCATTATCATAAAATATACCTTTATAAACTTCATTGTCATCATAATCCATTAATATTGTTAAAATAGAATATAAATTTTAATTTTAATTTTTTGAAATATTTTACTACATTTAAAAAATAAAAAATATCATATTTTTCCAAAAAAATAAATTAAATAATTATAATATAATTAATAATAACTTTGTTGATAAGCTCTTAAAATGAAATTATTAATATTTTCTTGTGTGAATAGTTGTTCTTGAACAATTCTTCTCATTTCAATTCCATTTTCAAAATAAATTAAAGTAGGAACATACATCATTCTTAAATAAGAATCAAATTTATAAGCTTGTCTTTTGTCTTTTTCTATTGGAACATTAACCCATAAAATAGGTTTTTGTGTTTGTTTAGAAAAAACAATATTTTTAGCTTTTTTAATTAAGGGTTCTGCAAAATTACAATCAGAGCACCAACTTACTCCTCTATAATCAAATGTTCCAAACATTAATAAAAAAAATGATTTTCTTTGTTCTATTAATTGACGAATTCCATTTGAAAAATCATAATATCCTAATGTAATTTCATTTGATGAATTTAATACATTTCTATTATTTAAATTATTACTATTGTTATTGAAACTGTTACTGAAATTATTATAATTATTATATGAATTATTCCTATTATTTAAGTTATTGATATTTGCATAATTATTGTTTGAAAAGTTATTTGTCATTTTGAAATTTGAAAATGTTCTATTTGGTACTTGGGCTGAATTAAATTTATTTGAAGAATATGAATTTAGATTATTATTATTATTATTATTTCTTTGAGGAGTAAAAGCATTCCCAAAATAGTTATTATTATTTTTATTATTATTTGAGTAATTATAATTGGAAGTTGACAAAGAAAAATTATTAATATTATAGTTATTGTTATAATTAGTATTCATCTGAGAATTTCTAAGAGGATTTGACTCAGCAGAAATATTTCTATATCTACTATGATTTTGACCACAATGAGGACAAACACCTTCATTATTACTTCCATTTATAGATAAATTATAATAATTATTATTTTGAATACCTCTTGAATAATTATCATATAATCCACTCATAGGTCTTATATTATATTGACTAGTACTTCTATAAGGAGAATATAAATTTTCATTTCTTTGGAAATTGTTATTTCTAGAATTAAGATAATTATTTCCAGTATTAAATCTATTTTGATAAGATGTGAATGGTCTTTGATTGTAAGAAATATTTTGGTTATAAGAGTAATTTGATGTAGATCTAATTGGAGAAGAATATCTATTATTATTAAAATTATATAATGATGATGAAGGAGAATAATTATTTATATTATTATTGACCCAATTTCTTGAAACAAAATTATTATTTCCTCCTCCTGAACCACAAGATGCACAAGGTCTTCTAACTCCATACATTATTTCTTAGAAAATTTATTAAAATTTTTATTTTTTTATAATTTTTTTTAATTGTTTATTACTTTATTTTCTTAAAACAATCAGTTGTTAATTTAATTTAATAAAATTAAATAAAAATGTCAAATTATTCTTTTCAAAATAAATTTAAAGGACAAAAGCAAATAATGGGGAAAGGAGGAATAAGTACAATGGGAGCAATAAATGAAAAATCAAAAAATAATATGAATCATCATCCTCAAAATAAGATAAATATGAATTATAATATGAAGTCTCAAATTAATAAAAATTCAGAAAATGATTTTTCCTATTGGAAAAAGATTTATAATGATGAACAAAAATTAAAAGGGAAAAAAAGTGAGAAAAAAATGAGTAAAATTAAAAGTGGAGGAGAAATGATAATATCAAACAATAAAAATAAAAAACAATCTAATCTACAAAAACCAAGTCTATCAAATTTACAATTTAATAGTTTAATGAATATAAATCCTCAAGATTCTAAACCAAATTTTCCTTATCAACAAATGCCAATTCAAAAGAATAATAATTTTTATCATCAACAAATTCCAATAAATAATATGAATAATATTAATCAACAACAATTTATTAAGAATAATATGAATTATTTTAAAAGTGAAATAAATAATATAAATAAGAATGAAAATATAAAGAATAATAATAATATGAAAAGATTAAAAATGAATAAAAAAATGAAAGAAATTGAATCAAACAAAACTAATAATTCTTATCATTATATAGAATATAAGCCATATACAATAAAAGAATATAGAGAATTAAAAAGAAATCCAATAATTATGGGTCCATTAGGTGCAAATATAGGAACAAAAGAATGGGAAGATAAAAAAGAAAGAATGAAAAAAAGAGATGATTACTCTAATAGAGCATCTTTTATTCATAAAGGAATAACAAAATTAAAGAAAGATAATCCAAATGAAGAAAGAGAAAAAGACTTAAAAAGAAAATATGAAAAAAGTTCAAGATATAAAAGTTCTGAATATTGTAAATTAATTCAATTAATAAAAGGAAACAATGAAAAAAGTTTGAATAATGATTATAATTATAAAAATTTAAGAGTAACAAATGAAAATAATGAATTAAAAAATATTGAAAATATAAATAAAACTGAACCAAATTATAATTATGATACTCCTATATATAAATCCAATAATAATAATGATAAATTAAATGATTTACAAAGATTACTTCAAAAAAATGAAGCTTATCGTATAAAAATTGAAAATTTAAAAGATTCTTTATTTTGAAAAAAAAAAATTAAATAAATAATAAAAAATAATATAAATAAATTATTATTTTTCAAATTTTCATTTTAAAAAAATGTCACAAATCATAGATAAAAAATCGTAAGAAAATAACATTTACATTAAAATTTACTTTAGATTTGAAAATGAATTAAAAATAAAATTAAATTTACGTTGTGCGGGAAAAACAAGTGAAGAAAATTTTTTATTGCGTTCATTTAAATTTTTTGATCTTCAAAATTCAGGTAAATGTAAACCTCAAGAATTTCTCCGCTCATTAATAAAAGTAGGAGTAAACAATGTAAACGAAGATAATGTCAATGATTATTTCAAATTATATGATCATGAAAATAAAGGAGAAATTATTTATAAAAATTTTATTGATGAAATATTTAATCCAAATACACAACAAAGAAAAATTATTCAAAATTCAACACCTCAAAATAATATAAATGAAGACGAACAAAATCAAAAAAACAGAATTGAAAAAGCTTTAGATGAAAATAAAAGATTAATATTAAAAATACAAGAATCATTTAAAGAAGAAGGAATAGAAAAACTATTTGATTTAGAATTATCATTTAGAAAATTAGATCAAGAAAATACAGGAAATATAAATATAGATGAATTTTTTAAAATATGCAGTGAATATCCATTTAATATAAATAAAAATGAAGCTAAAATCTTTTTTAATTGCTTTGATCCTGATAGAGAAGGTCATATTAATTATGATGATGTTTTAGCTATTATTCATGGTCAATTAAATATGAAAAGAACTAAATTAATTGAAAATGCTTTTTCTCATTTAGATATTAATAATCAAGGTTCTATTGATTTAATGTATTTATTAGATCAATTTTCTACTAAAAATCATCCTGATGTTTTGGGTGGAAAAAAAACTGAAGAAGAAGTTAAAGATGAATTTATTAACTGTTTTCAAAAACATCATCAATATTTTAATGATGATAATAATTCAGTTTCTTTTGATGAATTTATTGATTTTTATGAAAATATTTCTTTAGGAATTGATGATGATGCATATTTTGAAAATTTAATTGTTAATTTTTGGAATTTAAATTCCAATACTGTTATTGCTGGAGTTAGAACAAAAGATGATTTTGATAATAATAATAATAAAAAACTTCCTAAAAAATTTATTTCTCCAGAACAAAAAGAAATTATAAATATATTAAATAAAATTAGAGATGCTTTAAAAATAGAAGGTTCAAAATCTGTTATAAGTTTAATAAGAGCTTTTAAAATAATTGATAATGATAATTCAAATAATGTTGATATTGAAGAATTTACAAGTGTTGTTAAAAATTATTTAAATAAAAGTGAAATATCAAAACTTTTTAATTTTTACGATGATGAAAATACAGGAATAATAAAATATAATAATTTCTTAAATGATTTATTTTTAAAAAAAGAAGTTCCTCAAAAAAGAGTAAAGTTATTAAAAGAAATTTTTAATCATTTAGATTTTGATGGTAAAGGCTCAATAGATTTAAAAGAATTAAATAATATTTATTCATATCCAAATAATAATGAGCCAAACCCAATACCAGATTTATTAGATTCATTTAAATTATATCATAATATAATGAGAGGTTCAAGACAACCTTTAATTAAACAAGATGAATTTATAGATTTTTATTCAACAATATCCTTTTTAATACAAGAAATAAAAGAAGATAAATTATTTAATTCTTTCCTTTCTAATACTTGGAAATTATATGATAAATCTTTAGAAGAAAGAAAAAATTTAAGAAAAGATCCAGTTGATAATTTAGGTAAACAGAAAAAATATAGTAATTCTAAAAATGTTATTTCTAATAAAGCACCTTATGGAATTGATGATGAAAAAATAAATTATAATAAAATTGGAAGTGCAACTATCAAATATAATTTTAATAAAATTGAAGATATATTAAATCATTTTAGAAAAACTTTTCAATTAAGAGGAGTAAGAGCAATAATGTCTTTAAGAAGAACATTAATGTTATTAGATGTTAATTTTACTAAAAGTTTAAATTTAAAAGATTTTAAAAATTTACTTTTAAAAACTTTTAGATTTGATTTTGAAGAAATAGAAATTCAAAATTTATTTAATTATCTTGATAAAGAAAGAAAAGGGGAAATTAATTATGAAGATTTTATAAATGAATTAGTAGGAGAAGTGAATAATAATAGAAGAAAAATATTAAAATTAGTTTATGATAAAATAAATGAAGATAATGAAAACTATATTACAGTTGGTCAAATGAGAAATTCATATAATGCAAAAGAAAATCCTTTAGTTAGGCAAAAAAAAAAAAGTGAAGATGAAATGATGGCAGAATTTATGGATTTTATTGAATATCATTTTAATTTATTAAATGAAAAAAATGATGATAGTATTGATATTAATCAAATTAAAATTGACTTTGATAATTTTGTTGATTTTTATAAATATATTTCTATGTTTATTGATGACGATAAATATTTCGAAGTTATGTTAATGAGTGAATGGGGATTAAAAATTGATGGAAAATATCCTTATCAAAGAGGTTGGAGTAAAACAGAAATGTAATATTAGATAACAAATAAAACTCTTTTTTAAATTATTTAAAAATATTATTTACTCTTGATAAAAAAGTATTTTTGAGATTTTCCATTTATTTTTATTCTTGTTCAGAAAGAGTTATTTCATTATATCTAATAATAGAAAATTATTAATTCATTAAATAAAAATAATGAATAATATTTAAATCTTTTCCAAAATATTCATAAATTATATAAAAAGTTAATAACTTATTTAATATATATCAAAATAATATATAATTATACACATACATAAAAATAAATCTAATAACGTAGTACTATTTCATTAGAAAGATAATTTTGATTGGATGTATTTATTAAAATTAAAAAAATAAAAACATTGTGGGAAAAGATGGATTGAAAGACATAATAAGTTCAACTTTCATCATCAAATTTATCTAAATTAATATAAGTAACAAACATTAATAAAAAAATATCAATAAAAACATTAACTTTTTTTCCTCTTAAAATATTATAAAAATCTCCAAAATTATCATTTTCATTTTTAAATGCTAGATATATTTTTATTAATATTATCTAAAATATTTTGATGTTTAGGTTGATAAATAGTTCTATTAACAGTTTCATAAACTAATTTTTATTTTAAATCCTTTTTCCATTTGAATGGATTTAAAGAAATAGGTTTAACATCACCTTTCAGAACAATTTGACAAGCTCTTGATAAAATAGAATTTGTTATTTTTTGAGTATTTAAAAATTCATCATTTTTTTTCTATTTGTTTTCTCTTTGAGATTCTTGTTGAATAGGGATTTTATTTTTGAATTTGATATTAAATTATTACTTAAATTATCTATATCTGTTTTTTTACTTTTTCTATTTCTCCATTTTCTTTTAATAAATATGATTTATTATAATTGTCTATATCTGTTGTTATTATTTTAGCTTCTAATAAAGGAATTCTTCTTTTCGTTAATTCTTGATATAATGATATTATAAATAATAATATTTCACCATTTTCATTTTTTATAAAAGTATCTATATCATTTATACTAGTTGAATTTTCACTTATTTTACCAATAAATTTATTTATTTGTTCCCAATTATCTTTTCTAGTAGCCATTGAAGATCCATTACTTATTTGATGCATTTGTATTGCTTTATAATTTTGATTTATATCATTTGTTACTGGATAATATCTTGATAATATTTGGGCTGCTAAAAATCCATTGTTGAAATCTTTTTTTACATTTCGAACACTATATGTTAAATCCAAACTCTGAATCCATTTTAATACTTCTCAAGGAAGAGATTCTACTTTTTCTGGAGGATTTAATCCAAATAAATTTATTACTCCTTTTGATTTTTTATTTGGATTCATTTCTTTATTTTTATTATATTTTTCTGGTTTAATAATTATTTTTTATTGTTTAGTTTTTTTACTTTCTTCAATATTTTTTGTAAAATTAAATTTAATTAATTTTTATATTAATTTAAAAAGTTATTTTTGGATTTGGTTTAATATTTTTTTTAATTTTTAATGTTTCTTATTTATACAATTTGTAATTTTTAAAAAAAAATTATAAAGATGTGTATTAATAATAAAATAATTTTCAATAAAAGTAAAATTAATGAAAATTAAATGTTAATATATGAAAATTTAGTTCCAAAAAAATTTTATATTTTATAAATTTATGTAATTATTTTATTTTTTATTAAAAAATCTTATTTCAAAATGAATTCATTGGAAATAAATAAAATTAAATATCAGTATTAATCTAATTTAATTTCAAAAAATGATAGAAGACTTTTGTAAATTATTAAACTGTTGTCAACCTAGAATGAATTTAGATAAATATGTAATAAATGAAAAATTAAAAAAAAATGAAATGGGAGAAATTAATGATACTCCAAAAAGTAAAAACTTAATGATAGAAACATCAAAAAAAATATCTGAATCAATAATATCATTTAGTAATTTACAAGTGAGTCAAAAAAAAAAAAGTAAAAAATTTTTAGATACTTTAGTAATAGGAGGAAGAGAATTAATGTTAGAAGGAGAAATGTTTTTTAATAAAACAATAATAATAGATAAATTTGGAATGAAAAATGAATTAAGAAGTGAAAGAAATGGAATAACTATTTTTGGTATTTGTGATAATACAAATGATAAAGAAACAGGAATTGATTTTAATTTAAATATTTCAAAGAAAAAATTAAAAAATAAAAAAGATCAAAATATTCCTTTATTTAAAATAGAATATTTACAAAATGATGAAAATTTCATAATTTCATTAATAAATAAAGATATTAAAATGTTAATGTATCTTGAAAATGAATTTTTAATAGAAAATAATACATCATTAGATTTTATGGTAGGAAAAGTACCAATAATAATTTCAGGTCCTCAAAATAAAGAAGAAAATATGTTTTCTGTTGAAGTAGAAGGAAAATTATATAAATATAATAAATTAACTGATTGTCCTGTTACATTAGGAAGAAATAATACTCATATTATTATTAAAAACTCATCTATTAGTAAAAATCATGCTATTATTGGTTATAATCAAGAGGCAGATTCTATTTCTTTTAGAGATAATGGAAGTACTAATGGTACTTGCTTTGTTATTGGAAATAATTTCCCTTATGTATATATTGTTTCCAATTTAACTTTGAAGTTATTTGAATCAAAATTTACTGTCAAATTAATTGAAAATTAGATATATATTGTATATTTTTTTAATATATTGTTTTTATTAAGAAATTTTTGATATATATTATTTTCAAAATTATTCAAATTAATAAAGAAATTTATCTGAATTAGAAAAATAAATTGAATAATGAAAGGTGATTATTATTATATATAATTAATAATCAAAGTAATTAAAATTTTTTTAATTTAAAAAATAAAAAAATAAAATTTAAAAAAAAATTATTATAAAACAAAACTTATTTTAAAATAATATTAACATAATATATAAATTATAATATTGAAAAAAAATTCTTTTAATAAATATATATATAAGATGCCCTTTTCAAAAATATAATAATATTTACAAAATATCAAAAAAACTTCTTTTTTTATTGAAAAGAATAATTTATGTAAAAGAAGAATTTTCTTTTCTTCTTTTTTGATTATCATTAATAATTGATAAAACGTTTTCCATACATTTATCATGAAGTTTTTCTGAATAATTTTTAAAAACACCACATTTATTGCATTTCTTTCTAAAAGAAAAATTTAAATTTTTACAAAAATAACAATTCCAATCTCCTTCTCTTTCTTCAAAATTTTTCTTTTTTTTTTTCAATTTTTTTATTGGAACTAATCCTTCTTTATTTTCAATAAAATTTGAATTGAAATTATTATTTTTGTTTAAAAAGAAATTAAAGGAAGAAGTATTTTTCAAATCATAATTTAATGATGATTTAATATTATTTCTTTCATTTGTTTCATTTAAAATTGAAAAATCAATTGAATCTAAAAGTTCTTTTGTTAAATAATTTCTTATTGAAATTGTTTCATTTTGAGATGAAAAATTTGTTTCACATTTTGATATTGAATTATCATAAGAATTTTCGTCTGAAGAATTTGGAAATTTCTCAAAAGTTAAAAATAATTTTGAAGGAAAAAATTTGTTTTCTTTATATTTTTTGGTTGATGAATAACACTTCATTATATATATATTTATTTTCTGATTACAATTTTAAAAAATAATTTAAAGTGCAAAAGAAGTAAATTTTTGACCTCAATATATTTTTTTTGATAAATAGACTTAAAAGAAATTAACATAAATTACTAATTGATAATATTTAAATTTTGGAAAATGAAGTATAAAATAAATGACTTTGAAAAAACAATTTTTTTAAAACTTTAAATCACAAATCATTGAAAATTTAATTTTAAGTTAAATATTTATTATCATATATATTCTATTTTTTAAAATATTTGGATAAATTTTGATTCAAAAAATAATTTTTCTAATGAATTCACATTTTAAATATTATTTATTAAATAATTAATTTTTTGAAATAAAATAAAAGATTAATTTTTATTTTAAGTTTTTATCCTTATATAAAATAAACAATTTAATAAATTAAAACTCTTTTCAATTGACAACAATTTCTCGAAATTAAAATGAAAAGTACTAAAACAATAGGAAAAATAAAAGTAAATGTATACAAAAGTTTACATATACATATTTCTATGAAATATTTCAATAAAGAAAAATTTAAAATCAAAAGATTTTTCAATGAATGACACACCTTCAACTTCATATTTATCTTCATTATCTAATATTTCTTCAGTATTTATCTAAAAATGAAATATAAGTTATTAATACAAGAAGAAATATGAATTTATCTATTGAATGAGAATGAACTAAAAAAAAAGTTTTTAAAAAATATTATTGAATAATATTGTATACATATTCTTATAAAGGAAAATTATTGTTTCAATATAATATTTGCCTCTTCAATAAGAAAAAATTATACAGAAAATCCAGATAACTAAATCAAAGATAATTCTTTTTTAAATAAGAATTTTCTATATAAAAGATTTAATATTTTTCTTTGATAAAAGTATAAATAAAAATAAATTAAAATAATAATATTAAAAATTATAAATTTTATTATTTATTTATATTGGATACTTTCATTTATTTATTCGATTCGAAACATTTTTCTAAAATGACTGAATAAGTTATTAATAAAATATGATTCCATATAATAAAATCATTTATAACTTAAATTTTTTTTTATTTTTTTCCATAAGAAGCATGGAAAATCTTCTTAAAGGTTTTTTTTTAAATTCTTTTGAACTCTCAAACATTTTTTCAAAATACATTTTTTTCTTTATTTCATTGATTTTACAACTTACAGTTAATTTATTCTTATTACTTCTTTGAAAATTATTATTTTCTCTATATGTTAAACTATTTATATTAAAACTTAATCTTTTTTTATCATGTGGATAAAAATTATTAATAGAAGGAAGATTAGTTTTTGTTGATTTGAAAATTGAATTTCTTCTAAAATTAATAGTTCGCTTAATTTCTGAAAGTTCTTTTCCTTTTTTTAAAATGTTGAAATTATTTATTTTTGATTTAGATAAAGTTTTCGCAATTACTTTTTTCATTGATTTTGAGTCGTCAAAAAAAAATTTTCCTTTTTCACCTAATCTGTCTAAAGGCAATAATGTTATTAATTTCATTAATTCATTATTTAAAGTCATTGGATTTAAAGAAGGATATTTTTTTTGTTCTTCTTTATATTCTTCTTGAAATGAAATTTCTAATACTTCTTTATCTTTGTTTAAATAATCTAAAAGTTTCTTCATTTGTTATCTTTTTATTCTTTTATTTCTTTTTTTAGTTATATTTTAATTAAAAAGAATTAATTGAAAACAATATTTATTTTTATTTTTATTACAATTATTAAAATGTCAAATAAATATATAAATCATATCATAAATTCAAATATTCAAAAGTATAACATTTCAAAATCAAAATATAATATAATGAAAATAAATACAATAATTTTTAATAAAAAAACTCATTATGTTTCTTCTTTTAAAGATTATTTAATATGGAATGACATAACAGAATTTTTACAGATATATTTTACAACTAAAGTAATTAAAGTTTTTTTTAAAAGATATTTTAAACCAAAAGCAATATTTTATTCTCTTTGTTATATAAATAAAAAAATTAGTAAAATAATGTGTTTAAATAAAAATTTAAATGAGAATATGATAAAGATAAAAAATGAAAAAAATGAAAATGAGAAATTAAAAATAGAATTTTCAAATATATTAAATTCATTAAGTAATAATGATACTCATTTTTCAATTATAAATAATAGTCAAATAACAGAAACAACAATTGATAATATTGGAGTTAATGATGATATTACTCAAAGCTTTGATTTGAATTTTAATGAAATTGAAAAAGAAATTGAATTTATAAATGGAAATAATATAAATGATAAAACAATTGAAAGTTTAATGAATATTATGAAAGAGAAACAAAATAAAAATAAAAATAATGAAAAAAAAATAATAAAAAAGAAAAAAAATGATAATTTAATATTATTATCAAAAGATTTTGAATCAAATTTAAAATCAAAAAAAAAATTAAATGAAGAAAATACTTATCTTAAAAAATTTTATATAAAAGATGCTAAATTAAGTGCAAATAATAGTATAGAAAAGAATTTAAATACATGGACATTAAAAAGAAAAAAAATAAATATTGAAATAAATAAAGAATTTAATAAAACATTAAAAAAACCAACAATATCAAAAAATTCTAATCATCAAACAACAATATGTGATATTAAATTACCAAATAATTTTTTTTCAAAAAACGAAGATAAAAGGAAATCTCAATGTAGAAATCAAAAAATTGTTAAAATTCATCCTCTTAAACTTCAATTTGAATTTGAATTAAGTCAACCTAAAGATACTTTTTTTAGTAATAGAAATTTTAATATTAATTCACAAATGACCTTAAAAATGTCAAATAAAAGTTTGAACTCTAATACAACAAATGAAACTAAAAATATTAATATTAATAATAATGCTATTAATCATCTTAATAATAATAAGAATAATATTGAACCTTATAATAAAAAAAATGAAATTAATTGTATGCAAAAATCTACTTCTAAAAACCAAAAGATTAATAATAAATCAAAAAATAAGAATAATTTATCTTCTAAAGACCATATAAATCATAAATATGAATATAAGAATGATAAATTGTTAACTTCAAGAAATCAAATTACAAGTTTAAAAAAGAATTACACTAATAAAAATAAATTAATTATTAAATTAACAAATGGGAAAAAAAATAAAATAAAAGTTAAAGAATTTGAAGATAGCACTTACTTAGAAAATATTAATAATTAAATTTATAAATGTTAATGTATATAAAAGTAAAAAGTTAAAATAAATTTAATTTGTTAATAAACATATATTAAAAATATAATTTTAACTAAAACTGAACTCAAAAATATTTAAATAATAATTAAAGCTTATTAAAATGAATTTCAATAATATTATCATAAATAAATAATAAAAACAAATATTTTAAATAAATTAAAAAATATTTCTACTTTTTAAAAATAAAAAATTGTGCAATTAAACCTAAAGTTTAAAATAAATAAAAGGTTAATGACAAATCCCTATTAAAGAATAATCAAAACTATAAAAAATAAAAAAATGGAATATGAAGAATATGCTGCAATATTACATAATAAAGAAGAAGAATATTATTTAATAAAAGAAATAGGAGAAGGAGCGTCATCCTTTGTTTATTTAGCTTTAAATATAAAGGAAAAAAACACAGAATATGCAATAAAATTATATTTAAATGAAAAATCATATGAAATTGAAACCACAAATTTAAAATTAATTGAACAAAATAAAAATATAGTTAAATTAATTAATTATGGTAATGGTATTTTAGAAAGAGGAGGTTCATTAGAAAGTCTAGATATAACTACCCATTTTTTTTCTAATGAAGTTCAATTTTCTATTTTTGAATATTTACCAAATGGAGAATTATATAATTATATTTTTTACTTAAATAAAGGATTTAAAGAAGAAATTTCCAGAAAAATATTTATTGATTTATTAAATTCTATTGAATCATGTCATAAAAGTGGAATTTCTCATTGTGATATTAAATTAGAAAATATTTTATTAGATAAGAATTTTAATATTAAATTAATTGATTTTGGTTTTTCTAAAAAAATTAATGATGGTTTAATTTATGAAAGTAATGGAACTTATTCTTATGTTTCACCTGAAGTTTTAATTGCAGCTACAAAAGGTTATGATGGAATTAAAAATGATATTTTTTCTCTTGGAATTGTTTTATTTTCTTTAATTTTTGGATATTTACCTTTTAATAATGCTACTTTTACTGATTTTAGATATAAATTTATTATTAAGGAACAATTTGATGATTTTTGGAAAAGTTTAAATTATAATAATGAAGGAATTTCTAATAATTTTAAAGATTTATTTGAAAGAATGATTTGCTTTGATTCTAAAGAAAGATTAAGTATTAATGAAATTAAAATGCATCCTTGGGTTAATTGTTTTTATGAAGAATGTAATATATGTTCTTTATTTAATGAGGATTTTAGTACAAATAATAATAATCATTTAAATGATTTGGAAATTGAAATTTTAAAGGAATTTAATTTAAGGAAAAATATAATCGATTCTAACACGAAAAAGGAATGAAAAAATCAGAATTAAAAATATTTTTTTCCTTTTTATATTTATAGTATATATATTATATTCATAGAGAATTTTTATTTTAAGAATAGTAAACTTTTGATTTGTAAAAATTATATTAATTTTGTTCCAATTGATATTTAGTATTATTTTATTTCTTGGTGAAAACAAAAAAGAAATTAATTATTTATTTAAGTTAATATATTTATTTAATTTTTTTTATGATCAATGAATTTTGATTAAATCTATTTCTTCTTCTTCTACTTTTTCATCTTCTTTTCCTTTTACATAAAATAAAATATTATAATTGATATTACAAATTCATATCTGAAATAGAAAGTCAAATTAACTTATAACAAATTTCAAATGATTAAAAATTTTTAGAAAAAAAATAAATAATAAAAAAAATAATAAACAATGGGTATATGTTCAAGTGCAAAAGACGCAAATCCCCATTCTCATGGCTCAGGAAACATAGAAAAATATGGAAAATTAGAATATAGAATAGACTCAGAACCGGAGACCTCAAAAATAATAATAAACCGCTTAAGTGATAGGACAAAATTTGATGACATAAATAAATACTTAACAATATCAGACACTTTTTTAGGAAAAGGAGCAACTGGAATAGTAAGAATAGGATATAATATGAAAAATGAGAAATATGCGATTAAAACAGTATGGAAAGCAGATGTAGAACAAAATGAATGTTTTAAAAGAGAAATAGATATAACATTAGAATTAAATCATGAAAATATAGTTAAATGTGAAGAAATATATGAAGATAATTCAGCAATTCATTTTGTTTTACAATTAATTGAAGGAGGAGATTTATTTGAGCATATAATTCATTCAACAAATAGGAAATTAAATGAAAATGAAGCTTTAGATATATTAGAACAAATACTTCAAGCATTGCATTATTTACATGATGAAATGAATATAGTTCATAGAGATATTAAACCAGAAAATTTTTTAATGTATAATGAAAATGGAAGAAATAAAATAATATTAATTGATTTTGGTTTTGCAACATATGCAAGAAATGATGAAGAAATGACTCAACAATTAGGAACTCCACAATATGCTGCTCCTGAAATTTTTAGTGAAATTCCATATACTAATAAAGTTGATATGTGGAGTACTGGTATTGTTTTATATAATATGATTATCGGATTGCAACCTTTTTCTTCTAATTTAAATTCTATTAAAGAACAGGTTTTACATAAAGATATTGATTTCTCTGGATTTAAAAATCAAAAAATTAAAGAATTATGTATGGGACTTTTAAACAGAGATTTTCATAAAAGATATAATTCTTTTCAAGCTTTAAGTTTATTAAATTTAATTAAAGATTGTGATCCTACTCAACAAACTATTCCTTCTAGTTTTAATCCTGATATTCATAAAATTATATTTATTTTAAATAATAATAAAGTCGTTGTTGATGATTTAAGAAATTTATTAATTAAACATTTATCTCTTAATGATATTAGAAAAATTATGAGTGAAATTAATAAAAATAATGAAGAAGATTATAATAATGAAATTGGAATGCTTAATGGAAGAAGATATATGAAATTAGAAAAAATTATTAATTTGACTCAAAATCAAAGTTTTGTTAGTGAAGAATTTAAAGATGAATTAACTAAATTTAAAGAAAATGAAGGAGAAGATAAAATTAGAAAACAAATGGTTAATTCTAATAAATTTTTTGCCACTGTTATTGAAAGTATGAAATTTATTCAAAAACAAAGAATTTTAAATGAGTTTAAAAAATATGATAAAAAAAATTTAGGATATTTAAAATATTATCAAATGCAACAAATTTTTATAGATCCTAATAAATATAAAAATATTCAACATTTATATAATAAAAATTCAAAAATTCAATTTGAGGAATTTTATAAAATTTGGAATGAATATGAAGGAATTAAAATTAATCCTCAAAATGAAGCTGCTTTTTATAAAAGATATGGAAGTATTATAGATATTAATAAAAAAAAATAATTGTATTTATTAATATTCTTTTAGTATTTACTTATAAAATATTATTATTTTCTTTTTATAAATTATAATTTTAAATAAATATTTAATATTTATTATTATCTTTGTTCATTATAATGTATATTAATTTTTTCAAAAAATTTTTTATTCCAATTCAAAAAAAAAATAAAAAACCAAAATAACAATTAATAATAATGAACAAATAATAAAAAAATTTAAAATTTATTGAATTCTATTAACATTATCCAAATTAGCTCGACTGGAGATAATTTTTCCAAATCTAAAGACAATATCATATTTTTCTCCATCAATAATAAAATACCCATTACCATGAGGTTCATTATTAACCCAATTACCGAATAATTTTTTTCCATTTGGCCAAGTATACAATCCTTGTCCATGTTTATTTCCATTAACATAATTTCCAGAATAAAAACTATCATCTTTCCATTTATGAAGTCCTTTCCCATTCATCATTCCATCTTTAAATTCTCCTTTATAATATCTTCCATCACTCCAAATATAAGTTCCTTCTCCATTATATAAATTATTTTTAAAATCTCCTTCATAAACTGAATTATCTTCAAAAATATATTTTCCTTTCCCATTCTTTTCATTATTAATAAATTCACCTGAATAAACAGAACCATCAGGATAATGTTCAATTCCTTTTCCATTCTTTAAATTATTTTTAAAATCACCTTCATATTGAGATAATCCATTAACTACTAAATGTCCTTTTCCTTCACAATAACCTTTATTCCAATCTCCTATATAATAATCACCATTTTTATTTATAAAAAGACCTTTTCCTTGAAATAAATTATTTTGAAATGTTCCACAATATATATTCTCTTCTTTTGTTATTAATATTCCTTTTCCACATAAATTTCCGTTTTCATCATAACTTCCTTTATAACATTCTATTTCATTCTTTTTTGGATTCTCAAATTTTAATATTGGTAATTCATATATCTTTTCATCACCTTCAAACATAAATGTTTTTGTCTCATTTTCATTTGTTTTTAAAACACGATATGATTCTTCATTTTTTTTTAAATTATCTTCAAATTCGTCTTCTGTTATTTCTTCTATTATTATTTCATCTTTTAAATTTTGGTTTTTTAATTTTTCGTTTAATAAATCTTTGATTTTTAATATTTCTTCTTCTGTTGTTTTTGGTTTTTTTGTAGATTTTAATTTTTGAGGATTTTCATTCTCGAATCCTGATATTTCATCTTCAAAATTTTGGAAATCTTCTTTGTAAAATTCTTGGTTATCACCTTTATCTTTTGTTATACAATGACAGTTTCCCATTTTTTTTGATTGTTTAATTTATAATATGTATTTTTTTATTTTTTATCTTTTGATTAAAAAAATTTTTTTTTAAATAAAGAGAAGTTTAAAAAATATTTTTTTTTTATTTATTTTTTTGGTGTTTCCTTTTGAATATTTTTTGATTGAGGTTTTTTAGAAATATTATTTGTTTTTTTTGTTATTAAAAGTTTTGATTTTTCATTAATGCTATTTTTATGATTATAATCCATAATTTTATTATTGTTAATATAATTTGTATTGATTTCATCTAAATAATTTTTTGTTATAGAAATTGATTTTGAATTATTACTTATTTTATTTCTACTATACAAAGAAATATTTTTATTATTCCCATTTCTTGATGAAATAATTCTAAAATGTGTAATTTTATTTAAAGGATTAATATATTTTTTAGCAAAAGTATTATTTACTTCTCTTAAAGTACTGTAATTATAATTTATATTATTATTCGAATTTAATATATCTAAATTTAAATTTCTACTTTTTACATCATTATTTTTTCCAACATTGAAAATTTGAATTGGATTATTAGTTTGATTTAGAATATTCTTTATATTAATTTGAGGTAAATTATTTATTACATTTATAATATTATTATTTGTATGATTTTTTATATTTTTATAATTTTTATAAAAAACACTTTCATTATTATTATTATTATTATTATCATTATAATTAATATTTTTCCCTAAACTTGTATTACTATTAAAATGAAATTGTGGTTTATTATTATCATTTATTTTTGAATTGAAAGAAATTTGAATATTTTCATTAGTTAAATTTTTTACATTTTTATTATAAGAAAAAGAAAATTTTCCATTTTCACTTTTATTATTTTGATTATATCTTTGAGTAAAAGATTGAAAAATAGATTGAATATTTCTACTTTTATTTTTCAGATTAGAATTACTTTTTTCGTTCGTTAAATATTTTTTATTTTTTTTTTCATTATTTTTTTCTTCTCTTTTTTTATATATTATTTTTAATATTTTATATAAATCTGAATATTTAAAATGAGCTCCTCCTTCAAAAAATTTTGGTTTATCATTTATTTTGTCATTTACATAAAAACCTTTATAATTTTCCATAAAAATTAAATTAAAAATTAAATTTTTCTTTAAATTTTTTATAAAAATTAATTATTGTATATTTTATATTATCTTTATTTATATAATATTAATTTTTTTTATATTTGTTTTTTTTATTGGAAAAATTCTTATATTTTTATTTATTTTTAAAGGAGAAACTCTTAATGAATAAAAATTTATATTTAATTTTTTTTGTTCTTCTCTATTTAAACTTAAATAATTTTTTTTTTTCATTACTTGATATATTATTTTCATTTTTATTTTCTGAAATTCTTTTTGAATTAATTCCATTTGTTAAATATGGTAATTTTCTAAATGAATTTTTTCCTGAAATTGGTTTTAAAAAATTTTTAGAATATTCATTATTATTATCATTTATTTTTTTTTGGCTAAAATCTATAATTTTGAATTTATGAATAAAATTATTATTTATTGTATTTCTAATTTTAAAATTTTTCTTTTTTAAAAAAATTTTTTTCATATAATCTGCATTTTTAATTTTAATTTTAAATATTTTATTTTCAATACCTTCATTTTTTCTATCACCATTTTCTTTTAAATTTCTAACAATAGATTGAATAGTATCAAAAGAATTGGATAAAATATTATTTTTTTCAAATATATTTCTAGTATTTAATTTTCTTTTTTCATTATTATAAATATTTTCAAAATTATCATTCTTATTTTGATTTAATAATTCATTAGGTGAAAAAGTTGATAAATTAAAAGATTGAGAAATTTTTTTCTCATGGCTATTATTCTCCATATTTATATTAATTAAATATTGTAAAAAAATATATTATTTTTTATCTAAAAAATGATAATTAATGTTTTTTACTTTTTTATTACTTTCTAAATAATTATATGTTCTTCAGTGATTGCTATCATTGTTTTGTAATCTCCAATAAGAAAAAATAGGAGAAAAATTTAAATAATTATCATCTTAGATTCTTTAATTAATCAAAATTATTTAAAGCTTTTTAATTTTTTGAGAATTATATTTTGTTGATTTTCATTATATATGAATCATTTATTCTATACAATCATTATCTTTTTGTCCATTATTGTTATTCGTTAATACATATTTTTTATTCGTTAATTTTTTGTTTTTATGAATTTTGAAAATATGTTTGATGTTATTTTTGCTTTATATGATAATGAATTTTGAATTTTTATTTTTATGTCTTTCATGAATAATTAGTTTTAAAATAAATTTATTTGTTTTCTTTTTCTTCTTATTTCATTTTTAAAATAATATATCATCATAATTTTAATTTTTTATTTTTTATATTTTTAAATTCTTTTTTTAATATTTAAATTAGAAAAATATACATTTTATTTTATTTTAAAATCATTTGCAACTTTAGTTACAAATTTAGAGTATTTATTCATATCTTTTTTATCTTTATCTTCTAATTTATTATTATCTTTTTTATTTATATTTTTATTTTCTCTTATTAAATCTTTAAAAACATTTTCAACTAAATTGTTATATTTTTCATTATTATTATCAGAATCAATTAATTTGTTATTTTTACTTCCTTTCAATTTATTTTTAATGTCTTCAATTTTAATTTCATTTTTATTTTCTTCTTTTAAAATATTTAAATCTATTTTTCTTGATTTTGAATTTTGAGAATTTGAATTTGTGTCTTCAAAAGAAGTTGATATAGTATTTAATACATTTTTTGAATTTTTTAATTTATTTTCAATATCATTTATTCTTTCAATATTTTTTTTTTCATTTTGTATTATTTTATTATCAAATTCTTCTATTATTTTTATTTTTTCATTATTAATTGTATCAAATTTTTTATCAATTTCTAAGAATTTTTTCTTATTTTCATTGTGTTGATTATTTAAATTATTATCAATATTTAAAATTTTATTATTTATTTCTTCTATTGAATTCATATTTTCTTTTTCCTTTTCTATATTGTTTTTTATTTTTTTTTCTAATGTTAATAAATTATTTTTATTTTCATTCATTTCATCATTTAAAATATTATATTTATCTGAAATATTATTTAATTTTATTTCATTTTCTTTATTTTGATTATCTAAATTCATTAATTTTAACTTTGTTTCATTGTTATCTTTATCAAGAATATTATATTTATTTTGAAATTCAGATAATAATTTTTCATTTTCTTCTTTATTTTTATTATTTATTTTACTTTCTATATTTGTTATTTTTATTTTTGTTTCTTTATTATCTTGTTCATAGTTATTAAGTTTATTCATCAAATCTAATAAAGATTTTTTATTATCTTCTTTTGGAATATTTGTTATTTCATTCTCTAAATCTTTTATTTTTTGTTTATTTTCTTTATCTAAATTATTTAATCTATTATCTAATTCTGATATTTTTTGTATATCAACACTATTATATTTATTTTCTAAATCAGATAATTTTTTCTTATTTTCTTTATCTATATTATTATATTTATTATCTAAATTAGATAATAATTTTTTATTAT
>JAEEGK010009591.1_pt1 | contig 22560 bp, 12 predicted proteins | sample 8958771 | NCBI WGS metagenome assembly JAEEGK01 (sample SAMN16246547, study PRJNA631951) | gut metagenome | biome: gut microbiome; feature: rumen; material: SC-attached | host: Bos | place: Iran: Karaj | collected 2018-10 | reverse complement strand
ATAGACTTGGGCAAGTTCGGGGTCGGTCTCGTAGTAACGCCAGATGTTGTGGTTCAGTACCAGCGCCATCTCAGCCATCATCTTGGGGCGATCCTTCCATTCGTTGAAAGCCCTGTCGAAAGTGTCCTTGACCGCCTCTTTGCCGAAGGAATCCGCTATTGCGAAGTCCGCTGCGAAGGTAGAGCATCTTTTGTAATCGGGTTGGAGCTCACTCATAAGGATCTCGAAGTTCTTCTCCGCCAAAACCCCTGCTATCAGAGGGTTCGTGTTCCGGTAGTCGTTCATCTTAGCCATAGTGCTTTGTAGTATTGTCACCGTGAAGATAAGAGAAAAAAGGATGCCGTAACCGTCTTTAAATCAAATATTTCCATTAAAGTCTTTATGACGCTGTCTTTAAAGCGGATTTAAAGTGAAAATGCGCACACGCTTTAATCCAGAATGTTCCGGCGAGACATCGGGAAACCGGTTCTGGGATACCAAACGCAATCCGTGTCACTCCCGAAAACAATAAATAGCAAAACCTGTTGTTGAAATGAAAAAGTCGTGTAAGGTCGCGAGGCTGGCCAATGGCAAGGTCAAGTGGGAAGACAGCATAGAACTGAAAGTGGAAATGGCGGAGAGGATTGCCGAGAGCTGCGAAAGGAAGAGAGGGGGATATGTCCTGAACGAGAAAGTCCTGGCGGAGCTTCTGGGCTGCGGAGTCGACGGCAAATACAGGTTCGTGCTGCTTGCCTTGCTGATTGAGGTGCTGAATGGGCGTCTGATTGTGGTATTCGTTTGATTCGGCAAAGCCCAATAGAAGGGCTTTGCCTTACAGTAGGCGTTTGTTGTCAGCTCCAATGGAATATATTTCGGATGTTTCAATGTCGTTGCTGTTGCATTTGATATTTGTGTACTTTTGTGGTCGGAAGCAACGGGGTGGATCATGTTCTGTTGATTCGCTTCGCGAATCGGTCAGAGTTTTGCTGCGCAAAACACCGACCAAAAAATAGTGTTGTTGTAAAAATAAGTATTATGAACAATGATGACCTAAATTCCAAAAGCAGTTTATCTGACTTTTCTATTGAAAACTACAATACAGAAGAACTGATCTTGTTGTGCAAGGTAAAGGAGTATGTAAATCTGGAGCAACATAAGGATCATAGTTATTTGAAGATTCACAAGTGGATTTACGACTATTTTCTGAGGGATGTCGTACATGTTAGCACGGCACGACAAAGAAAGGAGTGGGAAAGAATAGCCAGTCTTGTTTTTCTGTTTATTCATTTCTCAAATCCTCGAGATATGATAGTTTCTTTTACGGAAAAGGAATTGGGTAAGATACTTGGAGTGAGCGAAAGGACAATACAAAGGTATGTCAGAAAAAGCAGGAATCATTTTTTCAATGTTCTGTCAGGGGACAATGTCAGTTCTTTTCATAGTGTTCAAGAAGGGAAAGCCGAATTTATTCTTCCCAACAAATACGAGTTATTGGTGATGAATATGTTCGGCAAACTTAAAAAGTTTCCAGATATTTCCGCCAAGGATTCATGGGTTAGAATTAAAGTAGCTTACAAGAAAAAAGATTATAAAGAAAAAACAGAAAAATCTGATAATAATACTATTAAAAAAACACATTCACTCCAGCATAGCAACAGCAAGAGTAAGAGTACATATAAAGGGCGACACGAAATTGCACAAAATACTGATATGCAAGTAAATAATACTATTATTTTTGAGCATTTCAACAATCCTATATACCAACTCAAATTTGATTTTGACCCTTGGAATACCCCATATCCAAGCAATTGGTGCCGCCATCCTGACATCAAGGCGTATTTCAAAACAGGAAGATGGACGGGAGGCGCTATTCACAATATGAAGAGAGAAGTTAGGAAAAAATACTATCTCAATTCAATTGGTGGGTTGACTCATGAGATTGACCTGCATAACGCTATATTTTATTTCTTGATAGCATTCCTTCCCGATACGGTTTCCATGGCGGACAAAGAAAGGTATTGTGACAAGGTAAAGAGTGGAAAGCTGTATAACGATGCGGTTGATTATTGGACTTACAGACCCGGAGAGTCTGATGGGTTTGCTGCGGAGGCTTTGAAAGGAATTGAAATAGCACCTGATAGAGAAGAATTTAAGAAACTATTCCAGAGATATTTGAACAATGCAGGTAAACGGAAACTCCGCATACCATATATTGATCCCTATTTTGAACAGAAATTTCCCACGATACGAGATTGGTTACTGCAGGTGAAGGAAAAGATAGCGGTCTGGCTATTCTGGATTGAGACCGATTTTATGAGCTATTTTTGCGAGAAGCTTTCCGCAGAGAATATCAGGTTTGAGTGGCTGCATGACGGGGTGTATGTCTCCGAGGAGAACGGTGCGAGAGCGGAGGTGATTTTGGATTCGGTGAAGAAAGAGTTTGAAAGAGCTTTTTCTTTTTAGCCATATTGTTTTGCTTTTCACTATTTTTGCAATTCATTAACTACGGACTAACATAATGTTTAGATAATACACTATAGAAATGCAAAGCTATTCACTTAAACCTCTTGATAGAAAAAAGGGAAACACACCTTTTGCAGTCCAAGTTGAATGGGATGATAATTGGGATGATAGCCCGTATGCAAAAGGCAAACATCAAAAGTATATTCATTTCAATATGAAAGATAGAACTTATTCTATCACAGACGGAGAATTGGATACAACTCAAGATGTAATTTCTCTATTGTTACCTATTTATGACAAGCATTTCTTTTTGCTTTTTTGTTACGACAACGGATGCGTCAATAAGGTACCTGTTTCTATATTCTTGTCAAATCGAGAAAACTGGTCTTATAGAAATGCTTTTCACGCAAATGCTCGACTTCAAGCGTTTTTGTTTGGGAGCGATGATGATTACGTATATTGTGAAATAATGTGTGGCAACGAGAGACGAGCAAGAGCGGTTTCAATCAAAGATATTCCTACAAGAAAAGTATTGTATACCAAAGGACTTCAAATAATTCAGGAAGATTTTACTAAAATTGGGTATTGGAATATTATTGTTGGAAAAGACATTGATAAAGTTTATAGTTTGAAAAACTATTTGCCATTCAACACTAGCATTTCGTTTGAATCGTTATGGCCTGATGAAATCTGTTGGTTAAATAGTTGGAAAAGTAGGTATAATAGGGCGAAGAGGTATGATGAAAACTTGAAATCTTTGAAACCATTATTATTGGATGTCATCCATTCAAAAAACAAAGCAGCTATTAAATCAGTGTTGTTGAAACAAGTGGGGGTGGATATTGGATCATGCCAGGAGTGTATTGAAAATTTGGTAAGGAATGATATTAGTGGAGAGGACTATTGGTTTCTTGCATTAACTGTGCTTGAGGTGAATGCCGAGTATTATGCCAGGCCAATTACTAATCCCATTATACAAGCTAAAGATAAAACCAGTTATTTTGTAACAAACCTTAATCAACATTTGGACAAATTGTCCTTGGTTTTGGACAAAAGCAACAGTATCCATTATGTTGGGATTCCTTTCTTTTTATGTTTCAAATCGTTTGTTTCAGAAGATTGCAAGGAAAGAATACGACGTAACTCCAAGTTTTTCAAAACGCCAGATGATTATGATGCTATGTTTGAATTATTGGGTCATTCGATTCGAACAGAGGTTGATACGCTATTAAAGGATAATACAATTACTTCTATTTTTGTATTGACAAAGATGTATGAGTCCAATCACGGCAAACCAACAAGGAGAAACTCTTTCTTTAGAACGGACGGACATGTTACTAAGATTATGTCTCGAATAGATGATACGTCGGTTTATGGAAGAGTATCTAGGCAACTATTAGAATTGATTTATTACGGTCAAAGGCCTAAATCCTATCGTGAATATTCAGCTCTTGTGGATTTGTCAAAGAATTTGGAGTACAACAGATTTCAGGTCTTTTGTAAGGATATTGAAGGCAAAGCCAAAGAAATAATAAGTCAACAAAAACGAAAAATGATAGGAAAGGAAATGCAATTTGTCATGGCAAATAGTTACTCGAACCATTATCTTTTGCATGCAAAAAACTCCAATCCGCCAATTAAAGCCCTTCTTCCGATTAATTCTTTGTCGAAACAATTACAGGAAGGGGATGAGATTTCTCTTTTTGTTATTTCTTATGAGCCCAAGGTAGATTTGTTGTTTGTTTTTCCAACAAAGTCTTCCGTGATTCATTACAAGCAAATTCCTTTGGTAAACGAAGGAGATAGGTTAAGAATCCGTTTTGATAATGGGAGGGATAAACCTAGTATTATTAATGGTTTGGATTGCATTAAACTTAAAATTGTCAATTGTTCGCAGGCCATTAATTACAATGCTGTGTATAATGTAAAGATAGTCAGGCGAAGGTCGTTTTTTGAAGCTGATGCGGAAATTATCAATGAATAAACTTACTGGAGTTTAGTTCACATCATTTTCGTAAGTATGTGAAGTATGTGAATGGTTGGTTTTCGATTTCAACTGCTCAATTGTTAGAGAAATATTATTGCTTGAAAAGTTCCATTTATATTCCATTGGATAAATACGAAAAATGCTACTGAACGATATGAAGCAATATAATATGCAGTTGACAAAAGGCAACGGATCCCAATGGAGTTTTAGGCTTGATATGACAGTCAATCAGTTTGACCTTGTGGGGAAGATTATGGCTTTGGTGATGGATGACGCCAACAAGAGGGGGAAGGCCGATGACATCAATTCGTGGTTTTGTGATTCTTCATATTTCTGGAGGAAGACGAGTAACGAGCTTGACGAGTTTCTGAAACCGTATTTGGTGGAAGATGAAATGCCGAGGTGAGATGTTTTGAGATGTGGATTTTTCGGTGACTCAATCGAAATAAGTTGTACCTTTGCAGCTGCTTATAGGACAACTCAACCTGTGAGTCTCGCCTAGGCTAACTTATTGAACCAATGATGATAATACGTGAAATTTGATGAAAAAATATGCTGTCGTAAACCTGAACGTAGCAAAGCCTAACGAATTGATAACCAAGAATGAATCTAATCTTCAACGAGGATGAGTATTAAACTGATAATCAACTGATTATCAATAAATTAAAAAGGCTGTTAGGTTAACTAACGGCCTTTTTTGTGTTCAAATAAGTAATTATTTAGATTTTTTTGAAAACATAAGTTATCCTATTTTTGTACATAGTTTTGTACGCTTTACAACGATTAAATACAGTAGAGGTATTTTGAGGTTAAGTTGTTGGTAATGAGTAGATTGAATCAAAAAACCTATGTTAACTTATTTTTTTGGGAAATTTCACGGAATTCCGTGGATTTACACGGGTTCCCGATGATATTCCATCGAAATTATTTTCTATACTCTTCCTTGCTTTTTTTTTCGGTTGTTTTCCCTCGAAATATACTGTGTGTTCACAAAAAGATAAAATTGGTTGGCCGAGTTTGTGGCTTTCTCCATTGGGGTGCCATGTAGTTAATAAGCAAATTCTGGGAGACTTTCTATTGAAAGACTGTCGAGTTATAGGGTTTGTGGCGATAGTGTCTTAATGGAGGCGAAAATGTTCAGATTTGTTTTATTATCTTGTCTATAGTTCCCTAAAAACCACTCGTTTTTCATCTTAGTTCCTGCGTTTGTTTATGGGGTACATTATAAGAAAAAAAACGTAAACGATACCATAATGCAGAAAAAAACGCTAATTTTGCACAAAAAAGGGACGATGGATAGGTTCATAGAATTGAAGGTGAGGGTTTTTGATGCATTCATAGACAAGTTTGCTGAGCGTTATGTTCAGCAGCGTTCGTTTGTGAATGATGAGGCGATTAACAAGGCTGCAGAAACGGATTGTGGTCTTGATACCACAACTCTAATGAATGTTATCCGAAGCAATTCATGCTTTGTGGATCCAGATCGTGAAGCAGGAAGGACCCCAGCACCACTCCATGACATATTTCGTAGCGACTTAGGAGAAATACTTACAACTTATTATTTCGAGGAGAAACTTCCGGAAGGAGAGCGATATATAATTCCTCTCAAAAATATCTCAACTCGAGAACTATATAACATGCCTGGCCGCGGCTTAGATGCAATGGGATACCGTCAAGAAGATGATGGCACCTATACATTGTTGCTTTCAGAGGCGAAGGTTTCTAGCGAAAAGAAAAACCCTCCGAGGGTGGTGGATGATGCAAAGGATTCTATCTACAATACCCAGAAAATGCATCATGACAATCCTCCAATGGTGTTACAACGGTTGACTGACTATTTGCGCAAATTGCCATCTGGTGAACATTTTACCGCTCTTGCTTGCATTGTATTATTAATGGGAAATGGAGAATCAGACAAACTCAAGGTGACATACGGATGTGGCCTTGTTCGTGACACGAGTTGTGTAAATGCTTCTCTCGATTTTGGTAAGATGCAAACAAATGTAGAAGAGTTTCGTCCTGGTGAGGTGGACTTTGCCATTTTTACATTTACAGAGAAAACTATCAATGAAGCGGTGGAATTGTTTTATCATAAAGTAAGAGAGATAGCAGGATGAGGTCACAGATGTTGGATAATATGCTTGGTAATGCCAAAGTACAAGATATACTTCGGCAAAGCAAGAGGCTCTCTTGGGAGTCTCAGATTGAACCTGCGTCTACTTATGATGAACAAGATTGGCCTTCGGTTTGTAGAGTTGCATTCCTATTATCCAATACGGCTTTAGTTTCTCCGTTGGACGACTTGGACTATGCGGAAGAATCCTATGATCTGCTCTCCTGCTATCCGATAGATGATGAGGATGCCAAAAATGTGTTTGAGGGGATAGTCGGCTATGACATGAAGGATAAAAGTATTTTGTATTATTTTTACCTTGCTAGTCTTGCCTTGAAGCTGGATAAAACTATATCTGCCAGATTGATAATGCATAATTACGATGATACGGTGGAATATGTTGAAGATGAATGGTGCCGGCGAACTCTTTATATGATTATAAAAAGTCTTCTGCTTTTAATCAGGAAACAAAAAGGCATGAGGGATATATGTGAAGCCCTTCGTCTTATCGAAACATTGAGGAGTGAGCAAGAGACTTTCGAGGATAGTTATATTTCAACTGTGCCTCTCCAACAACAGCGACAGAAAGCTTTGGATCTTGTTGCAGTCTATCACGTCTCCAAGGCCGTGTATGATACGGCTGACTACTTGGTTAACGGTCATAGTTTGCAACAAAGACGTATAACTTCTTCTATAAGGCAACATATCGATATTGCACTTCAGCTTATAAGCAAAGAGTCGAGACTGAATGATTTTTTCAGAATTATTTGGAATGACCTTCAGCTACTTGTCAAGAACTCAATTTGGACACAAACCGGATTCCAGAATGACATAAAGAAGCTTTGTAAAATAAAAGCAGAGAGTGGCATACTTGAATTACTTCCATCCCAACAAGATGCTCTATCAAAGAACATGTTGAATGTTGCGGCTAATGCCATTGTGTTACAAATGCCTACTAGTGCAGGCAAAACAATGATGGCTGAATTCAATATTTTGGTAACACGGTCTTTGCGCCCAGATGCTAAGATAGTTTATGTGGTGCCATCACGCGCTTTGATGAATCAGGTTTACTTTGATCTCCGTGATGATCTCCGCAATCTCGGTCTTTCTATTGAGCGTACATCCTCCGCCATAGAAGTTGACCCGACAGAAAGTTGTTTTCTCCAGTCTGAACAAATCGACATTCTTGTTTGCACTCCGGAAAAACTTGATCTTCTAATTCGCCGTAATCATCCGTCAGTAGAAGATGTCTCACTGTTCATTATCGATGAAGCTCATACCATTGAAAATGGCCAGCGTGGAGCAAGGTTAGAACTATTAATAACCATGTTGCGACGTGAGAGACCCGATGCTAAATTTATGTTGCTTTCTCCATTTCTACCAGATGCAGGTGAAACAATAACGGATTGGCTTGGTGGTGGCAATGCCATTCAAATTAATTGGCGTCCTTCAGAGAAGATAGTTTTCGGTCTAAATCTTGAACGTAAGAAAGCGAAATACATTGTACTTCCTACGGCTCTTACAACAAAGGTTACAAGTGAGCAACACTTCGAATCGGCACAAACTTTACCATTGGTTTCCAAAGGAGCAAAAGAGAAGATACTAGAATATGCCACCAAGAAATATGGTGAACAAGGCAGAACACAACTTATATTGTGTGCAGGAAGAAAGAGCGCTAATAATCAAGCAGAAAAAATTGCAGAATGGACGACAACACCGACAACAATTAGTGATGACGTCGCTTTGGTAAAGAAATACATGGATGAGGAAATCGGTTGCCCTACGATTTATTCTAAACTCCTTTCCAAGGGGATTTCTGTTCACCATGCAGGTTTGTCTGACGAGACCAAGATACTTATTGAGTATTTGATTCGCAAAGGCGAAATCCGTTATGTTTGTGCAACGACAACTATTGCCGAAGGTGTCAATTTCCCTGTATCTTCGGTTTATTTTGACACTTATTATCGTGGCCGCGATAATAAGAATCGCCCAATACCTATTAGTTCCAATGATTTTTGGAATATTGCGGGACGTGCGGGGCGCACAATGGTTGATGATTATGGGAAAATAATACTCCCATTTAATAGTGAAGCGAACATCTCTGCCGCACGGCAATTGATTGCATATAGCGCAGAGCAGCTAACGAGCGTACTCGCACAATTGTTTGTAAATAGAGAAGAAGTTTTGGCTACATTAGCCGAAGAGCATTCTGTTATAAAGCTTGCAAACGATTATCCGGAAGCCTTTGGCCCATTATTCCAATATTTTGTCCATCTCTTGAACGTAGCTGATAGTGACTATGCTGCTGACGTTGAGGATTTGTTTAAGGATTCTCTTGCATATACATTGTTTGACGATGTCGACAAAGCATCGTTTATTGACCTATGCCGACGTATTTATTTGACTATTCAGTCGGAATATTCTAATCAACGAGGTGCTTTGGTGTTTGCTGATAAGACAGGATTCTCTGTGCCTTCTGTCCTGAATATCATGCGAGCAAAGGCTAGCGTTCCCGAAGTATCTGACTTGGATAGTTGGCGAGCGGAAGTGATGTTTGACCGTAGGAATACAGATAGCTTAGCTGAGAAGATTCGTGTTGTGGCGGCCTTGAAAGAGACTCACATGGGCACAGAGTCCAAAGCCGCTCCTTTTAATCCTAAAGTGGCTTCTGAAATTCTTATTGGCTGGGTTAATGGTGAAAAACTTGACACCATATCAGTAAGGCATCCTTATTTTGCACAAGAGAATGATGTTGACTTGAGAGTATCCGAGTTTGTGCGTTATATGAGTGACATCCGTTTTAAAGCATCATGGGGCCTTAGTGCTTTGGAAGGCATCGTGAAAGGGAATGCTGACGATATGAGAGATTCATATATTCCGTCATACGTGTTTTATGGTGTACAAGATCCGAAAGCCCTTGCAATGCGAATGTTAGGAGTTCCTCGCTCATTGTCTGTGAGTTTATCACAAGTTATTCAAGAAGATGTCAATAGTTACTCGTTTTCGCGCTTGAGACACATTTTGGCTGATTTACCAAGTAGTGATTGGGATTCGCTCCGTCCTCGGGGTAGCTCACTTTCAGGTGCAGAATGGAAGCGGGTGGTTGAAATACTTATGAAATGAAAAATCACATCTTGCTTCAAAGATGATGGTTTGTTAATACCTCAATTTGTCTTGACTTTGACAGCTGATTTTGGTTGTCTCTGTCACATATTGAAAATAAAAACTATACAAAAACTTCTCTATTGTTTTGTGTGGTGCGTTGTTCTATTATTCATCCAAATGAATTGTGTAGAGAGTTGTATTATATCGAATTATCATTATTTACAAAACGGTTTGTGAGTTTGGGTGGCGCATAGTCAAAGTTAGGAATGTGTGCAATTTGCCCCGATATTGTTGTGGTGTCCAATCCATATATCTTCACCGACGCTGTCCACTTAAACTCATGGTCGCCAATTGGGAATGACAAGACAAGGGCTTCTGCGTGGCTTGGAACATCTTGGCTTGATTTTGTTCGTGTTTTGCAAGCGGGGGATACACCCAAATAATACTAATCAAAAAAGAATAGCGAGAGTTGAATCCCGCTATTCAAATTGCCAGAGCCAGTTGATAATGGATTTCTCTATGCTTGTGGGGTGATGCAAAAATAGTAAAAGTTTCTATTAGAAATTTCACCATGGATATAGCTATTGGAAATCCTAAGGCTTAAACCCTCGGGCCTTCATGTTTTCTAAACCATAGTAGAAACTCCATTTCATCTTTACGGACAATGGTAGTTCGCCATTAAGCACTTTTTCGAGATTTTCATATACATAGTCTCTCAAAACATGATGTGTCCTATCCCAATTCCTCATTTTAAGCAACAACTCATCCGTCATCAGAAGATTTAACTCTCGATTTGTCATCTTCTTCTTTGTCGGGACTTGCACCTCCACCTCTGCCTCTTCTTTGGCAAAAGCATCTGCTTCGTATAAAAGATCTATATTATTCTTGGATAGAATGTCAATGATTTGCGTCCCACCTTCAAGTTCGCTATTTGAAAAGCCTTCTCTTTTACTTATTTTTCTGGCTATCTCATGGCAAAGGTTCTGCTGCATAATATTTAGGCATTCAGATTCTTTGCCCCATAAGGCGATGCGCTCCCAAATCTCAACAGGTACATGAGTAAGCAACATTCTAGATTCTTCGGCAAGAATACGCTCCTGTTCCTCTTTGGTTTTAGATCTACGTTTGGGTGGATTATTTGGGTCGATAAGGTCTCGCTTGATATCTTTTAAGTTATAGCTCCATTTATGGTTCTTGACATCTTCCCAAAAAGATTTCTTTTTCGTTAATTCATCATAACGAGAAACGCCTTCAACCGAAGTGATGTATTTGTTGATTTGTTTCATGAGGTCATACAAGAAATCAGATAACTCTGTAGAGACTTCTTGTCTCATCCATATTTTATACAAATCAATCTTTCCATCAGTTATTTGATATAGCAAAGCAATTGCATAAGGGACAACACTCTTCTTCAAATCACCTATCGGCTCTCCGTGTTGTTTGGTTCCATATCTCTTGTCTGCTTCTTTGTAAAGGATTGCTTTTGCAATCAAATCCTCAAAGTATATGTTGTCTATATCAGAGAGCTTCGGCATACTATGCTTAAGAAAGAGAGCATAGTTCTTTTCATTTCCAAGACACACGGTATGTGGTCCAATATAATCATCACAATCAACGCCAGCTATTCTGACAGTAAATGGTTGCTCTCCATAGCAGTTCTCATACTTTGCCAAATCATATTTGGTAAACACTTGCTCTTTTGGATATTTCATGTCAAACTGTGATTCGGCTTGCTGGGTGAATCCTTCTTTGATACGGAAGTTCTTATACTGTCCCTTTGCTCTTTCAAAGAACCAGAAAGTGCTTGTAGGACGGGTAGAACTTGGCTCGGTCATAACACTTCGCGACCAGGTTTCAAGTCTTATCAATTCCTCTCTGTTTGCGGAGAAATCAGCCTCGTTTACCTTGTTCTGAGTATTAGCGCATCTCGATATGTTTGCGACAATCTCATCATAACGGTCTTCGTTTTTAATAATCGAGAACTTCACTTGAACCAAAATGCGAGACAAATCTACATCTTTGTTTGTGTCTTTAACATGATAAAGAGATGCTGTGGTTTGGCCTCCGTTAACAATCTGTAATCCCCTAACAGACTTAATGTATTTTCCCGATTTGTCAAGTTCAATATCACTAGCGGTGGCGGCAATTCCGTTGTTATAAGCAAGAAACATTTCAGGTTCCTTCTCAATGGTTTCCTTGATGCCCTTGTTTATTTTACCCGTGAATTGAAGAAACTGACGCACATTGTTTTCCATTAGCCTTACCTTATAAGTTCCATACAAATCTGCAAGGCATGAGCCAGGCACAATGGCAATATACGCTTGATATAAGTCGTTATCTACCGCACCAGTAATGCATGGAACCTTGTATCCAAGGCTATCAAAGTCAACAAAGATTGGTTGCTTCTGTTCCTCTGCCATCTCACACAGGCATTCCAAATCAAACACCTTGCATTCCAAAGGAAGTCCACAAAGTTCTTTTTCCGTTTTTACTGGTTCTGAAAAGAGGCCATTTGTAAGGACATAGATCTTTATTTTTTGGGCATTATCTCTAAGTTCTTCGTTCTTACCAAGCTCTTGAGCACATCCAACGATTTCGGAAGAGTCGGCAAGTCTATTGACATAATCTTCCCGCGTTGCTTTGATGTAGAAGTTTGAGACAAGCTTAACAGCTTCAAGAATTTCTTTTTGACTTACATTTGTGGCGTTTTTCTGTGCTTTATAAATCGTCACGAAAAGGCTTATCGTAGTATAATCCTCGCTGAATGAAAAAGCATTAATCTTATGAGGCTTTCTGCCAGGATTGGTTTCTTCATCATAAGCAACACACACGTTGTCCACTTCACCGTTTGCTTTCAACAAGTCTATGGCATAGTTGGTGAACAACTGAGTCTTATTGCCACCGCTTTCCAATGTCAACATCCTTGTTTCAATCTCCATCTTCAAGGACTTAAAGTATTCTTCTATCTCTTTCATTGCTATAGTATTTAGTCGTCGTTGTATTCATTATCATTGTCTTTCTCAAACAAATCCTCGGTGAATGCGAAGTCTTCAATGAGGTTAGTCGTGTATTCAACACCTTCAAACGAAGTATCTGTATGAGGGAAGGATATGGCAAAACCAATGAAAGGCTCATCAGTATGCTTGTGCACAATTGCGCCTTCTTTAATTGAGCCGTCAATATCATACACATTAGCATAATACGGGTCTAATGTATATAACAGAAGCAATGGATTCTTTACGTTTCTGTATTCTTCACGAACGAGGGTTGTGCTGGGCATTTCCTCATCCCATTCCAATCCTGCTTCATTTTTCAATTCCTTTGTTCGTGCCAAAGCAGAAGCTAGAGTTTGTTCATCAATATCAATCAACTCATCCCATCGGCCAATGATATGACCATTGCGGATGCAATAGCTCTTGTCACTAACATCCTCTGCTCTTGTACGTTTGGTACAACCAACAGTGATTCCATTGGAATAATTCCAATATGTCTCAGCGTTAGTTGATTTATTGATTAAAACAACGTTCCAGTCCGTCAATTCGCCCAACTTATTCAGCCTTTCAATATATTGACGAATAATGTTCAAGTCTGCCGATTTGTGATTTGGATCTATCATGAATTGATTGATAAAACTCGTTATCATGTACGGGCTAACATTGGACCAAACATAATGCCCGCTCTTCTTGGTATAGGAAGAGGATAGTTTTTTTATCAGAGAATCCGTACAAACAAGATTAAGATGTTTGATTTTTTTGTTGTTACACAATCCATAGGTTTCGAGCAAACGGCCAGCCCATGAAGCTTGTATGTGGCTCACATATCTCATTTTATTGGCCGCAGTAATTTGCAAAACTCCTGGATGTGAACGAACTTTCAGCTTGTATCTGTCAGGAGTGCTTCCTATATCACACAAATAGATGAATTCTTTCCTAAGCTCCTCGCTTGCTGTTGTGATATAACGGAACCATTCGTTTAACTCACAGCTGGTGTATAATCTGCACAGATCCGCATATCCTGGGCGATAGCCGAACCATCGTCCCATTTGCATCAAAGTATCATACATTTTGCTGGCGCGCAGGAAATAGCTAACAGAAAGCCCCTCTAAAGTGAGTCCTCGGCTCAATTTATCTCCTCCAATAACAATAACTGAAATGCCGGATTCTTTGTGCTCATAATACGAAAGCACATCGGCACTACTGCCATTAAGCGCTTTTACATCTATTTTTTTCACAGCTTTTCGCAAACAAGGACGTACCTCATCCCAAGGGATAATTCGGATTTCTGGATCTCTGTAATCAGAGCCAATAACCGCTTGCGTTATGCTATTGTAACTGACATAATCGTGCCCATCTTCTTCATATAGTCGTCGGAAATCTTCTTCCATTCGCTTATCACCATATTCCAGTTCATTCTTATAAAAATTGAACTGCTGTTCGACAAGCTCTTTTATGTGGTTCTGCCAAACTTGGTATCGACTGATATGGATTAGCATGGAGTTATGGACATGTTCTTGCCCTCTTGCCCATCTTACAGCACAAGTCAAAATAAAACACTTAATGGCTTCCTTCAACGAGTTTGGGAAGTCTAATTCAGTGGGTTTGGGGTCATCTTTTTTATGTCTAGTCGGCACAAAATTCTCAAAATCATTTATGGTACGAACAATGGGAAGGATGGTATTCTCATTTTCTTCACCTTCGTCTGTTGTGCCAAAAACGCGTTGAGGACCAATATAGTTTGGAGGAGTTGGCAAATTGATAATGAAATCCTGTGGGAAGAGATCATCATCTTTTAATGGGATAAAGATATTGGCAAATGGTGTAGCCGTATAGCCGACATATCCAACTCGTTGAAATTTGCGAAGTATCTGACGAATACAATCGTTTATTGCGGAAGTATCTCCATCCTTTTTTGTGTTGATACTTGCATTGTCTGCCTCGTCGTCAATGATGAGCAAAGACTTTGTAGAAGACTGCTCCTCTGGTGAAATCTTGGATGTAAGCCAATTGATAAGGTTTGTTAGGACGCTTTTATTCTTCTTCACCACAAGCAGTATTGTCTCGTTGGTATTGAAGTTGAATCCTTGTCCTTCGGCTATACGCTTGTTGAAGTCTCCTTTTTCAATACTTGACGTAAAAGAATGCGCAACAGGATGGTCATACGGTGTCGCCAACTTACCAACCCCTATGTTAGATTCACTATGAAGCCTGTATGCTCTTTCATATTGGGTGTCAAAACCAAGAAAACCCTCGTCAAGACGAAGTTGTGTTTGGCTTCTAAGATTGTTGAGCATTCCGGCAAGCACAATGATAAAATTGAATCCTGCATCAGCAGCCTTACAAATCAATCCAGTATAGTTGCTTGTTTTACCAGATTGCACTTGACCAACCACCAATCCTTTTTTGTGCAGCACAACACCTCTCTCATTCGGGTCAAAAAGCCTGTCTAGAATAGAGTCGGTCAACCTGTCAAGTTCATCAACAACTGCATTGGGTAACAACTTGACCTCCTTTAGGTATTTCTTATAATCTTCCCAGAAATGCCAATTAGAATAGTCGTGAGCTTTGAAGTCTTTTAACCACGGCTTCCGCCTTTCCTTCCCCTCTAAGATACGAGCATGACCCATCGTTGCATGGAATTTCTCCAACAGTTTTTCCTTCAGTATCTGAAGGTCTACTGATTGCATCTGGCCATTTTTTTTAAACATCTGAACTGGTGCAATGGCTTCGTCAATAGCAGCCTCCGTCACCACATCGCACGCTTGTAGAAGTGCTGATGCCATCAACAATGCTTTGTTAAAATCGTCAATCATGGAGCTCGTCAATTATATCTTGGTAAACATTAAAATATGATTGTTGCTTTAGGTATTCTTTGACCTTTTCTACCGGCGTACCATCTTTGCGTTTTTCTTTATATAGTCTTTCTGCCAATACACGAAGATACCCCATGAGTTCCTCGCTCGGTGGAGCCGAATAGTCTTCAACGTTCTCGGATTCTTTGATATAAATAGATTTGGATGGAATAGATTCCTCTATAAATGTAAGCAACATTTCAATTGCTCTATTCGGATCTTCTTTGGCATAGTCTTTTAAAGCTGCTACAATAGCGTGTTTTCGATTAACCACAAAGCTGATGTGATTGCCCACCTTCTTCTCGTTCCAAATTTCTTGAAACTTCTTTCCAGCCTTGTGTTGAATGATTCTTCCTTTGTATCTAAATACTTCAACACCTAAAGCACGCACTTCTTTTGCATAGCTTTTAAGAAACTCTCGGCACGAAATTGGCGGAATTGCTGTGGATTTCTTAATGTCTATCTGCCATTGCGTGTCTAGTGTATTCGGAAGGTCGATCATTATGCGCACAAGCTTATAATGGTCTTCCTTCCTGAATAGGCCTAGCCAATCACCTGCAAGAAGCATTCTCTTCCCACGATAGACATAAAAACCCTGCATGGCTGGGTATCCATAGACTCCTTCAGCTGCTTTATAAGCAGCCTCATTGGAGAAGTCGTTTTTATGTGGAAGTACATAGCCTTTAATATCAACTATTTCATCGCCAAAGCTAATATCATCAGTGGGACAAGTTTGCGTTTTGCTTTCAGTTATGCAAAAAGGATCCCATGGTTCTATCTCGTCTTCTCCCCAAAAAATCTTGATGTCACCGTCTTTTAAGAAACGGTGAAATACCATGGCAATATGTTTCCTTACGTTCGATAAAGATTCAGAGAACTTCTGACGGGCATTTTCGTCTTCTGCTTCAGTGCCGTCTGCAATCAAATGGTCAAGTTCAGACCATATTACAGCTGTTCCCGACTTTACGTCGTCAATGGCATGTTGATATTCATTTGGTGCCCATTGTAACACTTCCCACTTTTTGACCTTTCCAACATAGTCCAAGTCCCATGTCCAAGTGGCGGGTTTTCCTCCTTTTCTCTTGCTAATCAACGTCAGTTTTCGACATTGGCTGAATGAAGCCGTCTTTAAGCCTAAGCCAAACCGCCCAAGGTCAACGCTGTCGCGTTCATCCAAAGGGTTCTTGCTACCTGGGCGCATGGCTTGAATGCACTCTTTGCTATCCATACCATGACCATCATCTTTAATACAAATGCTTGAATTGTCACCATCCCAAATCCTTGTTATCCAAACATTCTTGGCACCAGCTGTTATACTGTTGTCAATAATGTCAGCCACAGCAGTTTCCAATGTATAACCAATGGCACGGAATGTCTCAATCATAGAGTCCGCTTCGGGTATTGCTTCTGCTTTACATATTTTATTGTAGTCTATTCGCATTTAAAATAAAAGATTATAGTCGTATCACATTACAATCTGTACTTTAGCAGCTCTTCGCCTTTGGGATAGAGCGGTATGCCGTCCTCGTAGTCTGGGTCAAGACTCTTATCGGCAATGTACTTGCCAATATCGAAGCGGCCGATGGAGACTTCATCATCGAATCGGAAGATGAAATAGTCGCCCTTGGGCTCTCGTGGATATAAAGCTTTGCGCATCCTTTCCTCTGACATCACAGCGTAATCGTGGATGCGGAATACATGATATTTGTTTTCTTTCTCATGATCTTTTTCATAGAGGATAGCAAACAAGGGACGCTTTTTCCTAATGCTGTATTGCGTCATGGAACCAGGACGGTCGGGGTCAAGACGGACATTGTAAATCAACGAGCTCTTGTCATTCTTGCCCGTAATCCAATCCCAATGCTCTTGGTCGTGATACATGCCGACCACAAAATAGTTGTCAAGATACCTTTCGACATGATAATCGGGCAGCCAATCCGTTGGCGTTGGTGTGTAAGGATGCTCGGCTTGATATGCCTCTACCTTTTCTTCCAAATCCTGCTTTGGATTCACTCCCAAGTCGACCTTCGTAATCTCAAACAGTTCTTCAAGAAGATGGTAGGTTTCGGAATCTTTCGTGTCTTTATTTTTTTGCTTTTCTAAAGCCAAAGAATACAGGTTCTTGTCGCCATAAGGTCTGTAAAGTTTGCCCTGCAGCTCCTTGAAATGTTCTTTGATGAACTCTTCGCCTGCCAAGGGATTGCCCTTGCACTTCATGGCATAGAAGTCGTACTTATCGGCAAGCACCTGGCGAATCTCATCGCGGAAGATGCGACGCACTTCCTGCTTCCAGACGGCCTTTTCATTCTGTCTGTTGCGGGCGTAGAGATAGATGACGTAAAGGAAGTTTACATTGTAGTGAGATAGAATCAGGGTATCACGGTCGAAAAGACGGTTCTTGAACTGGTTTGAGACGTAGGTCTTATGAACTTCCTTGCCCTCCACCTTTTCGGTGACGACCCTAATGTTCTTACCATCGTTGTATCTCTTCTGCTCATCGACAAAGGCACTGATGAAGAAGTTGGGGATTATATTGTAGCCTTCGGTGAGTGGGTCGGCTTCGTCGTCGCGCAGCCTAATGCCAGCATATTTCTTCTTGTCTTCCTCGAATTCCTCAACAGTGCGCCAATTGTCCTTACGGCCATTCACAAACAGGTCAATGTTCCACTGAATGACGTTGCGAGCATAGGTAAACTGCTTGTAGATGCTTTCGTTGCCCAACTTGTTGCCCGCCTTGTAGTATTTGGAGTCACCGATATAATAGATTTGGTCTTGCTGGTCGTTGCTGATGGTGAGGCCGTCGTAGGTATAGAGGTGGTCAACACGTTTGCCATCGGGTTGGTCAGCCAGACCCTTGGGGATGTTGCTATGAGGTGTGCCTATCAGCTCATCAATCATCGCCTCAAACACCACATTGAAGCTTTTGGCCAAGATGTACTCTTGGGCGCGAGTGTTGATAGCGATGCGGTAGGTGTTCTCGAAGAAGGCATAGCACAAATCCCAAAGCTGCAAAGCTTTGTCGGAAAAATACTTGTATTTGATTTGCATCAAACGGGTCTTGCCCATGCCATTCATATACTGGCGGAACTGCTTGCCGCAGATCAAGTCGTATTGAATGTTGATGGGCGTGTGAAATCCATATTCTTCGTTTAGGTAGTTGAGAATGCTATAGAAGATGACAAACAACTCCTCCTCATAATTTACAATGCGTTTCTTGTTGACCGGATTGGTATAGACCACATCGGCATCTTGAACGAAGGCTTGAGTGTGTGAGATAGTGCGTGTCCAGTTGATTTTGTTGTTGCCTCTGTGGAGGTTTTTGATGGTGAAAAGCACAAAATCACGATTCTCTTTATTGAAGTCGATGAGCGACAGCACGATGTCGAGATAAGTATTGGCACGATGGCGGGCACCACGACCTGCTTGCGGAAGGTGCTTGTAGAGGATTGCCTTTGTGCTAGGGTTAGCCTTGTAGAACACGCTTAGGGCACGGTAAATCCACACAGAGAATTCGTAGATGAACTTACGGTATTCCTTGCTCAGCTTTTCTTGCCCTTTTGGGGTAAGCACCTGTTCGGGGCTGACGGTTTCGCCAGAGGGCAATTCCATGCCTACCAATGTTTCTTGCTCAGTGAGCAGTACCTTTGGCAAGATGAACACGCAATCGTGCAAATGTGGGTTATAGAAATAGCCCACATATTGCACGCTCACTTTTTTATCGACATCTTGAAGGACGTAGATGTCCTTTAGGACTTCTTCGACGAGGTGGCTCTCATACTGGTGTTCTTCAAACAGGATATACATCAGTTGCTTTCTTCGTTCTTCTTTTTCCAGTTCAGCACGCTATCGATGAAGCCTTTCAGTCGAGTTTCATCGACTTTTTCTCCTTCCTTATCGTAGAAATCGGGGAAGGTCAGTTCTCTTGTCTCTTCCTTGCCGTCCACCATCTCGGTGAATGTAAACAGAGAGGTGTCTTCAAAGCCATAGTCTTTGAACACGTCGTTCCACAGGTAGAAGATGACCTTGGCCACGAAAGTGTCGGCTTTGATAATGCCATCACCATCAGCCTTGCAGAAGAAGTAGCCCAACTGTTTGTCGGCGCTTGAGGTCATCGAGGCGATGATTTGATTAATTCTTTCGATGAAGGCATACCAATCGTACTCGACCTCGTCGTTGAGTTTGATGCGATAGTGTTGGTCAGGATGGTCCTTTATCTTTAAGTATTTCCAATCCCAACGGCGTTTAAAGGCTGAATCGATGGGGAACAGCGATTGATCGCTGGTGTTCATCGTAGCCCAGATATAGAGGTTGGAAGGCAACACCAACTTTTTTCCTTCCTTCACCTTTTCGGGAAAATCAGTACGTGGACTATTTGCTAATTCTTTTGCGATATAGTCAGCGAGGTCGGTATCGGCATCGATGGGATATTGCGATACTCCGTTTTTGCGGTCAAGGAGTTGGAAGAGGTCACCGAAAATTTGGGCGCAGTTGCCACGGTTGATTTCTTCGATAATCAGATAAACATCATCTTCGGTATTCCAAGCGGTGGTGTATGCTTTGGTGAAGGCTTGGGGGACAAAGCGGTAAACAATTTGCTCTTCTTTAGTTTCCACACCATTCTTTGTGATGATGTTTTCCTTCATGGTGGGTTTGTATGCGCCCACGAATGTTGAGTAGTCGCTATCGGGGTGGAAAGTGACGCGGAAATTCTGCTTTCCTTTTTCGTCCACCTCTGTTTTTATGCTATGAGATTTTCCTGTACCAGGAGCACCATAAAAGATTTGCTGGAGAGATTGATGACTCACATCAATTTGTTCATATCCTTTTTCTTTACCATTATAATATGGTTCAAGCACATTTGTCACCCACACATCAAAAACACCATCATCAGCCTTCTTTATATGCAAATCAGAATACCCGCCTGCAACATAGTTTCTAATAGTGAATTTTGCAGTCTTGAATTCACCATCAAAGCTTAAATAAGTGACATCTTCCAAAAGGCCGTTGAAATAGAACCTATTATCAATTTTCCCATTCTTTTTTTCTACATCTTTTCTTGCATTCCAAACTTGCGTTCTAGTCTCAACCTCCTTCCCATCAATAGTGAAAAAGTAATCAAGGAATGCTAACTGATCTAAAACAAAAGCCGATGAAAAAGGAATTTTTTTATGAGTTGATGAGTTGTCGTATTTTCTGGGTAAAATGGTTGCAATGAATAGAATTGCCTTTTGTAAGTTTTCCTTGTTAAATCTCACGGTAATCCGTTCTCCTGCGTCCTTAAACATTTCATAATGTTCATTGTCCAGAAACAGATCTGTGTTCTTTGCATCACCAGCATTCAATGCCCTATAACTGGCATTGGTGTCATTTATGTGTTTAACAATTTCTTCCATAACTAATTGCGGATTATTCTATTGGTTATTAAATAATACATTACAGCATATATGGTATTTACACTTACGGCATTACCTGCTTGTTTATACATGGCGCCATCGGAAACTCCTGCGACTTCAGCATTTGCTGCAAAGTCAGGACTAAATCCTTGGAGCATGAATGCTTCTTTAGGTGTTAGTTTTCGAATTGCTATTCTAGCTAATTCTTCTTTACTCATTCTCTCTGATGGTTTGTCTCTTCCTTCAGATTGAATAAACAAATCACTATAGTAATTGTCTTGACATGCACGATGCATCTTGTGCATTGTTGCGGTTAATGGACGTGCAATAACTTGGTCAATTTCAGACTTTGACTTAAATCCGGCACTACCGTTGCTTAAAATTGTAGGCTTTATCTTTTCCGATAGATAGTATTTCTTCTCTACAATCTCGTCAAGTAATTCTATAGTTGAGTTATAAAAACAAAGCGAGCACATCTCTCTCTCAATCTGTGCGAAAGATGCTTTTACAAGTTCTGCGGAGAAATCAAAATGACCAAGGTGTCTTCTTCTTGCAAAAATAATAACTCTATTTCTTTTTTGCGGAAGACCGAAATCATTTGAATTAAAGACATCCATTCGTACATTATAACCTGCTTCTTCCAGTTCCCTTTTAATGACAGCAATAGTATTACCCTTGTCATGATTCATCAGATTCTTGACATTTTCAAGCAGAATATAACGAGGATGTCTATCGTTTACCAAATCCATAATTCGGAAAAACATCTGGCCTCTTTCTTCCTCAAATCCTTCCTGGTCACCCATCATGCTAAAGGTCTGACATGGAAAACCTCCAGAAAGAAGTTGATACCTTGGAAGTTCCCTCATTGCTTTTCTATTTCTTACAAAGCTCACGATATCGCCCATAGGTATTTCTTCGGTAGTATCGTAATTGGCATTATATGAGGCAACGGCCTTATCGTCAATCTCAGAAAAAGCGATTGTTTCAATAGGGAAATCAAGATCATGGGCAATTAAATCCATTGCCCTTCTAAATCCACCGATACCTGCAAATAGCTCTACATGGTTCATATAAATCTCATTATGCCGTCTCCTATAGCCTTTGCGAGTTTAACTGGTACTGCATTCCCAATTTGTGCATACCATTGGTTTTGCGCACCTCTGAATATATAATCATCTGGGAATGTTTGAATTCGAGCAGCTTCCCTAGGGCTTAATCCTCGTGCCTCCCAAGGGTGGATGTACATGTTGCAATCGAACTTCATGTGAGAAGTTATCGTTTTACAGATTTGCGTCTCATCTAATTTGAAGTATTTATCCTTAAAGATGTCATTGCGTCTCTTGTATGGCATTATGTCCGCAATTGATTCGTGCAATGAATTGGCACCTTGAGGCAGCCTTCTATAAATCTCTATATCTCTTTCGTTGTTATACCTGTTTTTGTGATTGTACAGCTTAGTAATAACCCTGTTGCCATTTATGAAATGATAGAACGGGGTTTGGGGATAATCAAAATCCCGTTCAGTCAAGCCTGAACTAAGTTCCTCTATGCCACCTTGACCTTTATCTTTCTTTGCTTCTAAATGAGGCAATCCATATAACGCATCGCGCAGCACAAAAGCATTGCGTTTATGGCGATAGATTTCAGAAAAAATATCTTTCGGAGAAATACC
>JAEEGK010009590.1_pt1 | contig 22560 bp, 12 predicted proteins | sample 8958771 | NCBI WGS metagenome assembly JAEEGK01 (sample SAMN16246547, study PRJNA631951) | gut metagenome | biome: gut microbiome; feature: rumen; material: SC-attached | host: Bos | place: Iran: Karaj | collected 2018-10 | reverse complement strand
ATTTTATTGGGGATTGGGGATTGGGGATTGGGGATTGGGCCCAATCCCCAATCCCCAATCCCCAATCCCCATCTAAAATCATTAAATATTTTTATTTTAAAAAATAACTATAATTTATTAATAAATAAAAATTAAATAAAATAATTTAATTTAATATTTAATAATATTTTAAAGAAATTTTAATGATAAATGAAATTAATTTTAATTCTTTAATATATGAAATTTTAATTCCTTTAGAAGACAATATTTCAAAAAACAAAAAAAATAATATATTTGATAATATAAATAATTTAGAAGAAATATTATCATTTAATATAACAAACTTTAGAAGTATTTTATATGAAAAAGAATTATTAAGATTCTTTTTAATAATAAAAAATGATACTAATTTTGAAAATGATTCTTTTTTAAATAATATTGAATTTGAAATACAATTTCAATTATCATCAAAATTAGAAAATAAAAATTCAAAAGATTTAAATAATTTAAAAACTGAAATAAATTTATTAGGTGAATTATCAAATAGTTTAGAAATAAAAAAAAATAATATTAATAAAAAATATATAAACAATAAAATTTGTATTTTAGAATTATTTCATTATGTTAATGTTCCTATTCAATATTTATTTAAAAAATTAGATTTAGTTATAAAAATAAAAAAAAGAATAAACAACGATTTTATGAATTATATTCAAATTAATAATTTATTAGATTATTCAGATATGATTTATGAATATAAAATAATAAAAAAAATAACTAAAGAAATTAAAATAATTAGATCTATTTCAATAAAACAAATTAAGCAATTAGATAGAGCATCAAATTTATCTATTTTTACAATTAAAATAGAAAATATAACAAATAATATAAATTATTTAGATAAATCTTTAAGATTTTCTGAAATTTTAAAAAATATAAATGAAAATGAAATAACTGAAGTTAATTTTGGATTTGATTTAATTATTAGCAATATTAAAATATTTACAGATAAAACAAAAATTGATAATAAAATGATTTTAAATATAGATAAATTTGAACAAAATATAAATTTTAATGATTATAAAATTTCATTAAATAATTTTAAATTTTTAATATTAAATAAAAATTTTCCAATTTGTATTAAACCAAAAGAAGAATATAATTTAATAATAAAATTAGAAAAATATAAAATAATAAATAATAAAAATTTTTTTGATAATCAAATTGAAATAAAAAATAATATTAATAATATTTCAATAAATAATGAAGAAAATAATGAAATAAAAGATAATGAAAACTTAATATTAATTGATACTGAAAATTACATATCTGAAGACATTAAAAAAAAAAATAAAAAAAAATTCACATTTTTTCCAAAATTTTCACAAAAAAGAAATAAATTCATTAATGATAATAATTCAAATAAAAATTATTCTTCTTCACCAACAACAAAAAATAGAAATAAAACAAGAAAAATATCAAATTCATATAAAATATTTAAATATGATTTAAATACTCCAATTTCAATTAATTTATATTCTAATAATATTTATAATTCAACCTTTTTTAATATTAATTTAAAATGGAAAAATGAAATGTATAATAATATTTATATTAAATTTATTATCGATGATAATATTTTTGAAAAATTCAAATTTTTTAAATCAAAAATAATTTTAACAAATATTTCAAATAAAAATAATAAATATAGTATAATTTTTAATAATTCATATGAAGATTTTAAATTAAATGAAAATAATATGAATTTACCTGAAATTTTATCAGAATTTAAGAATTATGATATAGGTGTTATTGAATCAGGAAAAGAAAAAGAAATAATTTTAAGATTTTATCCATTGTCTATTAATTTTTTATCTTTTCCTCAATTTAAAATTAAAGAACATTTATATAATAAAGAATTTTTAGTTATATTTTCAAATAAAATTTTTATAAATTAAATATTATTATATAAAAATTCATATTATTTATTTGTAAATATTTAAATTTTATTTTAATATTAAATGTATGAAAAAAAAACAAATATTATTTTCAATTTTTATTATTTTTATATTAAATTTTAACTAATCAAAATGGTATTCTTTATAAAAAAATTTTTTCTTTTTATTTTTTTAACTTTATCTTTTTCATTTGGAAATAAAAATAACTTATATTATGAATATAATATAACTTTTCATAAATATGAACCATTATTTCATTCACGTCCTATTTTAGATTCATTAAATTTTTATAATCCAACAATTAAATTTGGATTAGGCACACCTAAACAATATTTTGAAATAAGCGTTGATACAACAACATCATATGCATGGTTTGTTTCAAATAATTTAAATAATTATTTTAATAATACATTTAATTATAATGCTTCATCAACTAATTTATATATTCAAGTAATTAATACAGTTTTATTAGAAGGATGTATATTAACGGGAGTTTTTATGAAAGATATTCCTTCTCCATTTTTAACTGAAAATGAAATTGAAAAAAAATTTGTTTTTGGTTTAATGAAAGATACTAATTTAAAAAATAAAATTATATACAAAGATGGAAATTTAGGTTTAATGAGAGATGTTCCAAATAATAATAGAAGAGGAAATGAATCTATGTCTTATATGGAATATTTAATAGATAATAAAGCAATAAATAAACAAATTTTTTCTATAGAATATTATGATAATTATACAGGAGGAAAAATTATTTTTGGAGAAAAATATAATAATAATAAAAATAAAACATATAAAATAAATTATTGTGAAAATTCTTTAAACAAAGATTATAATAATTTTTGGGTTTGTCATCTTAATTATATAATATATAATAATCTAAAATTATATGCAATTGATACTGAACAAATATTATTTGATTCTTTAAATCCTTTTATAATAAGTCCTAGAGAAAGTGGAACATTTTTATTAAAAAATATGTTAAAAAATAATGAAAATTTTTGCGAAATAGTTCAAGAAGAATCTTATAGTTTTTTAAAATGTTTAAATAATTTTGATTATTTAAATTATATTCATCCAATTAAATTAAATATAGGTGAAACTAATATTGTTTTATTTCCAAAAAATTTATTTATTAATTATAAAAATCAATTTTATATTTGTTTATTAATAGTTGATGATAATGAAAATGAAAATTGGAATTTAGGAATTCCTGCATTTTTAAATAATATATTTATTTTCAATCAAGAAATTAAAAAATTTGGAATTTTAGAACCAAATCAAATTTATTATAATTTATATTATTTATTAAGTTTTATTATAATAATCTTAATAATTTTAATTATTTTAATGATAATAAGAAGAAAACATATTATTGATAATTTACCCAAAAATATTGATATTGATTTTGAAATAACCTCAAATAAAGAAAATTTATTATAAATAATATTAATTATATTAATTTAATTTTAATATATTTCATATTATATATAAATTTAAATTTAAATATTTTAAAAATTCTTATTTAAAATGCTTTCATCAAAAAGAAAATTAAATTTTGAATCAGAAAATTTTGATAATTTATCATATAAAAAGAATTATAAAAAATTTAAAAATAATAATAATGTTAATTATTATTCAAATAAACCATTCAATAGATTTAAAGAAAATGAAGAATATTTTAATTTTTCTTTAAATGAAAAAACAAATAATATAAATAATTCCTCAAATTTTTCAAATGATCATTTTTTTAATAAACCAAAAGATATTTGTAGAAAATTAAATTTTTTAGATGAAGAAAATTCAAACATAAATATTAAATCTGATGTTTTAATAAAAAATAATGAAAATATTTTTAATAATTATAATCTTACATCTAATAATAATAATTATATTATTTCAACATATCAAAATACAACAGAAGAAAAAAATAAAAATGACATTATAGAAGATAATTTTTCAGTTTCCAGCTTTAAAAATAATAGTTATTCAAACGAAAATGAAGAAGAAGAAAAAAATGATTTTTTATTTATAAGAAAACAAAGTAGCACAAGTTTATGTTTAAATTATAATAAATTTGATGAAGAATATGTAGTAATTAAAACATTAAATAAAGGTGAGCAAGGAACAGTTTATTTATGTATGAAATTTCAAGATAAATTACCTTATGTTGTAAAAACTACAAATTTTTTTTCATCTAAAAATGATTATAAAAATATGACAAATTTTGTTAATATAATGAATAATTTAAAAAATTTACCAATTAGTGAATATATTTTAAGATATATAGATTTTTGGATAGAAAATAATAAAGATTTAGATGATGATGAGATTTTTTTTGAAAATAAAAATAATAAAAATATAAAAAATTTATACATTGTTAATAAATATCTTCCAAATGGAAATTTAACTGATTATATTAATTCATTAAAATTATCAAATTTTAATTTCTCAGAAAATTTTTATTGGGATGTTATTTTTGAAATAATGTGTGGTGTTTTATTTATTCATAAAATGGGTTATATTCATTTTGATATAAAACCAACTAATTTTTTAGTAGATGAAAATGGGAAAATATTATTAAATGATTTTTGTTTATCCAGACCAGAAAATGATTTAGATAGTTTTGAAGAAATTGAAGGAGATTCAATTTATTTAAGTTTAGAAGTTTTTAAAAAAAAGAACATTTCTCAAAAAAGTGATTTATTTAGTTTAGGATTATCTATATTTGAAATTTTAACAGATTTTAAATTACCTAAAAATGGAGATTTATGGCAAGAAATAAGATATAATAAAATACCTGAAAATTTATTGAATTTAATCAAATTTAATAATATAAAATTCCAAAATTTAATATTGATTTTAACGAATATTAATCCTTTTAATAGAATAGATATAGAAAATATTTTTAATGATAATATTAATTTTCCTGAATTATATTATAGATATGTTTTATTAAATAATGGAAATTATGTCAGAAATTTTAATCCTAGTTTATGGAAAGAATTTAAAAACGAAAATATTTATGATTTTACAAATTTTAATTCTCATAATGCTTTTACTAAAAGAAGTGATTCAATGAAAATTAAATAATTCTTTTAATAAGTAAAAGTTGTAAAATTTTTTTACTAATTTTTGTTTATAAATTTTATTAATTTTTATTTAAAATTATTTATTATATGAAAAATAATTAATTATTAAAAAGGTTATTTAAAAATATTTTTTAATTAATTATTAAACTTTTAAATTTTATAATTAAATAAACATATTAATATTTCTTCATTTAAAAAAATATTTGTTCGGAAAAATTATAAAGAGAGGATTATTAACTATAACAAATAATTATTAATAAAAATTATAATAATTTTTTAAATTTTATTTATTATTACATATTTTATTAATAATATGTATTAAATAAGTAATAATTTATTTTTAAAAAATTATTTTAATATTATGAACATTAAAGGAAGATTTGAAGAAGCAATAAAATGTTTTGATGCAAAAGATTACAAACATTGTAAAAATATATGTGATAAAATTTTAGAGAAAAATGGAAAAGAGGAAAGAGCAATGGCATTAAAAGGATTATCAATGTTTTATATAAATGAAAAAGAAGAAGGTAAAAAATGTATAAATGAAGCATTAAAAATTAATATGAATAGTTCAATGGCTTGGCATTTTTATGCAATATATTTAAAAGAGGATGGAAAAATATCACAATCATTAAGTTGTTATAATCAAGCAAATAAAAAGGATCCTAATAATTATAGTGTAATAAGAGATTTAGGTTATTTACAATTATTTTTAAGACAATTAAATTCATTTGAAGAATCCGCAAGAAAAGCTATAGATGTTAGACCAAATAATTTAATAAATTGGGTAACATATGGTTTAGCTTCTGCTTTAGTAAAGAATTATAATATATCTATTATTGCATTAGAATCAATTGATAAGATTAATATTGAAACTCTTAAAAAAATAGATAAATTTCAAATAAGGTTATTTATAGTATATATTAAAAATTTACAAGGTGTTTATGAAGAAGCAATGAATTATTTATTACATTGGAAAAATGATTTTTTGATTGATAAAGTAGTTTATTATGAATTAATAGTTAAAAATGCTTTATTAAATAAAAAAAATAATAAAACTGCAATTGATTATTGTAATAAATTGTTAGAAATAAATTGTGAAAATATTCAATATTATTTATGGTATTTTTATTTAAAAATTAATGATGAAAATTTAATATTAAAAGAATATAATGATTTATTATCTTTAGACAAAAATAATAAATATGTTGATGAAATGTTTAAAATTTTAACTGAAGATTTAGAAAAAAAATATCCGAAAAGTCATATAATAAATAAATTAAAATTATCTTTAAGTAAAAATGAACAATTTAAAACTCTTTTTGATGAATATTTTTTAAATCAAATAAAATTAAATCTTCCTTCTTGTTTTAAAAATGTTAAATTTATATATAAATATCAAAAAGATAAAATTCCTTTATGTGAAGAAATATTAATTAAATATTTAACAAACATACAAAATGAAAAAAAAATCAACGATGAATTAAATAATTATATCTATATTTCATGGCTATTTTTTTATGCCAGTCAACATTATTTATTTTTAACTGATTTAGAAAAATCACTTAAATATATTAATTTAGCTATAGATTTACTTCCATCAGTAGTAGAATATTATATGTTCAAATCAAAATTACTAAAACATGCTTTTATGATAAATGAATCATGTACAAGTTATTTCAAAGCAAAAGAATTAGATACTGGTGATAGATATTTAAACGCAAAATTAACTAAAATTTATTTTCGTTTAGGTAATTATGAACAAGCAATAGAAATGACAAAAGAATATATTGATGACCCTTTAAAAGAAGAAAATATTGAATATTATCAATGTCTTTGGATGTATATTGAAGGTGGTAATTCATATTTAGAAAATAAAAAATTATTATATAGCCATTATTTAATTAAAAATATTTTTAATACATTTAATACTATTATTAATGATCAATTAGATTTATATAATTTTAGTTTAAGGAGATATATGGTATATGATTTATATCAAACAATAATGTTTTTAGATAATATTACTAAAAATAAATATCTTTATAAAGCAATTGAGAAACTTGATTATTTATATTCATTTTTAAAATTAAATAAAGATGAATATGAAAAAATATTTGATGAAGAATATAAAAATCTTAAAAATGAATATTCAACTGTTAAATATAAATATACTGGAATTAATGATTTATTTAAAGATATTGAAAATGATATGTATAATATGTTAAAAAAAATGCAAAATATAGTTAAATATGAAAATATTCATTTATATTGTGTTAAATATTTTTTAATTAAAAAAAAAGTTATTTTTGCCTTAAAAAGTTTAAAATATTTAAAAAGTGTTAATAATAAAAGTTTTTATTATTATTATTCATTAAAATTATTTAAAGAATATTTAAATAATAAAGAAAATAAAATTGAATCTGAATTTGAAAATTTTATAAACGAATTTAATTCTGAAAATTTAGAAAATTGGGAAAATAATGATAAATTAGAATATATTAAACAAAAAATATATGATGAAGGAAAATATGGAAATAAAGAAGAAAATAAAAATAATTTAAATGAATTATTAAATGCTTATAATACTGAAGAATTAAGAAAAACAAAAAATGAAATTATAAATGAATTAATTGTATTTGTTAGTTTATTTACTGATAAAGATGGTTTAGAAGAATTTAAAAAAAATTTAAATGAAAAAATGAAAATTAAAAATGTTTCTGATGATGAAATTAATTTAAATATAAATTTTTATGAAGATAAAAAAGAATTTGATAAAGAATTTGTTTTTGATTTTAAAATAATTTAAATTATCAAAATAAAATATTATTTAATTTAAAATGAAAAAATTTAATATTAATTTAAATTATTATTTAAATAAATTAATTTAAATTTTAATTGATTTATATAAAGGAATAAAACATAATAAAAATAATAAAAAACATAAAGCATCTTCAAAATATTCAAAATAATTATGTTTTTCAATAATATCTTTATCAACACACCAAATTTGAATAAAATTATTTCTAGAATAATTTAATAAATTTCCATTTGTAAAAATAAAATAGTTTCCAATCCATTTTTCTAAATTTATTATTATAATAAAACAAACAAAAATAAAAATAGATTCTAATAAATTATTTTCTCTAATTAAAATTTGAATAAATGTAAAATATATAAAAAAATTTATAATTATTTGAATTAAACCAAATAATCCACTTAATATATTTCTATTCATCGTTCTATATAAAAAATTTTGATATAAAGAATGATTTAATTTTTTTCTTCCATTTGAATAACCTATCCAAAATTTTAAAGAAAAAGTTATAAATAATACTAATCTTAAATAAATTAAATTAGAATCTGTTGTAATTAACACTTTATCATAATAATTTTCAAATAATAATGAAAAAGAAAATGTTAATTGAATATAAATAGTAAATATTGTTATTCCTATTGAATATAAAAATAACTTATTTTTATTTTTTTCTAATTTCATATTATTTGATAAATCTTCATTTATTAATCTTAAATTATTAAAATCATTTTCAAAATTATCTAAATTTTCCACATTTTTATATTCATTTAACGATATTTTTCCTGTTGTATTTATTTTAGAATATTCATCTTTTAATATATTTTTTAATTCATCTACATTATCATGATAAACTGATGTTAAATATATTGCACTATAACCAGTTTGATAATCTAACATTTCATCATAAATTACTGCTTTATTTTTTGTTAAATTTTTTTTAATTTCTAATTTCCCAATTTCTTCCATTTTTTAAATTGTTATTTTTAATATTCAATATAATAAATAATTATTAAGAATATAATTAAATTTATATATTTTTTTATTTATAAAATTTATTATTTACATAAATATTAATATAAATTAAATTTTATATTTCAGGAACGAAAAAAGTTAAATTATCTTCATATGCTACAAAACATCCTACATCTTTTGAAAATTTAATATATTTATATAAAATAGGTTCTTGAAATTTTATTATAAATTTCTCATTATTTTCCATATTATTTTCTTCTAAATTTAAATCATAAAGTTCATGTTTATAATTTTTATTAGTTGTAATAAAAAAAAATGTTCCGGGAACTTTTTCAAAATCTATATAAATTTGGTTATTATCAATATTTTTAATTTCATATAAAAATAAATTAAATATTGAAATATTTCCATTTTCTTTTAAACAAACAATAAATCTTTCTTTTATAATTTCTAATTTAATAACTAATTTATTTGTTTTTGGCAATTCTTTATTAAATTCAATATCTTCATCAGTAATAAAAAATTTATTTCCATCTGATTTTCTATTATATTTAAAAAAATATGTCAAACCATTAATATGATTATAAAATGTTTTTATTATTATGCTTCCTGAATTATTAAAAATCATATGTGAAGTATTTTCAAATTTACTTTCCAATTTTATTTTTTGTTCAAAATTATTATTTAAATTATTATCATAAAAATTTAAATTTATTAAAAAACAAATTTGATTTCTTTCATTTGATAATAAAGAATCAGTATAATAATTATATTTCAATTCAGTTATTAATGAAGAATGTCCTGAAAAACTTTGAATATATTGTCTATGATAATAATTATAAAAATAAATATCATTAAAAACTGTTCCAGAATAACAAATATAATTATCTTTTTTTATAAATAATGCATTTGATATACCCCTTAAATTATCAATAAATTTTATTTTAAAAACATTATGAACAAAATCAAATATCGAAAAATAATTATCTTCACATAAAATTAAAATTTCATTTCCTTTAAAATCAACTTGAATAATATTAATAAAATTTTTTAATATAATTTTCGGTTTAATATTATTTAGATAATATTTAGTCCATATTAAATAATCAGCCATTTTTTAAATTAATTTAAAAAAATTAATAAAAATAATTATTATTTTATTTAAAAATATATTAAAAATAATTAGATATATGGAATGCCCTATTAAATATTACATGGGAATGGTTTTAGGATGGCATAAAAGAATTTTAGTTTTAAACGAAAAAAATTATATAATTAAAAGAGAAAAAAATCGTGACATTTTTAAAGGTTACAATGAGCAAAAATTTTCTTTAAGAGGCGCTTCAATAATTGATCAAAGTAATAATGAAAAAAAAGAACAAATAATTTTAATTTATACTACAAAATATAAAAATTATATTAAATTTGATAAAAAAGAACACAAAGAAAAATTCCTAAAAAAATTAATTGAAATGTCAAAAACTTTAAATTATGAAAGTTCATTTTCTAAAGAATATCAAAATTATAGAAATTATATTCAAAAAAATTCAGTAGGAAAATCACCTTTTGATATAATTACAATCAAAATATCTTATTTTAATAATTTATTATTAGAAATGAATAAAAAATTAATTAAATTCGATTTTGTATTAAAAAACAAAACAAAAACCTCAGATGATGAATTACGTGTTGTTTGTGATAATTTAACAACAATTAAAGAAGAAATGAAAGGTCAATTTGATGAACTAATAAAACAAATTTATGATTATCATGACATATGTGAAGGTAAATTAATTCCAAATGAAATAGATAACAATAATAATAATAATAACATAATCAATGAAAATATAATTTCATCTAATTCTTCAAATTTAAACCCAATCCAACTCGAAATGAGCGAAGGTGAACAAGACCCATCTTCTTCTGAAGATGAAATATCAATTGAAAAAAAAAATTCATTAAGAAAATTATTTAATATCCCTTTTTTAAGTACAGATTCAAATGATTTTAAAAATCCACTTTATTCAAATATAAATCGTCAAAAACTTTCTAAAGAAATAAAAGGTAGTAACAATATGGTTAAAGAATTTATAAAATCTACAACTAAAAAAGAATCGCTTCCAATTTATTTTAATGAACCAATTTCTATGTTACAAAAACAATGCGAAAAATTTTTTTATTCAGATTTATTAAAAAAGGCAAATGAAACAAGTGATAAAGCACTTCAATTATGTTATATAACAGGTTTTGTTATAAGCGAATTATTTTTAAATATAGGAAGAATATTAAAACCTTTTAATCCTGTTTGTGGAGAAACATTTGAATTTTATGACAATGAAAAAAATTTCCGCTATTTTTCTGAACAAGTAGCACATGTCCCACCTATAACAGCTTTTATATGTGAAAGCGAAGATTTTGTTATGTTTGGTGATACGAACGGAAGCACAAGTTTTAAATTTTTTAAAGGAAGTGTTGAATTAACTTTTGTTAATAAAATACATTTAAAACTTAAAAAATCAGGAAATTATTATGTTTTTAATAGACCTATTATTTCTATGAAAGGTTTAGTTAAAGCACCTATTCATAATGATTGCACAGGTAATATAGTAATTCAAAATTGCACTGATAAAAATTATAGATGTGAAGTTAATTTCATAGAAGAAGGTTGGAGTGGAATCAATTCAGGAGGAAAATTTGAAGGAAAAGTTATTAATATTATTCCAAATGAAGAAGATAATAATAATAATATTAATGATGTGGATGAAGATAATGAAGATGATAATAATAAAAATGAAATTAAAAGAACTATGTATTTAATTAAAGGTAATTGGAATAAAGAAATATATTACACAGACCCAGAAGGTAATAATAAAGTTGATCTATTAAAAATTGATGAATCACAAGAATATTTAAAAAATACTTATGAAAAATATGTTATGCCAAATTATTCTTATAAATTAAATTATACTACTCCTGAACTTTTAGAAACTCTTCCACCTTTTGATTGCAGAAAAAGACCTGATTTAAAAGAATATGAAGAAGGTGATAGTAATAAAGCTCAAATTATTAAATATAAAATAGAATATAAACAAAAAATGAGATTAAAAAAATTAAAAGATGAAGGAAAAAATTATGAACCTAAATATTTTGAAAAGAAATATAATGTTTTAAGTTCTGATGATGTTTATATGTATAATGGAAAATATTGGGATGATAAAAAAAATGGAAAATTTAAAGAATTAAAAAAAGAAGATTATGATTGTGATATTTTTGATTATGAAAATGTAGTTTTACCTGAAAAAAAATAAATTAAAGAAATTATATTATAATTTATATTTATATTTAAAATATATAATTTCTTAATAGATAAATATATAAAATATTGATATTATAGAATAGTATTAATTATATTTTTAATTTAAATATTAAAAATAAAATTTATTTAAATATATTTTTTAAAAAAAATTAAATAAAATCAAAAATATTTTTTTGTAAAAAATTATTCTTTTTAAATAAATATATATATATAATATTTTCTTTAAAATTATAATTTCTCTATATTTATATATTTATATAAATTTAAATGATTTAAAAAAAATAATTTATTTTTCTATTTTTTGTGGTCCATATAAATACATAACTTTTGAATCAATAACATCTTCAAGAGAATTAGCAGGATAAACAAAATTTTTATCAAAAGGAATCATTTTAGATTCTCCTTTATCAATTTTAAGATAATAATTTTCATCATTATTATTTTCATCATTATTATTATGTTCAAAATTATCTAAATTTAGAATATTTTTTTCTTTAAATAAATTATTTAATTTATTTTTAATATTTTCTCTATTAGATGATATTCTAATATCTTTAAATTCATTTTTATAATCATCAATATTATTATCACCTTTTTTATCATATTTTCTTTTATATTTATTTTCATTAGTATTATTAGTATTATTAGTATAATTATAATTATTATAATTATTCATTTCATCATTATTAATTTCAGGAAAATTTTGATTAAAATTAGTAGTACTATTAAATAAAGGATTTTCACTCATATTAGTTTTCTTAACTAATTGAGAAAAAGTTACTCTTTTAAAAGGAATTCTTTCAGAAAATAATAAATCATTTTTATTACGAGAATGTTTTTCCTTTTCTGCTGTTTGATATAAATTATTATTATTAATATCATTATTATTATTATTATTATTATTTTCAGTTAAAATTGAGTCATATCGATTATTTTGATTTTTTAATTTTAAATTTTTAATAAATTCATTTATATCATTATTTGATTCACTTATTAATAAATTATTATCATTATTATTATGATTAATATTATCTATTGTATTTGGTGTCATAATTTTATAATCTTTTAATTGTTCTTCCATTTCTTCTCTTCTTTTTTTTTCAGCAAGTTCTTCTTCTTCTTTTTTTTTTCTATTAATTTCATCTAATTCTTCCTTTTTTTTTCTTTCTAATTCATCTAGAATTTGTTTTTGTTTTTTTAAATTTTCTTCTTGTTCTTTTTTAATTTTATTTAATTTCATTTCTTCTTCTTCTTTTTTTCTATTAATTTCCATTAAATCTTCTTGTTTTTTTCTATTTAATTCATTTAAAGTTTCTTGTTTTTTTCTATTTATTTCATTTAATTGTTCTTGTTTTTTACGATTTAATTCATCTAATTGTTCTTTTTTTAAACGATTAAATTCTTCAATTTCTTTATATTTTTGTTCTTCTAATTTAGCTAAATCATTTTTTTTTTGAAGATTATTTCTTTCAATTTCTTCTAATTCTCTTTTTTTCTTTAAAATATTACTTTCTTCTTCTTGTTTTTTTCTTTCAATTTCAATTAAATTTTCTCTTTTTTTTCTATTTAATTCATCTAATTCTTTTTGTTTTTGTTTATTAAATTCTTCCATTTCTTTTTGTTTTTTTTTATTTAATTCATCTAATTCTTTTAATTTCTTTTTATTTAATTCTTCCATTTCTTTTTCTTTTTTTTTATTTAATTCTTCCATTTCTTTTTCTTTTTTTTTATTAAATTCTTCCATTTCTTTTTGTTTTTGTTTATTAAATTCTTCTTTATCTTTTTCTTTTTGTTTATTAAATTCTTCCATTTCTTTTTGTTTTTTTTTATTTAATTCTTCAATTTCTTTTTCTTTTTGTTTATTAAATTCTTCCATTTCTTTTAATTTTTGTTTTTCTAAATTTTCTAATTCTTCTTTTTTTTTTCTATTATTTTTTTCAATTTCTTCCATTTCTTTTATTTTTAATTTTGCTTTTTCTTCTTCTTCTTTTTTCTTTTTATTTAATTCATCAATAATTTTTTGTTTTTCATTATTAAATTTTTCCATTTCTAAATTTTTTTCTCTTTCCATTTTTTCAAGCATTTCTTTTTTTTTTTGATTTTTTTCTTCCATCATTTCAATTTCTTTTTTCTTTTTATTAATATCAGCAATTTCTTTTTCTTTTTCAAGAGTTTTATTATATAAAAAATTATCATTTTTTTCAATTGTTAAAAATTTATTAATATTCTCAGGATTTGTGCTAGCATCAACTAAAGTTTGTTTATCTATCATTTTTAATAAATTTCTATCTTCATCATCATCATTATTAATAGAGTCAAATAAATCTTTAGGTAAAATATTTTCATCTTTATTTTTTAAATTACTTTTTTTTTTATTTTCAATAGTTGATTTATTATTATTATTTATTATTCCAGAAGTGTCAAATTTTACTAATTTACGTGTAGATCCACCTTTATCACTCTTTTTCTTTCCAGATTCAATATTTGAATAATTCATTGTTTTATATCTATTAAATTTTTTTCTTTTTTTTTCTTCTTTTTTTTTCTCTTCATCTTCAATATGTAATATACCTCCTTCAGGCATATCAACTCCAATAAAATTATATTTTTCTAACCATAAATCTTTATAATTTTTTTTATTTCGTACTCTTTTAACTGTTCCATCTTTTAGTTTTGTAAATGAATCATTTGAAACTATAGATAAATCTGGATCTTTAAAAGGATTATTTGAATCTTTTTTTGGTGTAACTTTTGTTGTTTGAGATACTGTTGTTTTCATTTTACGTAATGGCATTTTTTTTGTAGATTTTTCAGGATGAACTTCATCTAAAACTGGATTATGAGAAATTGTTGTTTTTGAACGAAGCAAGGTTTTGCGAATTGGTTTATTTTCATTTTCATTTGATTTGTTTATTGTTGAGTTTTTATTGTTATTTTCATCTTCATCACTTTGAAAATCTATTTCTTTTAACATATTTTTTTTTATTATTAATATTATTAAATAATAAATAAGAAAATATTATTGTTAAAAATTAATGTTATAAATAATTATTTTTTATTATTATAATTATTTTTATAATTAAATTATCAAATAATAAAATTTATGTTTAATATAATTTTAATATTTTTTATTAATTTTATTAATTATTTTTTATTTTTTTAATTTTATATTTGTATGTTTTATTTTTATATTAAAACGTAAATAAGTTATTTTAATAAAATTATTTAATTAATAAAATTTAAATAAATATGTTACAACAGAGACAACCTGTTCCTTTAGATTTTAATAATTTAGGAGGAAATAATAATAATAACAATTTTAATCCAAATTATAATAACAATAATAATAATCGACAAAATAATAATATGAATTTTAATAATCAAAATAATTTTAATAATAATAACAATTATAATAATTTTAATAACAATAATAATAATCAACAATTTAATAATTATAACAATAATAATAATTTTAATCAATCTAATAATAATAATAATAATTACAATCAACAACAAAATTTCAATTCAATGAGAAATTTTCCAAAAGGTAGTAATGTAAATTATAACAATAATAATCAATTCAATAATAATAACAATAATTTAAATCAAAATCCTTCAAATTATGCAATAAATAAACAAGAAGAACAAAATCGTAAAAGAATATTATTAAATAATATTCAAAATCAAATTTCAATGTCAAATCATAGCAAATTAGAAGAATTAAAAAGAAAACAAAAAGAAGATGAAAAATATTTAAAAGATATGGAAAATTTTTATCCTTTTGGAAGAGGAGGTGGTGGTGCACCAATAAGAGATAAAAATGGACAAATTGTAACAACAAGAAGAGCTTTAATTAGTGATCCTAAATATAATTTAATGAATATTAATGTAGATGATGACTATAATGAAGTTTGGAATAAAGAAAAAAAATATGGCTTAATGAATTTTAAAAATTCTTCAGCTAAAAATTTAGGTAATTATAATGATAATAATTTTAATAATTATAATAATTATGATAATAACAATTATAATAATAATATGGGAATGCAAAGAAATATGAGTGCCAGAAATAATGGAAGAAATATTGTTTATAATAATAATTTTAATAATTATGATAATAATAATAATAATAATAATAATGATTTATATTATCAACAACAACAACAATTTAATAATAATAATAATTATCAAGATAACAATTTTCGTCCTTATTCAACAAATCCCAGAAATAATAATAATAATAATTTCAATCAAAATCCAAATAATAATTATAATAATAATAATTTTAATAACACAATGAACTATAACAACAATAATTTTAATCAACAACAACCAAATTATGACATATCTAATCCAAAATATATTGTAAATAATTCTTTAAATCGTAATAATAATGACAATGCAGAATTAAATTTATCTTATGATAATTATATGCTTAATGATGACTTTATCCAAAGAAATAAAGAAAATTATAGAAATGATTTATTAGCCCAAATCGAAGAAAAAGAACTAAAAAAAAAGTTAGAAAAACAACGTAAATTAGAAGAAGATGCAAGAGAAGAAGAAAGAATTCGTAGAGAAAATGAAGAATTAGAAAGAAGAGCTGAAGAAGAAAGAAATAGACAAAAAAATTTAATAAATAAAGTAAAAGAACAAAATAGTGTTCTTATATTAGAAAAAAATACAAATGTTAAAAGGCAAAATATTAATAATAATGATGATAATAATAATAATAATATGAACGATAAAAATATTTCTCAAAATGATCAAGCAAATTTACATTTTTTAAATCAACAAGAAATTGAATCAAAACAACAATTAAATAATGAAATAATAAAACTTCGAGAACAAATGAATGAACAACAAAATAATTTATTTAATCAAATTAATAGTTTAAAACAAGAAACTCAAAATGCAAATGCTCAACGTTTTGAAGCATTAAAAGAAATAGAAAAATTAAAAGATGAATTAAGTAAACAAAAATATGATGAAGAAATTCGTAGAAAATATGTTTATGATGTAATAGCAGATGAACATAGTAAAACAAATGTTTATACAGAAACACATTTACCCGATGTTCAAATAGAAAAAGTAGTTTTACCTGTTCAAAACGAAAAAAATATTTATTATGATGAAAGATTAAGACATCCTAATAGAATAATTCCTATTCCAAAATTAACTGAATTAAATGAAAATGGAATGAAAACTGATTCAAGATTCATTGATTTAGATACCCATAATGTTATTAGTGGATTAGAATTATATCAACCTAATAATAATAATAGAAATGAAGAAATTAATGATAAAGAAATAAATCACAAAGGATTTAGTATTGATGGAGATTATGGAACATTAAGAAGTTATTATCATAATAATACAACTAATAATAATAGTAATGATGATTTTGGAAATAATAATAATGGATTAGGTATAAGTGAATCAAATGAATTACCAAATAATACGAATTTTAATTATGAAAATAATAATATGAATAATAATAATAATTTTGATAAAGATGTTAATAAAAATATTGAAAATAATGTTAAGACTATTGAAGATGAAAATTTGGAAGTTAATAAAATTTATAATAAAAATATGGATAGAATTAGATTTTTAAATGAAATTGAAGGAAAAATTAATCAAGATAATGGATATAATTATGGAAATTCTAATAATAATAATAGTGGAAATACTTTAGAAGAAATCAATAAAAATTTATTAAATAATAAAGAAAATTTTGATGATTTTATAAATAAAATTAATGAAACTTGTAAATAAACTTATATATATATTAAATTTAATTAAAATTATTTTATATAATAATTATAAATATATATAATTTTTATATATTTTTTTAATTTTTAATAATTAAAATATTAAATTTATTTTTTAGAAATATTATTTTGGATAAATATATTTTTTAATTGGGGATTGGGGATTGGGGATTGGGGATTGGGGATTGGGGATTGGGCCCAATCCCCAATCCCCAATCCCCAAATATTTTTTATTATTCCAATAATATATAATATTTTTTTATAATTATTAATTTTTATATTAAATTAATATAAAAAAATTAATTATTTTTTTATTATTATTTTTTTATTATAATATTTTTTAATTTTCACGCTAATATAATTTTCACGTTTAATTAAAAATAATATAAAATCATTTCTTTTAAATTATTTTCAAATTTATTCAAAAAAAAATGATTTCAAATGCAAAATTGAACAAATACGGAGATTATTTATTTGCTGTAAATGTTGATGATACATACATTCAAATAGGATTATTTTCAAAAAATGGTGAATTAATAGAAAACTTAAAAAAATATACAATAAAAGCTCGTCAAGGAGAAGAAATTTTACCTTTTATTGCCAAATCTATCAAAAGCCAAATGTTTTTAAGAAATATTAGACATTGTGATATAATTGGAATTGGAATAGCTGTACCAGGTCCAGTAAATAAATTAGGAGTAATTTTTAATGCTCCTAATATTAACTGGAAAACATATAATATTGCAGATAGATTAAGTTGTTTATTAAATAATCTTCCTGTTATAGCCGAAAATGATTCAAATTGTTCTTTATTAGGTGAAAAATGGATTGGAAATGCACAAAGAATGGATAATTGTGTTAATATTAAAATAACAGAAGAAGGAGTTGGAGCAGGTATATTCTTAGACAACCATTTAATTAAAGGAAGAAATGGAGCATGTGGTGAAATAGGTCATATTCAAATGAATGATAAAGAAGAAGAAAAATGTAATTGTGGAAAAAAAGGATGTTTAGAACAATATATTTCTTTAAAAGGGTTAAAAAAAATAGCAAAAGAATTTAATTTTAATGAAAATACAAATTTCAAAGAAATTATAGAAGAAATTAAAAAAGGAAATGAAAATGCAATTAAAATTATGGAAAAATATTCTGATATATTTGGAAAAGCTTTAAGTATTATTGGAAATCATTATAATCCAAGTCATTTTATATTAAATCTTTCAATTAATAATGAGGATGGTGAGATTTTATGTCAATATATTAAAAAATATTTTGAAAAATATGCATTTAATGCTTGTAATGATTGCAATATTATATTAGGAAAATTATCAGACAATTCTGGAATGTATGGAGCTGCTAATTTAATTTTATCAAAATTAGATTAAAAATAAATATAATAAAAGTATATTTTATATAGCATATATAGTAATATATTTTAATATATTATATTTTTTATTTAAAAATGTTAATTTTATTTAAAATGTTAAATTAAATAAACCAATAAAAATTTAATATTATTTATATTATTAATTAAATAATATTAATTAATTTTCACTACTTTTTTCTTCTTCACTACTATCATAATTATCCAATAATTCAATATCTCCTTCACAATTCATTTCTTTATTTCTTTCTCTTCTATATAAATTAATTGCTTCTTTACTATATTTATTTATAATTATGATTATACATAAATTACTTATTAAAGCTAAAATTCCAAAAAATATTAAAAATTTTCCTAAAATATTTGCATAATAAATAAAATAATTATAAAATTGATCATAAAATATAACTAAATCATATTTTAAATCATTGCAATTAAACATTTTTAAAAAATTACCTTGTAAAGGTTCATATATTACTGTTAATTTTTTAATTAATTTTTTAGTATTAAAAATTTCTTCATTTAAATTACTTGAAATATAATAATCTTTATTTAATAATTCATTTAATTTTTCATTAATTAACTTTAATAATTCTAAATTATTTATATAAAAATTTGTTAATCCAAATATTTTTGTTGCAATTTTATCATAAGCATCTTCAATACAATTACCATATAAATTAAATAAATCAAAATCATCAAATTTATCTTGAATAATTAAACAATATTTTTCTCCTTTTATTTTATTTTCAATTTCATTTTTTGGTAAATATAAATTATTTTTACAATTTCTTTTTGAATTAACCCATATATCATTTGTGTTACATATATCAGTATTATTTGTTAATTCTGTGATTTCATTTAACATAAAATTAATGTCTGAATTTTGATGAATAGTTTCATTAGTTGAAAGAGAATAATCTGTAATAAAATTATTTAAATAATCAATAAATTGTTTAATTATTGTATTTTTTTTAATTGATTTTAAATTATTTATATTTTGACTAAATTTTTCTAAAATTTCATTTAATTTTAAAGAAATTTCATTATTTAATCCTAAAATATTTGAAAGATCTCCATTATCATTTAAACATTGATTTAATATATTTTTATTAAATTTTAATGAATTTGAATCCATTTCAATATTATTAAAAATTTTAGTATAATTTTCATTATTATTCAAATTTAATTTTTCATTTATAAAAACAATTAAATCTTTGCTTAAATTTGATATAAATATTAAAAAACTTCCTAATAAAAAAGATAAAATAATCAATAAAAATAAATAATTCCAAAAAATATTTAAAAATTTTTGAATTCTTCTTTTATTTAAAAAAGAATAAATCGGTAATAAGATTAATAATATAATACAAAAAATAAAAAAATTATAATTTAAAAAATATAATGAATAATAAATTATTGCAATAAAATAATCATAAAATTTAAATAAATTATCAGAAAATATTTCAGAATAATTTTTAATTAACTGATTAAAATTATTTAAACCAAATTTTGCATCTTCTATATTTTTTATATATTCAATTTTATTTTGAATAATTTTTATAATATTTTCATATATATAATTTAATATATCAAAATTATTTTTATATTCTAAATTTATATTATAAATTTTCCCTAAAAAAATTTCTTTATTATCAAAATTTTCAATTTCTTTTAAATAAATAGGAAAAATTTTTTCTTCTTTTTCAACATCATCTTGTCTTGGGCTTGGAATTTCATGATAAAATTCTTTAGGAATTTCATTAATTAAATTTTCATATTTTTTTAATAAATTATTTATTTCAATATGATTTTTAAAATTTTCTTCTTTTTGAGTTGAAATTAATTCAATTAAATTTTCCGTTTCAGATAAATATTTTTCAATATTATTTAAACCATAAAATATTGTTCTATTATAATTATTATAATTATAATTTTCATTTTTAAAATAATTTTGATTGTTAATGTTTCCTTTTTCAAAATTATAAAAAAATTTTAATGCATTGCATAATGAATTACCATAATAAAAAATAAATTTTGGAATATAAAAAAACATAATAATAGATGATATAAACATTAACAATAAACATAATAAACTTAATAATAAAGAAAATAACCCTACAATATTATATTTATTATTTTTTCTAAAACAATATTTTTCTAAACAGTAATTAAATATTAATATAACCCATATTAAAATAGTTATAATTATAATAAAAGAAATTATTAAATGAAATTTATTTTCTATAAAAAATTTTAAAAAAGAAAAAAAATTTCCATCTATAAAAATATTTGATATAAAAGTTTCATTAAATTGTTTTGTTATTTTTAATTGATTTATAAAATCATTTGAAGATGTTACATCATTTAAATCAATAAAATAATTTTGAATTGAATTATATTGACTTAAACAAATATTTTCATAATCTTGATTATTTAATTGTTTTGTATAAGAAATAAATATTAAAAAAATAAATAAAATTTTATTATATGACATATTTATTTTATATAATATTATTAATTATATATTATTTATTTATATCTAAATAATAATTATCATTAATGAAATTTAATTTTTTTATAAAATCTTCATTTTCTATTTTAATTTGATCTTCTCTTGTTGGAATATAATTATTTTTAATTATGTCTGTAATATATTGTTTTCTCATTAAATCTAATTTAAATAAATTTTGAATTTTATTCTTAAATATTATATCTTTTATATTATAAACATTAAAATCATTTAATATTTTATTATTTATTATTTTAAATTTTTTTATTTTTATTTTTTCGTTTAATAATATTCCATAAATATAATTTTTGTAATTTTCTATAAAACCTATTTTATTAGAACAAAAATTACATTCTATATTTTTATTTTTAATGGAATATCGAAATTCTTTTATTAAATCATTTTCACTTTCAGTTAAAATAAATATTAATTTTTCATTTAAATTATTTATTTTATTTGTTATTTCAGTTTGGATTTCATCAAATCTTTGAACAAAATAATTTATATTTTTTGAACATATTATTAAATTATTGCAATTTAAACAAATAATTTTTTCATTATAATTATTCATATATTTTTAAATTAAAATTATTTAAATTCATTTAAATTTAAAAAAGTAAATTTTTATTTAAATTAAATATTAAATGTTTATAATATTTATTTTTTTATTTATATTTAATATAATTTTTTATTTCTAATAATTATATTTATCTTTTTTTATTAATTTGGGGATTGGGGGATTGGGGATTGGG
>JAEEGK010009589.1_pt1 | contig 22563 bp, 17 predicted proteins | sample 8958771 | NCBI WGS metagenome assembly JAEEGK01 (sample SAMN16246547, study PRJNA631951) | gut metagenome | biome: gut microbiome; feature: rumen; material: SC-attached | host: Bos | place: Iran: Karaj | collected 2018-10 | reverse complement strand
AAATGCGTTGACATAGTCTTCTCCTAATTGACGAAACAGCTTCTTTGCTTTTGCATAACAAGAGAGCGATGTCTTTTGGTATTAACTCTAACTTTATCAACATTGATACCTTAAACTCCGTTTCGTTTAAATGGTGATAATAAACAAGTTTATACTCAAAATTAGGATATATTCTTCGAATGGATTGAGTTAGTCTATCCCATTCTCCATCTGATGGTATCTTATTTTTTATAGCTATACTATGAAATTCAGTATATAATTTTGAAAGAACGTTTTGGTTATATGTATCATCTATTGTACTTTGTCTCTTTAAAGCATAATAGTTTTTTCTTAAACCAATATAGTTCCTGCGTAACAGAAAAGTATAAATAGCACCTGATGTTCCAATTAAAAGAATTAAAGAAACAACATATACCCACCATACAACATCATATAGAGGCTCTTCCATTTTATCATGAAATATTATTAGGCAATTCAAGTTTCTCATGTTTCACATTCTCAACTTTTAGTGGTAAGAGGTAAGAGAATACCTCTTCCGATTCCTTTTATCTTGGTTCTTACTGGGTTTACTAACATTTCTCTCACCTCTTACATCTTTCCACTCACCTCTTTATCTGAAGCAAGCAGAGCTTGCGAAAGTTGAGTTAGTCAATTTCCTCGTCAGCCTCATAGCCACCCATCTCCCGCAGTGCATTCTTCAACAGCGTGTACTGCTGGTAGAGGTGGTTAACGGCCACCTCTTTTTGTGTGTAGTCATGCATGGGCGATTTCAGGAAGAAGCTGAGGAATCGCTGTATGCCGTAGCGTCCGGCACGTGCTGCCAGGTCGCTGAGCAGGCAGAGGTCAAGGGCTACGGGGGCGGCAAGGATGCTGTCACGGCAGAGGAAATTGATTTTGATCTGCATGGGATAGTCGAGCCAGCCGCGGATGTCGATATTGTCCCACGACTCCTTGTTGTCGTTGCGGGGAGGATAGTAGTTGATGCGTACCTTATGGTAGTAGTCGCCGTAAAGCTCGGGCTGGTCGTCGGCACGGAGGATAGTCTCCAGCGTCGAGAGCTTCGACACCTCCTTGGTGTGGAAGTTCTGGGGTTCGTCGAGCACCAGTCCGTCGCGGTTGCCGAGGATGTTGGTCGAGAACCAACCGTCAAGGGCCAGACAGCGCGTACCGATAATGGGGGCAAAGCCGCTCTTGACCAGCGTCTGTCCCGTCTTGAAATCCTTTCCGCAGATGGGCATGCGGGTCTGTTCGGCTAACTGCCACATAGCAGGAATGTCGACGGTGGTGTTGGGAGCACCCATGATGAAGGGGCACCCCTCGGTGAGGGCGGCATAGGCGTAACACATGGACGGTGCTACGTGCTCGCGGTCGTCGTTGCGCATGGCCTGTTCCAGTGCTGCCAAAGAATAGTGTACCTGTGGGTCAATGGGGACGTATATCTCGGTGGATGCTGCCCATAGCACGACAATGCGGCTACACTGCTTCTTCTCGCGGAACCGACGGATGTCCTCGCGCAGCATCTCCACCATCTCCCAGCGGGTGGGCATCGGATACTTCACGTTGTCGCCGTTCAACCGCTTGGCGTAGTTGCGGTCGAAGGCCGCCTTCATAGGTACAATCTGCTCCAGCTCACTGCGTACGGGTTCGATGTCCTTTTCCTGCAGTACCTGGGCATACATGGCAGCCTGATAGGCGTTCTGCGGATAGACATCCCATGTGCCGAAGACGATGTCGTCGAGTGTGGCCAACGGCACAATCTGGTCATATTTCAGGTATTGCCTGTCGTCACCGTGTCCCACGCGTATCTTGTCCATCTGCGTCATGGAGCCGATGGGTCTTGCCAGTCCTTTGCGGGCCATGAGTACGCCGGTGATGAGTGTGGTGGCCACAGCGCCGCAGCCAACTATCATGATGCCTAATTTGCCTTCAGCAGGTTTTACGCTTGTCTGTTTCATATCTGGTATGTTTTGTTTTCGATTTTAGTTTTCGTTATAGTTCTTGGTGCGAAGGGTTTCGCACAGGTGCTCATGGCTGTGGCGCATATATAGGAACATGGGCTGGAACAGCACGATGTCGCACAGCGGGAAGAGCCACGGGATATTTGTCAGCGCTGCCACGTAGAAGATGATGGCTCGCGTGTTGTAAGTCAGGATATTAGTGTACTTCATCAGCGGGCGGCTGCCGGCAAGAAACGCGTCGGTAACCTCTGGTCGATTGCCTCTCTTCGTCAGCGCCTGAAAGAATGCCTGAAACTGCGGTGTCATGCGCTCCTGCTTGCGACAGTAGCCCTTGTAGAAATAGTGGAAGGCGCGCTCCCATGACCATCCTTGCCGTTTCAGCTCTTCGTAGAGCTGCTGCTCCTTGGCATAGCTGTCCAGCTCGCTGCCGCTGTTACCTTTCAGGAACCACAGGTGTATCTGGCGGTAGTAGTCAGCCAGCGTACTCTGCGGACTATGGATGAGGAATCCGCAGACAGCGCACAGCACGATGCCCCAGCCCTGCCACAGAATATCGGTAAAAGGAATGGGCATGTTCCAGAGGCGCACGACGACAGCCAGATAGAGACAGAAGAAGCAGATGTCGCCCGACAGCCCGTCCAGCATGCGTCCGATGATGGTCTTATGATTGGTGATGCGTGCCAGCTGTCCGTCAGCTGAGTCGCAGAAGTTGCTTATCATGAGCAGTGCCACGCCGCACACATTGTGTGTCAGGTCAATATGGAAGAACATCCATCCTGCCAGCGCGGCCAACAGAATGCCGACGATGGTCACCGTGTTTGGCGTGATGCCCAGTCGACGGCACCCCAAAGCCATGGCTAACCCGATGGGACGGGTAAACCAAATATCGAGCCATTCCTCGGTGTCGTTCGACTTGAATGACTCGTGTAACAGCTGGCGAAAGCCTTTGTTTTCCATATCCGTGTGCAAAAATACAAAATAATTCATAATTCATCATGCATAATTCATAAATATTTTCTCAACGGCCGCAAATTGGCTTTTCACTCTTCATTTATTAGGGACATTTTCGCCACGAATGAGTCTTTATAGTAGCAGACAAAAACTATCAAAACAAACAGTAATATGATGACAGTCATGAACAGGATACGTAGAGCGTGGGCAACTACCATGGTGGCCGTGCTCACAGCGACAGCCGCGGCACAGCCCGCCGTGTATGAGTGGACAACCCCTAGCAGCAACTCCTCGGAGTCGATGCCCTGTGGCGGTGGCGACATCGGTATGAACGTATGGGTGGAGCAGGGCGACGTGCTCTTCTATCTCTCGCGCAGCGGCTCCTTCGACGAGAACAACACGTTGCTCAAGCAGGGACGTTTTCGCATCCACCTCTCCAAGCCCTTCAATATGAAGTCGTTCCGCCAGCAGCTGGTTCTCAACGACGGCTACTGTCAGGTCACCGACGGACAGCTGTGGGTGAAGATATGGGCCGATGTCAACAAGCCCGTCGTACACGTTGAAGTCAGCTGTGAAAAGGAGAATACCGATGTCGATGTCACCTACGAGTCGTGGCGTACCCGTGACATTCTCATCACGCAGCGAGAGCGTTTCCAGACCAGCTATAAGTTTTCGGCACCGAAGGGACTCGTCACACGTCATGACAGCATCGTCGCCGATGACGACGGTGTCACTTTCCTACACCAGAACGGCTCCGTTACCATCTTTGATGCCACCGTCTCACAACAGCACATGGATGCTGTCAAAGACCGCCTGACCAACCCCATCGGCAACCTCGTTTTCGGCGGACGCATGCATGGTGACCAGTTTGTCTACAAAGAACACACCAGCGGGCGCTACGCCAGCAGCGACTACGAAGGATGGACATACCGCTCGCGCCGTCCCTCACAAAGTCATGCCTTCGCCATAACCCTGGCTGCCGTCCAGGGTAGCGTTGCCGACTTTGAGGCACTGCTGCACCAGACTGAACGGCAGATACAGACCAAGCGCGACTGGAAGTTGACACGTGACTGGTGGCACCAGTTCTGGCAGCGCAGTTATGTAGAAACCCCTGGCAGTCAGGAACACGCTGCTTTGCTGAGGAACTACACGCTGTTCCGTTATATGTTAGGATGCAACAGTCGCGGCCAGTGGCCGACGAAGTTCAACGGCGGGCTTTTCACCTTTGACCCGGAGTATGTCGAGGCTGCAGAGGAGTACCGCCTGTCGCCCGACTACCGCAACTGGGGCGGCGGTGTACACACGTCGCAGAACCAGCGACTGGTCTATTGGCCTATGCTGAAGAGCGGCGACTATGACCTGCTATTGCCACAGCTCGACTTCTACCTTAATATATATCGCAACGCCGAGGAGCGTTCGCGCCTCTACTGGGGGCATGAGGGAGCCTGCCTGACGGAACAGGTCGAGAACTACGGACTGCCGTGCTATCCCGAATACGGCGACAAGCGCCCTGAGGGTTTCGACCCGGGACTGGAACGCAACGCGTGGTTAGAATACGAATGGGACACGTGCTTGGAATTCTGCATGATGGCTCTTGAAGCCCACCGCTACAGTGGTATGGACATCTCGCGCTATGTGCCGATGATACGGTCTTGCCTGCGCTTCTTTGACGAACACTACCAGTATCTGGCCAACCTGCGTGGCGCCAACCGCCTTGACGGTAACGGTAAACTTGTACTCTATCCAGGGTCCGGTGGCGAGACCTATAAGATGGCTTACAACAGTACGTCAACCATCGCTGCTCTGCGCACCGTCACGCAATCTCTAATGGAGTACGATGACGGGAACGATAACGGGAACGGGAACGATAACGGGAACGAAAAGTCTCAATTTTCAATTTTCAATTATCAATTCCTTAATCGCCTGCCTGACATCACGGTGCGTAACGGTATGATACAGCCTGCACTGCATTACGAGCGTGTGCAGAATACCGAGACCATGCAGCTCTATCCTGTTTTCCCGTGGCGCATATACGGTGTGGGGCGCCCGGACTTGGACATAGCCCGCAATACTTATCTCAACGACACACTGGCCGTGCAGTTCCGCTCGCACGTCGGCTGGAAGCAGGATGCCATCTGGGCTGCCTGCCTCGGACTGACCGATGAGGCTGAACAACTCATCACCAAGAAACTTGCTGATGGGCGCCATCGTTTCCCCGCTTTCTTCGGACCGGGCTTTGACTGGACACCCGACCACAACTGGGGCGGCTCAGGCATGATAGCCCTGCAGGAGATGCTGATGCAGGAGGCTGACGGCAAGATATACCTCTTTCCCGCCTGGCCGCGCAAGTGGGATGTCAGTTTCAAGCTTCACGCCTCCGGCAACACTGTCGTTGAGGCTGAACTGAAGGATGGTCGCGTGACCCGCATCAGCGTCACCCCCGAGGCGCGCCGGCAGGATGTCGTCTCTAACTTCTAACCACCAAAGCTACTACTGCTTGGGAGGGCAGACAAGACGTGATGTGCCGTCCTTGTAGCGGACGATGACAGGGCCGCCCTGCGGTTTGCTGACTCTTACGCCGTTCAGGTTGTAGTAGCCATCCACCTGCTTGCCGACTGTCTCCTGTGGGCGAGTGATGCCAGTGGCATCGAAGCCTAACTGGCGGTCAATCCACTTCATGCGGTCGATAATCCAGTCCTTGAGGGACTGGATTTCCTTTGCGTAGGTGTTGTTGCGCGGCGGCGCGGGGGTGAGCCAGATGTCTTGGTTGAGTGTGGGCCACACCTTGAAGTTGCGCTGCAGGGCTCCGTCGGCCTGAAGCATTGTGGTCAGTGAGTCGATGACTTGCATGATGTGGTCCTCGGTATAGCTTGTTAGGCGGTACTCATACCAGCGCTGCTTCGCCTGCTTCACGAAGGCAGGGTCGTCTATAAGCTTTGCCCACCAGAAGGGGATGGGATTATTACTGGCTATGCCGGTGATGAAGGTGTTATATATACCCCACGAATCTTTGTATATGCTTTCGGCCAGATTATTGCCAAAGGCCAGGTTGAAGTCCCACAGTGTGGTCTTGAAACGCGGGTCAACGCTGTCGCGGCGCTTGTAGAGGTTGGTGCTCAGGCGGTAGGCATCGCCGTTGAGGCAAAACTCCTGTGACAGGAACTGATCGACGAACGACTGCACATCGACGTACTTCCTGTAGCCTGTATTGGGATTGGTGTAGTTGCGGCTGTTGAAGGCATCCTCCATGGCGTCAATCTGGCGCTGCAAGTATTGAAGTTGTGCCGGATGGTCGGGCATCATGTCTTCGTATTCAGGATTCTTGTACTGAAAGTACACCTTGTTGTTGATAATCAGGTCAGAGCCGTTCTTGTTGCGGCCTTTGTATTTCGACGTATAGACATGTTCTTCGTCGTTGCGGTCTATTTCAATGTGGTAGTCACCGGTGAGTTCGTCGCCGCTGTCTCCCGGCTCTTCCAGGTTGAGGCGGTACTTGCCCTTGCCGGCCTTCTCGCCGATGATGTAGATGCCGTAGTAGATGCCGTCGAGCACCACTTCGCAGTATTTCATGGTAGGCGTATATTCAAAGTAGGGGCGTGCCAGGGTGTACATGAGCACGTCGCGTACCAGGCTGCGGTCGTGGAAGGGAGCCAGCATTACCCAGTCGTTGTCTTTGCCCATGCCCAGCAGTTCCACCTTGTCCTTCTTGCCATCGACATCGTTGGTCTTGAGGGTTTTGAAGCCCAGCGGCTTCTTGTCGCTGTACTCGAACGATGAGTTGCCGCGGTACTTGATGCCCACCCATCCCTCGTAGTCAACGTGCTGACCGGGATGTGCCACGGTGTCGCTGTAGTTGATGCCGTCGGCATTGCTGACAATTTTCATCCGGGCGGGGATGCGGTAGTCCTTGTGTATTATGTTTGCGTTTTTGCCGCCGTTGCGCGTGTCGATAAACACTATGGGCAGGTTGGTATGGCCTATTTTGACCGACTTGTCAGAAGGGGCATAGTTGCTTCTGTCCCATTCGTCGGCTGATGCGCTGAGCGTGCAGGCAAAGGCCGCCATGATGATTAGAATGCAGTGAAAGCTTTTCATGTTTCTTTAAATTAAAAAAAACGGAAGTGGAAGGGTTGCCCCAGCCACTTCCGTCCTATTTGTTGATAAGTTCTGTTCTCTTAGAGATTAGGATTAATCTTGCTCCACTCGCTGATGGGCGGCACGATGTTCAGCGTCACCAGTTCGTCGCGCATCTTGCACAGGTGTTCGTAGCTCTGGTCCAGCTTGGCGTTCTCCTCGGTAGTACCCTGGGGAACTTCAAATTTGGCACCCTCAGCAGTCATCGTGGTCTTCATGGCCATCATGATGTGGTCGTACTTGTCAGTCTTCACATACGTTCCTACGGGGAAGCGGAAAGGCTCACCGCCCATAGCGGCACGAATCATCTCGACAGAGAGGTACGAGGGGCTCTGGAAGGAACTGCGTCCGCGGAGCTCAATAATCTTGGCACCACCCTTGGTGACGTCGACCTTCATCTGCTCCCACTCCTCAGCGGGGAACTCAGCGGTACCGATGATGTCGGTCAGCTTACGGCCGGCAATCTCAACGTGGCTGCCGAAGACGGCCATCTGCTCGCCGTGACCACCGTATGTGGCACAACCTGTAATCTGGTTCTGCATCACACCGAACTTCTTGGCCAGAGCCGACTGCAGACGTGTGGTGTCCAGACCGGCCAGCGTAGTAACCTGTCCGGGTTTCAGACCGCTGTAGAGCAGCGTTACCAGACCTGTCAGGTCAGCGGGGTTGAAGATGATGACGACGTGCTTCACGTCAGGACAGAACTTCTTGATGTTCTGACCCAGCTCCTCGGCAATCTTGCAGTTGCCGGCCAGCAGGTCCTCGCGGGTCATACCAGCCTTACGGGGAGCACCACCGGAAGAGATGATGTACTTAGCGTTGCGGAATGCCTCCTCGGCATTGGTCGTTGCCACGATGTTCACATCGTCGAAGCCGCTCTGGCGCATCTCTTCAGCTACGCCTTCGGGTGAGAACACATCATAGAGACAGATTTCACTTGTCAGACCCATCATCAGGGCTGTCTGAGCCATGTTTGAACCAATCATACCGGCTGCGCCGACGATGGTCAGTTTGTCATTCGTTAAAAATGCCATAATAATACTAGATTTATTTGTTTCTTATGATTTGTCTGCAAAGATACAAAATAATTGCGAACTATCTACTACGAATAATGATTTTATAAGTAATTAACTGAAAAGGGGCTGACTTTGTAAACTGGATGTTACATTTTTACTTCACATACTCTGAGAAGTCGGTCAACTTCATGTCGCCCTTGCGAGCCAGCGTGTCGTGCATGGCGAAGGCGGCAGGCAGGTTGTGACGCGTCTGTCCCATCTTGGCAATCTTCAGGTAATCCCACAGCAGCTGCTTGTAATCGGGGTGAGCACAGTTCTCAATGATACACTCAGCACGCTGGATGGGGCCCTTACCGCGCAGGTCGGCAATACCCTGTTCGGTCACGATGATGTTGACGTCGTGCTCCGAGCTGTCTTGGTGGGACACGAAGGGTACGATAGAAGAGATAACGCCGCCCTTGGCCACTGACGGACAAGTGAAGATAGAGAGGTATGCGTTGCGGATGAAGTCACCAGAGCCTCCGATACCGTTCATCATCTTCGTACCGCTGATATGGGTAGAGTTGACATTACCGTAGAGGTCGGCCTCGATGGCAGTATTGATGGCGATGACACCTAAGCGACGGATAATCTCCGGTGAGTTGGAGATCTCACTCTGGCGCAGCGTCAGGTGGTTCTTGAAATAGTCCATGTTGTCGTACACCTGCATCAGGCACTCGTTGGAAACGGTCAGTGAGCAAGCTGAAGCGTCCTTTACGCGACCGTTGAGCATCATACCTACCACGCTGTCCTGCAGCACTTCGGTATAGATGTTGAAGTCGGGCACATGCTTGTCCTCACCCAGTGCGCCGAGGATGGCGTTGGCTGTCGAACCCACACCGCTTTGCAGGGGCAGGAACTCCTTGGGGATGCGACCCTTGTGCATCTCCTCCACGAGGAACTCGGCGGTCAGGAAACCAATCTTGTCGGTCACAGGGTCGTTGTCCTTGAAGGCGCGGGCTTCGTCGGGGATGTTGCACTCTACGACACCAGCCACCTTGTCCTTGGGGATGCTGACATAAGGAGAACCGATGCGGTCACCGACATGTTCGATGGGAATAGCCTTACGGTAGGGAGGGTCCAACGGCTCATAGACGTCGTGGATATACTTTGCATTGGGATTGTGGAAGCTGTTGAGCTCCAGAATGACGTGCTTGGCCAGACGGGCTGCCGTGGGAGAGATGCCACCGGCGGCTGTCAGGTAGACGTGGTAGTCATTACCAGCGTCCTCAATGTCACAGACCTCAAGGATGGCCCAGTCCAAAGGACCATAGAAACCATAGCGCAGCTCCTGTGCCATGTGGCTCAGGTGCAGGTCGTTGTAGGGGATTTCACCCATGTTCACATGCTTGCGGAAGTCGGGGTTTGTAGTGTAGGGAGCACGATAGAGAATAGCCTGTGCATTAGCCAAGTCACCATCGGTACTCTGTCCTGTTGAAGCACCCGTAAAGATGGCCACCTTGAACTCGCGGCCAGCCTCATGTTCAGCAATAGCAATCTTTGCTAACTCCTTGGTTGTTGCCTTGGCTACACCAGCTGGTGTAAAGCCACTCATGGCGATATGATCGCCATTCTTAATCAGTGCTGCAGCCTCTGCAGCAGTCATACGTGTATAAGCCATGTCGTTTACTATTTGACGATTTACGATTTACTATTTACGATTTACGATTTGCAAATTTTGCGTGCAAAATTACTTAAAAACGCTCAAAACGCCAAACAAATTATGAATTATGAATTATGAATTATGAATTCTTAAAGGTACTCCATCAGTACGTCCCACACCGCGATGATGTGGCAGATGCTACCGGCAAGCACAAAGAAATGGAAGACAGAGTGCATGTAGCGGCGCTTGTTCAGACTATAGAAAACAGCTCCCGTAATGTATGCAACGCCCTCGGCGATAATCCAAGTGACGGCAGTCGTGGATACAGAGTCTATCAGCGGTTTGAAGGCCACCAGCACTGAAAGGCCCATGCCGATAAAGCAGAAGGTTTCGACATTGGAATGTTCTTTCAGCCGGACAAAGCTCACGATGGTTCCCGCAATGGCACAGAGCCATACGAATGAAAACAACGACCATCCCCAATAACCTTGCGTACGCAGTGCCACCAGCGTCAGTGGTGAGTAGCTGCCGGCGATATGCCAGTAGATGGCGGCATGGTCCCACTTGCGGAGACGCTCTTTCCATTTGGAACGTCGGAGCAGGGTATGGTAGACGGTCGAAGCAATGTATGAGGCCAGCATGCCGAACAGATACAGACAGACGCCGAGGCGAGCCCAGGGATTGTCGCCGCGGAATGCCATCCAGAGGAAGACAATGCCAAAGGTCACACCCAGGACGATACCGCCTGCGTGTGACCATGCGTTCCAAAGCTCTTCGCGATGTGTGTATTTGATTGCCATAACTGGCGGCAAGGATTTTGCCTTACAGCAGATTCATCGTATCGGTGGCAATCATCAGTTCTTCGTCGGTAGGAATGACCACCACCTTCACCTTGGAGTCATCGGCAGAGATGATGGCTTCTTCACCACGGACGTTGTTCTTCGACTCGTCAAACTTGACGCCGAGGAACTCCAGGCCCTTGCAGACCTCCGAACGCATGCTGATCTGGTTTTCGCCGACACCAGCCGTGAAGACGATAACATCCAGTCCACCCATAGCGGCAGCGTAGGCACCGATATACTTCTTGATGCGATAGAAGTACATGTCCTGAGCCAGCTTGGCACGGGGGTCGCCACTCTTGGCGGCATTCTCCACGTCACGCATATCGCTGCTGCCACCTGTTAGACCGGCTACACCGCTCTTCTTGTTCAGCAGGTTAGACATGCCGTCGGCATCCAGCCCCAGCTTCTTCTCAATAAATGTCACGGCACCACCGTCAATATCACCGGAACGGGTACCCATGACCAGACCCTCCAGCGGGGTAAGACCCATCGAGGTGTCGATGCACTTGCCGTCGACGACAGCAGCGATGGAGCCACCGTTACCAACGTGACAGGTTACCATCTTGGTACCTTCGGCAGGAATGCCGAGGAACTCGCAGGCGCGGGCTGACACATAGCGATGAGAGGTGCCGTGGAAGCCGTAGCGGCGGATGCCGTACTTCTCATACAGCTCGTAAGGAATGGCGTACATGAATGCCTTAGGAGGCATGGTCTGGTGGAAAGCCGTGTCAAATACACCGACCTGAGGCAGACCAGGCATCAGTTCCTTCACGGCATTTACGCCCTTCAGGTTGGCAGGATTATGCAGCGGAGCCAGGTCAGAGCACTCCTCGAAGGCCTTCAGCACCTCGTCGGTCAGGATGACGCTCTTATTGAACTTCTCGCCGCCGTGCACCATGCGGTGTCCAACGGCATCAATCTCGTCAAGACTCTTGATGACGCCAATCTCGGGGTCAGTCAGCAACGAGAAGATAAACTTCACACCCTCGGTATGCTCGGGAATGTCGTGCATGATCTGCTTCTTCTCACCGTTGGCGAGCTTCACCTTCACGAAAGCGCCGTCCAAGCCCACGCGCTCAGCACCACCACTGGTCATGACACTCTTGTCGTCCATGTTGTACAGAGCGTACTTGATGGAGGACGAGCCACAATTCAAAACAAGGATTTTCATATAATTATCAATTATCAATTATCAATTTTCAATTATTTCTTGGCGTCCATGGCCTGGCAAGCCGTGATGGCTACCATGTAGTAGATGTCGTCTACTGAACAGCCGCGGGAGAGGTCGTTCACAGGACGTGCAATACCCTGCAGAATCGGGCCAATGGCAATGGCATCGCCCAGACGCTGTACCATCTTATAGCCAATATTTCCTACTTCAAGGTTCGGGAACACAAGGACATTAGCCTTACCGGCAATGTCAGAGCCGGGAGCCTTCTTGGCACCTACACCAGGAACGAGGGCAGCATCAGCCTGCAGCTCACCGTCAATCTTCAGGTCGGGAGCCATCTCCTTGGCCAGACGGGTTGCCTCAATCACCTTGTCGCATACCTCGTGCTTGGCACTGCCCTTCGTCGAGAAGCTCAACATAGCCACACGCGGATCGGCAAAGCCGGCAACGCTCTTAGCGGTCTGAGCCGTGCAGACAGCAATCTGAGACAGCTGGGCAGCATCGGGCATCGGGGTCACGGCGACGTCGGCTATCACGAGCACGCCGTCCTCACCATACTGCTTCTGCTTCGAGATGAGCAGCAGTCCGCCGCTGACGCAGGTGATACCTGGCTGGCACTTGATAATCTGCAGGGCAGGACGCAGCGTGTCGCCCGTTGTCGACAGCGCACCGCTGATCTGACCGTCAGCACCCTCGGTCTTGATAATCATACAACCCAGATACAAGGGGTTCTTGATGAGCTTGCGGGCCTCTTCGATGGTCATGCCCTTCGACTTGCGAATCTCGGCCAGCTTTTCAGCCAGCTCCTCGCTCTTCTCGTAGTTCTCGGGGTCGATGAGCGTAGCCTTGCCGATGTTCTGCAGGCCCTTTTCCTTAGCCAGGGCTGCTACCTTGTCGGGGTTACCAATGAGAATGATGTCTGCGATGTCCTCAGCCAACACACGGTCGGCTGCACAAAGTGTGCGTTCCTCCTCTGCTTCGGGGAGCACGATGCGCTGCTTGTTTGACTTAGCACGCGCTACGATTTGACTTAAAAGATCCATAGTTTGTTTTTTATATGATTATATAATAGAATTCACGGACTGCAAAGGTACGAATAAGCGAGCACAATACAAAATGAAAAACAATTTTATTAAGCATTATTTAGAGTTAATCCCATTTTCTCCGTCAGAATGCTCTCCAGTTTTTCAGCAGACAGGCGCAGTTGCAGTTCACTATGGACGGCTACGGAAATGCCGCCCGTTTCCTCTGACACCACGATGGCAATACAATCACTCTCATGGGTGATACCCAAAGCTGCACGGTGGCGTAGTCCCAGTTCTTTGGGAATATTCAAATCGTGCGAGACAGGGAGGATGCAGCCCGCAGCCTTAATGCGCTGGTTGGCAATGACCATGGCACCGTCGTGAAGCGGCGAATTCTTAAAGAACAGGTTCTCGATGAGCCGTTGACTGACGGTAGCATCAATGCGCTCACCTGTAGCCACAATGTCGTCAAGGGGGGTGGAACGCTGTACGACGATGAGGGCACCCACCTTCTTCTTACTCATACTCATACACGACATCACGATGGGCATGATTACCTGCTTCAACTTGTCCTTATCATTCGACTTGTCACCTACGGGCAGAATGCGTCGCAGGGCCTGGATGCGTTGGTGGGCACCCAGGTTATACAGGAACTTGCGGATCTCATCCTGAAACAGGATGATGAGGGCGATAACACCGACGCTCACCAGTTTGTCCATGATAGACCCCAGCAGTTTCATTCCAATCACCTGTGACACCACCAGCCACAACACCACAAACACCAAAATGCCCATAAAGACGTTCAGTGACCGTGACTCCTTCATCAGCCGGTAGATGTAGTAGAGCATCAGGGCGACAAGGACAATGTCTATGATATCTTTGACTCCAAATTCAAAAAACATCCTCTATGACTATATAATTTTTTAATTATTTAATTTTTCAATTTTTCTACCGCCCCTTGAGCGCTTTCGTGATTCTGATGCATTCCACAGCCTCGCGAACATCGTGAACGCGCAGGATGCTGGCACCTTTCAGCAGCGCAATGGTGTTAAGTGCTGTTGTGCCGTTGAGCGTCTGAGCGGCTTCGGTCTCTAACAGGCGGAAAATCATGGACTTCCGCGATATACCCACCAGTATCGGCAGCTTCAGCATCTGCATCTGCTCTAACGCTGCCATGACCTCGTAGTTCTGTTCTAATGTCTTGCCGAAGCCGAACCCCGGGTCAAGAATGATGTCTTTCTGGCCCATCGAGCGCAAGCAGTCCACCACTTCTGCACAGTCCAACAACACTTCACGCATCGTTGCGCCACGCGACATATAAATATAAGGTACGTGCAAGCGTGCCACCATTCGGAACATGGAATGTTGAGCGTTGCCTGCTGAATGCTGGACATTGGCGGGTGCGCCCACATCGTTGATAATGGCGGCGCCAAAGTCTTCCACCACCATACGGGCAATATTCGGACGGAATGTATCGACGCTGACAATAGCTTCCGGAACCTCGCGGCGCACAATGGTCAATGCCCGCCGCAGGCGGTCAGCCTCTTCGGCCTCGCTGACGGGTTCGCTGCCCGGGCGTGTCGAGCAGGCTCCCACGTCAATGATGCTGCCGCCCTCTTCCATGATCTGCACCGCACGTTCCGCAACTTCACGTTCCGTCTGTTTGCGGCTGTCGGCATAGAAAGAGTCTGGTGTCACATTGAGGATACCCATCACTTGTGGAGCTTCCAGACTGAGCAGCCGTCCATTACAATTCACCGTATACTCCATAACAGCCACAAAGGTACGAATAAGCGAGCACAATACAAAATGAAAAACATTTTTTTTCATTTTTATTGTCGAACGAAAGTACCTCCGACCGTCAGGTCAGGGTACGAATAACTTTCTGAGGTATCGCTCTGTCGGTGTCCCCTATAAAAAGATTGTTGCGTCTTACTACATATTCTGAAGAAGTAAATTGATGGGCGGATACAACATTTTCCAATTATTTGGAAAGCAACATAGAAAGTGTGTTAGCGCATAACAGTCTAATGACCGATTTGGGTTTAAACAACGGATAACCTGTTTGGTTTATTGATCACAAGAATGACCTCGTTATTTTATAATAAGGTACGCGAAGGATAGTTCTCATCTATTTTCATTTTTCACTGCTAAACTAAGAAAATGTGCCTAACGTTTGGCAGATTTACATTTTATTCGTAACTTTGTGCTGACAATAATATAACCATTAATAATTCTGCGAAAATGGATCCAATAACACTTTACATTCTGATTGGTGCAGCAGTTTTGCTGCTGGCAGTATTACTATTTGTCTCCTACGTCAAGGCACCGCCATCGTCGGCATTCATCATCTCCGGTCTGTCCCGGGAGCCCCGCGTGCTGATAGGCTCTGGCGGTTTCCGCATCCCATTCTTCGAACGACTGGACCGTGTCTATTTAGGACAGATCACCGTTGACATCAAGACAGAAGAGAGCGTACCCACCACCGACTTCATCAATGTCGATGTGGACGCCGTGGCCAAGATACGCGTCATGCCTACCAACGAGGGCACCCGCCTGGCAGCCAAAAACTTCCTGAACATGATGCCCAATGAGATTGCCGAGCAGCTGCAGGACTCGCTGCAGGGTAACATGCGTGAGATTATCGGTACGCTGGACCTCCGTTCACTGAATACCGACCGCGATGGTTTCTCAGACCAAGTCATGACCAAGGCACAGCCCGACATGGCCAAGCTGGGCATTGAAATCATCTCGTGCAACATCCAGAACGTAACCGACAAGGAAGGACTCATCCGTGACCTCGGTGCCGACAACACGGCAAAGATTAAGAAAGATGCCTCCATCAACCGAGCCATTGCTGAGCGCGACGTGAAGATAGAAGTGTCGAAGGCTGACAAGGAGGCCAACGATGCCCGCGTGGATGCAGACACCGCCATAGCCATCAAGAACAACGACCTGGCACTGAAGCGTGCCGCCCTGAAGCAGCAGGCCGACACGGCACAAGCTGATGCCGATGCCGCCTACGCCATCCAGCAGCAGGAACAGCAGAAGACCATCAATATCAAGACCGTTGAGGCTGAGATTGAGAAGACCAAGCGCGAGCAAATCCTGTCGCGTGAACAGATAGAAATCAAGCAGAACCAGCTGGCAGCCGAAATCGAGAAGAAAGCCGATGCCGACAAGTACAAGGTGGAGAAAGAAGCTGCCGCCGACCTGGAACAGCGCAAGCGCATTGCCGAGGCACAGAAGTACGAGGCCGAGCAGCGCGCTTTGGCGCAGAACGCCGAGTCTGATGCCGTGCGCTACCGCCTGGAGCAGGAAGCCATGGGTATCAAGGCAAAGGGCGAGGCCGAGGCCTATGCCATTCAGAAGAAGGGTGAAGCCGAGGCCCAGGCCATGGACAAGAAGGCCGAGGCATATAAGAAATACAACAATGCCGCCGTGGTGCAGATGATGATTGAAGTGCTGCCTCAAGTGGTGGAGAATGTGGCTAAGCCCATCTCAGCCATCAAGGATGTCAACATCTACAGCGGTGACGGGCAGGGCATCTCCGCCATGTCTGGCAACGTCCCCATCGCCATCAAGCAGGCCTTCGACGTGCTGAAGTCCGCCACTGGCGTAGACATGGCTGACATCATGCGCTCGGGTACCATCCAGGCAAAGACTACACGTAACATCAACCTCAACGACGAGGCTGCCGATGCCGCCGACCACCTGTTAGGCAAGGACGACAAAGAATAAGAGGTGAGAATGTGTCAAAACTCTCGACACACTCACTTATAATAGATCAGAGAACCGTCCGGACGGTTCTCTGATCTAGATGTGAAAACAATTAAAATGTGAAGTTTAACGAACTTTAACCTTGTAGACTATATTTGCCGAAACTCCAAATTTATCGGTTGATATACATAAAATAGCTTTAACTTTTCATCAATTGTTAAAGCTATATATTGTAAAGGACAGCAATTCACTTCGTAACGGAAAATATAATTGCCCTTAATAACCATTTATAGCAACTTCAAGAATTTGGTGGTTTGAATTTTTTTATGTTAATTTGCAACCGATTACAAACATTACAAACAACCGCTAATATGGAAAAGTTAGTAACATGGAATGAAGTATTTGACTTCAAAGGGGCTGTCTATCGTATCGTCAGAGAGATAGACTCAAACAATTTGTTTAGCCTCTATCTTTTAGAAGATGGGCGTGAACTGCGTATGACAAGAAACGTACTTTTGTACAACTTCGCCAAAGATAAATTGCTTGGTAAAGATTTCAAAAACATAGCGAAGGTCTTTGATTGTTTTGAAAAGGATTTCATAGACGAAAGAAATCAACCATACAAAGAATACTATGTTGTTTCAGAACATCTTGACAGAAGTTTCGAGAAGCATGATAAAATTCAGCAAGGAATAAACTTGTTCAGAAACACATGGCATGAGTATTTTCATTGCCTTGATGTTCACTTAGAGGAGCACATTAATAATGCATATGTAAACAATAATATTGAAGCGCAAGAAATCATACGAAATAATATTAAAGCAAAAGCCAAGGACAATATTGAAGAAGCTGTTGCATTAGCCTTTGATAATGTTTATCGGACGATTAAGGGACTTGACCCTAACATAAAGATACATCCATATCCTGCTAATGTGGGGCTTGCAGATTCTATGATAAAGGTTTGCAACTTTGGATAACCCTTTAACTCTATAGTGTTCTTTGAAATAATAGTTTACCAATAAGGCTCTGCAATATAATAATAAATGTAATCCGCAATTCTCGCAAGAGATAGTGGATAGAGGCAATTTCCTGTGTTGCCTGTAAGGTAGTTGTTTAAATAGCAATGACTTACGAATCATCTATTGCAAGCACAATTCGTTTGCAAGGTGAAAACAGTATGCGCCACGCCATCCTGGGCTGTCGGCTGATTGCAAGCACAATTCGTTTGCAAGGTGAAAACAGTCGGCTATGCCAAGGCGAAAGGCCGCCGCGTATTGCAAGCACAATTCGTTTGCAAGGTGAAAACAGTGGATAGCTCAAATGTTCAATCCGTTAAATCATTGCAAGTACAATTCGTTTGCAAGGTGATAAATAGTGGATTGATTATGCAGACAAGAGCCAGTCCAATTAAAAGCACTATTAGCTTACACAACTGGATATTCAGTTTATTTGCATAGTCTTTTTGGTATCTTTATCACTAATCATACTTTGATATTGTAGATGAAACTTACAAAGAGATTTCGAATTAAACCTGATGAAAGGTTATTGGAAATTTGTAGAATTGCCAATAACCTTTATAATCAGACTCTTTATTATTGGCAGCAAAGACGTGAAAATGATGGCGAGTTCCTGAAATTCTATACTTTGCGCAACGAAATGCGTAATGTTACGAACTTGGAAGGAACAAAGAACTACTATTTAATGAACGCCCATGTGTCAGAGTTCGTCATCAAATTAGCATACGATGCCATCGATTCTTTCTATAAACAGATTGCAGATTGGAAGAAACATCCCGAAAGATACAAAGCTAAGCCTGAATTTCCACACTATCACAAGCGTAATGGCTATACAGAAGTACAACTTGATGCGCATGAATTCAAGATTAAAGATGGAAATATTATCTTCAACAAGAAAAAAGGCTATGGCATACCTATACCACAATGGAATAAATGGAAAGGCTGTTTTGATAACACAAAGATGGTAAGAGTATTGCCTCATCAAGACTACATGATAATTGAGGTCGTATATGAAATTGAAATAAGGCAAGCAGATGTCAATATCAATAATGTTGCTGCAATAGATATAGGTGTAGATAATTTAGCAACATTGGTCACTTCGAGCGGATGCACTATTTTCAATGGGAAACCGCTAAAAGCTTACAATCAAAACTTCAACAAAAAAATAGCTAAATCGAAGAGCATTCTTGATAGACAACAACCAGATAAACGTTCTAGTAATCGCATTCGTCAATTATATGACAAAAGAGATTGCTTTATTGAAACATACATGCACTGTGTTAGCCGCCGTATCGTGGACCAACTTATAAATGAACATGTTGGTCTTTTAGTGGTAGGTCGTAATAAGGGTTGGAAACAAGAATCCAATATGGGAAAAGTCGGCAACCAGAGATTTACCCAGATACCCTTCTTTAAGTTGCAAAGTCAGTTGAAGTATAAATGTGAGATGGCAGGTATAAAATATGAGGAACAGGAAGAAAGCTATACCTCAAAAACTGATGCGCTGGCATTGGAGAGCATTGAGCATCACGAGACTTACATGGGAAGCAGAAAAAAGCGAGGATTGTTCCAAAGCAGTACAAACAAACTAGTGAATGCAGATCAAAACGGAGCATTGAATATCTTACGCAAATTTTTGGGCGACGTTGCATATATAGAAGCTACTAAAGATTGGGAAATTCCAGCTACACCTCATGTTGTGAATTGTTTTACAAAGAAAACCACAGAATAGATATACAGCAATCGGGAAAATGCATCATCATTTGCACTTTCCCGATTATTGTTAGTAGGGTCACAAAGACTATCCCTCCAAGTCATCACTGCCATCTCCAGGGGTATCTCCACCACCGCCAGGAGTAGTTCCGCCATCTATGATGTCCTCATCGGGAATTTCGGCACCAGTGCGCTCGTCAACCTTTTGCCAACTTACCTGAGTTGCAAACTCCTGACTGAACTTCACGGCTACCGAAGCACCGAGGCGGCTGCGGCCCTTGTTAGCAGTCAGCATCTTGGCCGTGGCTACCGTGATTTCGCCGGTCTGCTTGTCTTTCGTGTCCTTCACCGAAGCGTTCAGGTTCGGATATACCGTGATGAACTGCTCGCCTACAGGAACACGGAAGCCTTTCAGCACGTTGGTCTGAACGGTCTTCATGTACTCTGCCACCGCAGCCTTCATAATCGAAGGCTCGATGCTTGTGTTACGACACGCCTCCTCGCAAACTTCATTGAAGGTCAGCGTGCCGTTAGGTACTGGCACAGCGTAGAAACTGTGGGTTCCCAACTTGGTGTTCTCTTTCGCATAATACTTCACTTTTGCCATAGTCGTAATGGTGTTAAGTTCATACTCCGAACTATTGCCCGAAAGCATCGTCGTAGGAGGCCTTTTAGAGTTAGTGGGTAACTATAATAGAGTTAGTGGGTAAGTATAATAGAGTTAGTGGGTAACTCTAAAACCCCTGCTTTTTAACTCATTTTCCAAGCCTATGCAAACCGACTCATACTTTCTTTGATAATTCACTCGGCAAATATACGAAAAAGATTGTAGATATAACGTACAACTTCCTTTATTTTATGGATATTTAGCAGTTTTCGACATTTTTGTCACTTCTAACCGTCCCGTTCCTTTTCTTTCAGCCTTTCCATCATGCGTTTGAACCGTTCAATGTGTTTTTCATGTTTGCACTCAGGACAACCGTTTCCTAAGATATGCGACTGTGCACGCTGCCAGAACTCACCGTGACGAGGGCAGACTATCAGTATTTTGGAACGCATATCCTGATAAACCGTCTTGCTGTAGTCATACTTGTCGCCATGAACATTCCTTGCTCTTGCAATAAAAGTCTCCTGACTCATCTTCCTGTCAGTCTTCTTCTTGCTGCACTTGGGACAGCCGCATCCTGCAAGGTGGCTTGCAGGCTCCTGCATGAAAACGACACCGCATTGTCGGCACTTAATCATTACTGGCGTGTGGGTGTTGACATACTCGACTTCCGAATAGTCGAATTTCTCCCCATGCACCCGCTGTGCTTCCTCGACAAACTGCGGTGTCGTTTTGCGTCGGTAGGGCATTATTCTTTAATTGTGAGCTATTTTAAGAATGTAAGAACATCCGGATGATTATATACATATTTCACGTCAAATACAAAAACATATTCGTTGATGACTTCTTTTATTTGGATTGGAAGCATAAGCCTTAGTTGGCCAGGTTCTGTGGCTGGTGTCGTAGGGTACATTGAATCTTTTACCCATTCTTTAAGAATTTCACTATATCTTATGTTGCAATTTGGCGCAGCTATATCTTCTATCTTTGCCCCTTTAATAATTGTCGTAGCTGGCTGGTCTGCCTCCCGCAGAGAATATCTTGTACCTGCATGAATGACTTTTGAAGTTGTACCGTCATAACTAACAAATACAGCTTCATTCCATATTACCTTAATGGAATTGTCTGAAACATTTTTGAGTACAAAATCAAATTGTGTACTACCACCAAAGATAAGTATATCTATAACATTGTCAACATAACTATATCTAGATACGTTTTCATCGTTTACAGTTGTAGTTTTTCCATATCTTATTGCAGGATTAGAAGGCTTCTCCACTTTTGATAATACTGAGATATAGCGTCCAGAAAGTTCTTCTTTAAATATGGTACTTTCCGGATTGATTATAGTACCAGTTTTCTTCTTGCTTGGGTTTGAAGTATCCTCCAATACGTAAGTAGCGGCACCTCCCTTGAATGCATATTTTTCGGTTCCTATAACCCCGATTACGCGATATTGAGTTACGACCTTGGGGCTTGTTATGATTTTGCCGAAGTTAGAACATATCTTTTCAGCCTCTTCCATTGTACATAAAACTTTAGTACCATCAAAATCACTTTGTACCATGAGTCGGGGGATAGGATATTCCAAGGTTACTGTTAACATGACAAAATCTACAATTTTAGCAACGGGCTTCCCCTCGAAATTATTGATTGATTTGCCAATTAGTTCTTTCTTGTCATTCTCAAACTTATCAACAAGAAAGAAACTCTCGCAGGTCTGCATGCCTTTATAATCATAAGCATGGTCGATATTAACTTTTGCTTTTACAGACTTCCCATTTACATCCTCAAGCTCCAATATAATTTGTTTGGCGACTTTTACCTTTTTAATAGTATACACCTGTCCGATTACGCCTTTAAACTCCTGTCTAAAGACTACCTCATCATGACCTTTTTCTTCTTTTATAAAACTGTATGTCCTTATCCCTTCACATGGGAACAATTTTACGTGCTGGCCTACATATTTTTGTAGTTCTGCCTCAGATGCAGTGTGAGGTAAAGAATACTTTCCATAGCCAAGTGCATAGGAAACAATGCTTATCAAAACCATTACAAATGTTAGAAATACTTTTTTCATATTACATTGATTTTATTATTGTTATTCATCGTTCTGTAGGCAAATGACAAAAAGAAAACGTGGACAATCACTTCGTCTACGTTTTCCGGGTATCGCCAAACACCCAAACTGCTTTGAACGAGTAATGTGCCCACGCTAAGCGCAGGCATCCATCTTTACTCTTGCAGTTTTCTTCTATTTGGCGATTTCGGAAAACAAGATTGAAAAGCGGACGCTATTCCTTTATGTCGTTTTTTCTTTTATCTGTCCATTGGCGTACAGTATTTCGTTAAACTTGGTGCAAAGATACAAATTATTTTTCAGATTAAACGAATCTGGGGTGAAAGTATTTTTATTTTTCATAAAAAAGTAGGGTAACGTACCCTGTACTTTACCCTGAAATAATTATTTAGTCTTCAACTATTACCCTCAAACCATCTTGCCCATGAAAAAAGTTAAGTGGTTGATTATCAAATCAAATCATATAAAAGAAACAACCCGAAACGTGCTATTCTCAAGCGACACCATTATTCTTACTGTTTCTTATTGCTGGATTACCTCCAACAATATTGCTGTTGCACAAAATGCGTCAGTATTTTCACATTTTGCATCATTCGTTCTTTTATATATAAAATAATGTGTAATTTTGCACAGTAAACTGCGCGAACTTGCTCATGCTCGGCAAAAAGCAAGCTTTCTGCGCTCGCTT
>JAEEGK010009588.1_pt1 | contig 22563 bp, 6 predicted proteins | sample 8958771 | NCBI WGS metagenome assembly JAEEGK01 (sample SAMN16246547, study PRJNA631951) | gut metagenome | biome: gut microbiome; feature: rumen; material: SC-attached | host: Bos | place: Iran: Karaj | collected 2018-10 | reverse complement strand
AAATAATTAATTATTTTAATTATTAATTATTAAAAATTCAAAATGGAAAAAAATAAAGGAAAATCAAATCAAACAGAAAAAGAAGAAGAAAATCAAACAGAAAAAGAAGTAGAAAATCAAGCAGAAAAAAAAGAAGAAGAAAATCAAACAGAAAAAAAAGAAGAAGAAAATCAAGCAGAAAAAAAAGAAGAAGATATTATAATTACATTTGAAAAATTATTTGAAGAAGCAAATAATAATTATACTTCAAAAAATCATGAAAAGGCAGAAGAATTATATAATAATATATTAAATAAAAAAAATGAATTTAATTTATCCAAAGAAAATTTATTAGATTTATATTTAAATATAGCAAAAAATTATTATGAGCAATTAAAATATAATGAATCAATTAATTATTTATCAAATATTATAATTAAGTTAGATATGAATAATAAAGAAGCTTATTTAATTATATTAAATATTTTATATGATTTAAATGAATATGATCGAGCAGAAAGACTAATTGAAAAAATAAAAAAAAGATTCAATAATGAAGAAATAAAATATTTCGAAAAAATTTTTGATTTTATAAATGAAGGTATAAATGAAGAAAATGATAAAAAAGAAATTGAAAAAAATTATAAATCTCAAAAATTTAATTTATCTTTAAAAGAAAATAAATATATAAAATTTTTATTTTTTTTATCATTATTTTTAATTTTATATATGATAAATTTTATAGGAAAATATTTAACACAAAATTTTTAATTTAAATTAATATTATTTAATTATTTGTTTCAAATTAATTCAAAAAAATATATTTTTATTTTATATTTTATAATTTTCATTATTTTTGATAAGTTATTTTTTTTCTGAATTATTATAATTTTTATAATATTTTAAATATATATTTTATATTAAATATTTATTTGTTTAAAATATTATTTACATAATAATAATGAAATATTATTTGAATTAATTATATTTGTAATTTTTAATATATAAAAAAATATAATATTTATTTATATTAAAATATATTAAAACTTTTTATTTTCTTTATTTTAAAAAGAAAATTATTAAAAATAAATTTTATATAAATTTATTATATTATATATATGATATCATTATTTTAATGTTATTTTTAAATTATAAATATTTTCATCTTTTTAAAATTAATCAATAAATTTTATAATATTATTATTAAAATTAATAAAAATTAAATATTATAGATTAATATTTTTATTATTTTATATTTGTTAATTATTATATACTAGAATCAATATTTTTAAATATATTTAACTATATTAAAAAACAAATATAATATTTATAAACTTTTTTTATTTAAAATTTTAGTTATAATTTTTACATATTTTATAAATCAAATAATGTTTTTATTATTTTCATTTCATTTTCTTCTTCAGTTTCATTTGATATATTATTAATATTATTATTATTATTTATTTTATTTTGTTCAAATTGATAAATATTTATTTTTATTTTATTTTTTGCATTTAAAAATGCATTTTTTATTTCAAATTCTTTAAAACTACTTTTAGCAACATTATTTTTAGTTATTGGATCTAATATTTTAATATGATCTTCAATAATATTATCATAGTCTTCACTATTATTTATATTATTATAAATAATTTGACTTTCAACATTAATAACAAAATTTGTAAAATTAAATTTTGAATAAAAATCTAATAATAAATATAAAAGTAAACCTAATTTTTTATTATCATTTTTATTTTTTATAAAAGCTAAACTCATTAAAAATAAACTATATGAAGAAAGTCCACCTAAATAACTTTTATTTAATTTAATTACTTTAAAATATCTTTTTAAAAACAAAAAAATTGGCCTTAAATTTTTATATTTATTCAAAGAATTTTTAACATAATCTAAAGTTTCATTATAAAAAAATATATTTTTAGTAGTAAATGTTAAATCGAATTTTAATTTCATAAAATCTTCTTCAAATAAATAAAAAGATTTCTTAAAATTATTAAAATCTATTTTATCTGATATATCATATTGTAATTTAATAACAGGAACACTTGCAGTTATTATAGGATTAATTTCTTCAATTTCTAATTTATTTAAAACATTCAATAAATTAATGATAAAATTATTATTATTATTATCATTATTATTATTATTATCATTATTATTATTTTCTTCATAATTAATTAATAAATCAATGTCACTTCCTTCAATACATAAATTATTTTGAAATGAACCATAATGAATAATTTTAATATTATATTTATCTTTTAAATTATTATATAAAATTGTTTCTAAATTATTTAAATATTCTTGTCGAATTTTATCTAAAATATTATTATTGTTATTAATTTTTTTTTCATGTGTGATTATTTCTTCGGAAAATAAATTAAAAAAAGATTCATTTGATAAAAGAAAATAATTTTCAAAAATGTTTTTATTATTATTATTATTTAAAGTTAATAAATTTGCATTATTATTATTGTATGGATAAAAATGAGGAAATTGATAATAATTTTGAGGAGGTGTAATAATATTGAAATTTTGAATAATAATTATATTATTATTTTTATTATTATTATTATTTATGGTATTTTCTATATGATTATTGTTGTTTATTGTAATATTATTTTTTATTGGTAAATATTTTATTAAATGTGTATTTGAATTTTTATTATCATTATTATTATTATTATTTTTTTCAGAATTATCATTATTATTAGAATTATTATTGTTTTCAAATTTATTATTATTATCATTATTATTATTATCTTTGTTAATATTATTTATATCTTTATTTTTATTATTTATTTCATTATTTAAATCTATATTTTTATTAGAATTATTTTGATTTTCTTTATTATTGTCATTTTCTTTATTATTATCTAATTCTTTTTTATGATTATTATTATTATTATTATTATTATGTTTTTTCTTTTTATGTTTTGGTGAAGTATTATATAAAAAAAAATTATCTTTTTTATTATGATTCTTTTTATTTTTTTTATTTTTCTTTTTATTAATATCATTATTATTTTTTTCTAATATTTCTTCTTCTTTTTCTTCTTTTTTTATTTTTATTTCTTTTTCTAAATCATTATTATTATTGATAATATTAATTTTATTTATATTTATTATATTATTATTATTATTAACTTGACTTTCTGGAATAAATTCTTTTTCTATAATTTTTATTCCATTATCGATTTTATTATTATTAATATTATTTTCTTTAATATTAATAATATTATTATCATTATGATTATCATTATTATTTTTATTAATATTATTATCTTTATTTTTTTCTTCATTATTAACATTATCAATAGATTCTATATTTTTATTATTATTATTTTCATTATTTTTATTATTATTTTCAATTATATTTTCATTATTATTTTCATTATTATTTTCATTATTTTTATTATTATTTTCAATTATATTTTTATTATTATTTTCAATTATATTTTCATCATTATTTTCATTATTTTTATTATTATTGTCGTTATTTTTATTATTATTTTCATTATTTTTATTATTATTTTCATTATTTTTATTATTATTCTTTTTTTTCTTTTTATTTCTTTTTTTCTTTTTTTCATTACTTTTATTATTACTTTCTTCAATTAAATCACTTACATTTTTGTCTTCGTATAATTCAATAATTCTTACATAAACTCTTTCATAAAAAATTCTATAAAATTTTAAAATATCAAAAGTTGGAATAAATAATAAAACATTTAAAAAATCTTTAATATTATTTAAAAATTTTTCTTTTAAATTTTTGATTACATCAGTTGTTATATCTTCAAGATTAATTTTATTATTAGTATAATAATTACTTTTAAAATAATTTAAAAAAATATTATTATTATAAGTTCTTTGAATTTCCATTTCTTTAGTTTTACTTTCAATTTCAATAATATTATCTTTAATATTTTTAAAATTTATTTTTTCAAAAAAATTCATTTTATTTTCTTTTCCATCATTATTATTATTTTTAATACTATTAATAATAAAATCTTCTAAAATTTTATTTTTTTCTTTGCATTTAATAATTTTTTCATATAATTTATTTTCATATAATTTATTAGAATAATAATAATATTCGTAATTAATAATAATTTGTTGTTCAAAAAACGCAAGAATAATTTGACTTAATTTTAATTTGTTTTTATTTTTAATCCAATTTGGTTGATAATAATTAAAAACTTTATTAATATTATTATTATTATTTGTATTGCAATTGCAATTAACATTTTTTTCAAACGGTAAAATCCAATCATTAAAAATTTTTTTTTCACTTAAACTTAAAAAAATATGCTTAACATAATTATTATCATTAAAAAAAGATAAATCAAACATTATTGTATCATTAATTTCATTAAAAGAAAAAATTCTTAAATAATTTAATGTATCTTTTTCAACATTTTCAAGTTCTTTTATTCTTCCGCTCATATAATAAATATTACTAATATCATATGTAACTATATCATAATAATTAATATAAAAATAATAATCGAAACTTGAATTTAAATCATTTAATGTATTTGGAGGTTTTATTATTTCATTTTTATAGTTTTTATCATAATAAAAATCACATAAATCTTCTTTTGGCTCAAAAATTATGTTGTTATCATAATAATAAATATAACACATTTGTAATAAAATTTTAACTAACCATTTGTTTGTTATTGAACAAATTGTTTGTTTTTGAATTGGATTTAATGAAAAAAACCAATCGAAAATTATTGTTTGATTTTCTTTTGATGGAAGAGAAATTATTGAATTAAATTCATTTTCTTCTTCGAGTTTAAAAATGTTTGAGCTATTAAAATTTGAAGTTGAGTTTGGATTAATATTATTATTATTGTTGTTGATGGAGTTTTTTTTTTCGTAAAGAGTTTTTGCTTTAAGTAAAGATTTTGCAAAATTTTGATGGAGATTTATTTCGAATTGTGATAAAATTTTTAAGTTAGAAGAAAGAAATTTAAAAGGAATGCTCATTTTTATAATTTTTATTGTTTAAAAATAATTATTATTATATTATTATTTTATTATTATTATTATTTTATTTATAAAATTTTTTTTAAAATAATTAAAGATAATAAAAAATAAATAATATTTATTAATTTATAAAAAATATTAAATATTAATTATTTACTTTCTATAATATTTGTATTTGGAGAAATATTTGATTTAATTTTAATATAATCAACATTACTTTTATTAACTTTAATTGATTTTAAATTTTCACATTCTTCAAACATTCCATCTGCTTTAATAATATTATTAAAGCTCCAACCACTAATGTCAATTTCTTCTAAACTGTAACATTTAGAAAACATTCCATTTATATATTTACAATTATTAGTTTTAATATTTTCAATATTTTTAATAGATTTTAATGAATAGCAACTATCAAACATTTCACTCATATCGCTCACACTAATTGTATTAAAATTTGATAAATCAACATTTTCTAAACAAAAACAACCACAAAACATATTATTCATATTAACAACATTTTCTGTATTGATTTTTAAAAAATTTATACTATTTATGTAATAACATCTATTAAATAAATTACTTAAATTGTTATTTAATTTATCTTTTGAACAAATGTAAATAATTTTCATTCCATTTTCAGAAAAAATGAATGTTTTTTGACCCAAAGGAAGTTTTTTATTATCTATAAAAATATCTGTTGTTTGTGGATTAAAAACATCATCGTCGGATAATAAATCTATTTGTTGCATTTTATTATAAGCTAAAATATCACCTTTTATTTTTTTTGAAACAGAAAAAATTTCAATATTTAATTTTATTACAGTTTTATATTCATTAATTAATTTATTTTCAAAGTCTTCTTCATTTTCTACTGTTGTTATTTGTTCTTTTTGTTCAGTTTCTTCTAAAGATGACGAAGAACAACCCATTTTTATTATTATTATTAAATCTTTTTTTTTTTTTATATTTATTTAAGTTATAATAAAAATAATGTATATTAAAAATATAAAATGTTTTTTAATTTTTAAAATAAAAATAATAAAATTAAAAAAAATTAATCTCCTTTATTAAGCAATAAACATGTTCCTTTTTTAATCCAATAGCTCAAAATTTCTTCAGGACTTTTATCATTACCTTCTTTATCTTTTTCTCTAACAATATTCAAAGTAATATCCATAATATAACTAGATCTTCCTAAATAATCTCCTCTGATTGGAATATAATAAAGAGGGAAATTTCTAGTAATTTCAACAGGAACTTCTCCAATTCCAGCGTTTCCTCCGAAATTAGGTAACCTATCCTCACTTGCGGTGGGGGTAATAATCACAGGTGGTAATTCATTACTTAATTCTTGCACATTTTCTTCTCTCATTCCCATATTTTTTTTATCCCAAAAACCTCCTTCAATTTCAATTCCTTGAATCATATAACCATTTTGATTTTTGCTACTTTTTTCTTCTCCAATTTCATTAATAACTTTAAATTGAAGAGTCACATTATTATAAGCAACTTTGTTCATCAAACTAAATCTTTGTTTAATCGCAGTAATAAAAGCATTTGGGCTGGTGAAATAACCTAAAATATAAGAAGGTGTATACAAACCATTTGAAATCCATTGTCTGAAAAATTCAACTCTTCTATTTAAATCTTCGAGAAAATGAATGAAAGATTTTGTTGATAAATATAAATCAAGCCATTGAACGGGAATTTTATCTTCGGAAATTGAATGAATTGAACGAATAATTGAAGGTGTGATTGTAATGTGACCTTTCAAAGCTTTTTCGAAATTGATTAAATCATCGTTGATTAAAGCAATTAATTTATTATATTTTTCAGATTCTTGATATAAAAGAATATTAATTGGATTGTATGATTTTAATTTCTCTCCTACAATTGATGTGCTATTTGCTGCAGCAACGTCGTTGTCATACATTTCGAATTTTTTTTTATCTGCTTCTAAAGGTTTTGGAAGTTTTTCTTTTGCGGATTTTATTTTATTCAAAACTATTTCATCAGTTGTGCTGTATTCAGCACTTGCTACTAAATCGTTATTTAATATTCTAAGATTGTCTATTAATTCTAAATTATCATGAATTTGACTAGAAATTTCTGCGTTGAAATGCAATCCAAAAACTTCAGGTGTTTCATCTCGAAGTTTTTTACTTTCTTCTTTGAAGAACAACATTCGTAAAAAGAAATCTGATTTATTCGCATTAGCTGCGTCTGATGTTGTTGTGTTTTTGTATTTTTCAAATAAACTATCATCGAGCAAAGGATAAAAATAATCAGGGCTGCTTGATAAATTATAATTTTTATCGATGAGTAAATTTTGATTGAAGAAATGTTCACTGTAGCATTGTAATAATTCCAAATCTTTATTATTAGTAAAACGACTTCCGTAATTAATGCATATTAAATCTTGAATTGCTTTCCATGGAAAATCTTGCGGTGTAATGAATTTTTTTGAATATGTTCTTAGAATATCAAAACAAATTTTAAAATCACTATTGTTAAAATCATATTTTTTTGTCCATCCATAACCTTTATATTTTCTACGTTCTAATAACATACTATGAAACATTGCAAGACTATAAGTTAATTTAGCAAGAACTGAAGCTTTATTATCATTTTTTTCATATTTGCTTATGACATTTCCTGTATTTTCATTTGAATTTTCTTTGCTTAAATCATCAAATAATAAAGCCATATTATTTCCTATTCCATGTGGTAATTCAAATGTGATTTTATTACATCGTTGTAAGAGAGAAATAGGATAATTTGGATGAGGATTTGTAGAAATGATAATTTTAAAGTTTGGATGTGGTGTGCTTGCTCTAATATCATCTAAAGTTTTTTCGAATTGTGGAATTCCTTGTAAAGTTAAATGTGTGTTTGCTATATAAACCCATCCACCTACTTTTGCCATATCTAATAACAAACTATGTGTTAATGGCCATTGATCTTGATTTAAAGTAGCTACTACACATCTTGGTTTAATTTCTTTTTCATCTTTTTCTTCTTCTTCTTTTTTTTTTCTTTCACGTTCTTCTTTTTTTCTCTTTTTTTCCTTTTCTTTTTGAGTTTCTTCATCGTCACTGTCTTCATCTGTATTTTTTATTTTCTTTTCCTTTTCATCTTTTGGTTTTAGCTCCTCCCAAAGTTGCAAAATATTATCTGCGGGGTCAACACCACCCCCATGAACGATTAATAGCGGAATGTCAGGATTAACTTCATTTTGGATGATTTCTTGTAAATTAACGCCTGATTCTTTTAAATCAACGTCAATGTTTCGATATATAAAATCTTTTATGCCATTTGCCATTTTATCTGGTCTTAAAGCTTTAATGAACAATAATTTACGAATGTTTGTTGTTCCTTTACATTTGCTTTCCCATTCAACAGGAAGTTCTTCAATTTCTTTGTTTTGATACCATTTATGCCAGTCGGAACTGTTGTGACTGATGCTTGCGACTATTCCTTTTAAATCTGGGATTTTTTCTAAACTTACTAAAAAGTTCCATGCGTTTTGGTCATTGATCCAACTTGGTTTGACCATTTTTTCATCTACTTGATCGTAACTATTTGTTAATAACATAGAAAATTCTTGCATGTTAAAGAAATCGTAAATTGGAATATTTTCGTTTTTATTTGGAACTTTATTTAAATCATTTAAATCATCTTCTTCTTCTTTTTTTTGATTTCCGATATTAATGTATTTTCCCATTCCTTTTTTTAAAAGTTCTTTTTTTTGTTCTTCATCGTTGCTCAAAATCGTAGCTAAACATAATTGAAAAGCGAATAATAATTTATATTTATCAAACAAACATTGATTAGCGTAATTAATGACACGTTGTAAATGAATTTTTTCAATTACTTTAATACGATCTTCGCTTGAATCCATTCCACCTCCGCTTCTGGGATCAGTGCTGATTTTGACACTTTTTTCAAATAAACTTATATAATGTTTTAAAGAAAATTCATACATATTATTAATATTGTTCATTTGATATAAAACGAAGAAATATTTACTTACTTTTCGTGCGAGTGGTCGATATTCTTCTCTACTTGCGTTTATTTTTTCAATTTCCATTGATGTGTTTTTAATTAATTCTTGATTTTGAGTTGATTTTTGTGTGGAATTTTCTAAATCTTTGATTAAAAGATCGTCGTCTAAATAATTATCACCTGCGTTTGTGAGTTTCATTAAAGTATTTTCTTCATATCGATCTAATTCTTTTTGAGTATCGAACATGATTTTAATGTTTTTACGAATTTGACTTTCAGTTTCTTCTCTTTCGATACGAACAACAGCAGAAAGAATTTGTTCTTCTAAACCTTTGTCGTTGACTAGGAAATTAATAATGTTGACTGATGTGCTCACTTCAGGTGAGAATTTTGGATTGGGAACTTTTGTACGTAAATATAAATTAATTTTATCTTTTTCGACAGTTTTTAAAAATTCTTCTAATTCTGGTGGAAGATATGTATCAATATTATTAATTATTATTGTTTTTCCTTTTTGAATATTTTCTCGAATGTGAAGTAAATATGAATTCATTTGTGGTGTGACTTCGAAATATTTTCTTTCTTTCATTACTAATTGAGTTGGTTTTTTTTCGAGATTTCTATCTTTTTTTTTATCTTTTTTTTCTGTTTTTTCTTCAATTTCATCTGATAACATATTTTTAATCCAATCAATACATTGATCTTGTGGGTCGATGATTAAAGAATGTGATAAAGAATATTTCATTATAATTGCGTTTTCTACGAAAGTTGTGTCATCAGGCAAACCGAAAATTTTCCAATTTTGAATTTCGTTTGCGTTTGAAATGAAATTTAAAAAGTCGAATTTTGGATTGAAATTTATTTCTTTTTTCGTTAATAAATCATTCCATTCATCTCTTAAAATTTTTCTATATTTCGCAGGGAAAACACCGAAATATGTTAAATAACCTGAAGCTAAAATTATGTCACCTAAAACATTTTTTAATAATTCCTGATTTTTTTTTAAACTGTCTCCCCAACGTTCTTCTTCTTTCGCAAACGCATTTGCTAAACTACTTGCTCGTACTAATTTCGCTTTGATTAAATCACTTTCTGCTTTAATTTTAGCTAAATTTGCTTTTCCTTCATTTAATTGATCTTCTAATCGTTGAATTTCTTGTTTAATTTCTTCTAATTGTTTTTCTAATCTTTCTAAATTTTTCATACTTTCTAAAACTTTTTTATTTGCTTCCATGAAATTTTTTTGTTTTACTTCGGCGACCCATTTTGCTTTGAAATATTTTTCGACGTTTTGAATGTACATTGCTAAATCAGGCATTAATTCTGATTGATTTTTAAGAACGGCCAAATCGAAATTTCTTGAATATTTTTGAATCGTTGTGAAATTTCCTTTTTCTGTGACTGGAAGATGTTCAACATCTTGAATTAAATTAAAATCTAGTGATTGAAGATATGTTTTTACTGCGTCCCATGTTTGAGGTTTATTAAATATTGCCATTAATGCATAAAAAACTTCTTTTGTTTCTTTTGGTCTTTCTCCTGCTGCTTTAAATTCTGATAATTTTTTTCTTGTGATTTTTTCTTGCGTTAATTTTATTGCTTCTAACATTGGAATTCTTGCTAAATTCATTTCTTTTTCACTTTCGATTTTGTTTCGTTCGAAAAATTCTTTGTTTTTAGCGTTTTTTTCTCGTTGGAATTTAACATCATTTTCACTTTCTTCTGCGTTTTTTTTCTTTTCTTGAATTTCTTCTAATAATTTTTCATTTTCTCTATTTTTAATACTTTCTTCTTTGCTTCTTTCTTCTAATTCAGTTTTCATTTCTTCGATTTTAATTTTACCAATTTGAATTTTTTGAATTCCTGATTTGTATTTTTCAATGTTTTGTTTTATTTGCAAAACTTTTTCTTTTAAAAATTTGTTGAATGTTTTTATTAATGTTATGAAATTTTGACTTGTGAAATAAGCTTCTCTTTTTGTTTCTCTTTTCATCATTTCTAAAATGTTATTTGAAACACCCAAATGCATTTGAGCAAAAACATCACTAATATTCAACAACATTGAAATTCTTTCTTCTTTTTCTTCTTCATCAACAATTCCTTGATTATTATTATTATTATTATTATTTTCATCAGGTTTAATTTCATCTTCTTTTTTTTCTTCTTTTTTTTCTTCTTTTTTTTCCTCTTTTTTTTCCTCTTTTTTTTCCTCTTTTTTCTCTTCTTTTTTCGGCTTCTTTTCTATAATTAAATTCTCCATTTCAATGAATTTATTCGCAACTTCTTTCAAAGCAGTTTCAGGCCAATCAGTAAACGCAATGCAACTAGTATGGTCAATAATACTTGGATAAGTTCGAACATAATGTCGTAATTTTTCGCCCAAAGGAGAAAAACTCATAAAAATTCTAATGTTATTTTTAATATTATTTTTAAAGTAATTTTGAAATACATCTAAAGTCATGTTTTGAATCTCAGAATTTCCACTGTTATTTTTCATATCTTCCCAATCTTGCGGATTGTATAAATTAGGAATGATTCCTAATGTTAATAAAAAGTGAATATGTTCCATAATAATTGAATTAATTAAATCTCTTTCTTTTATTATTATTGAAATCGTTCTATTGAAACTTCCTGCTTCGCGTATCATTTTTTTTATAAAATCTAACCAAACTCCTTCGCTTGAATCTTTTGCCCCATTGAAAATGCTCACTTTAAATCCACTTAAATCACTCGCGATTTTGCAATATGATGTTCGACCTGAACTTCCTAATCCAATTAAAATTCCATTTCCACCTTCGTTTTTAAATAACATTCTTCGTAAGAAAAATACATTGTAAATTGCTTCATCGAAAAACACCATGTCTTGATATTTATGCATTGCTTCTATTTTAGATAAAATTAATTTTTTAAGTTCATCGAATTCGGTTATTTCTTCATAAGGACGGATTTTTTTTTCTATAATTCCATTTTCATTTGGTTCTACAAATGGATCAATGAAAATACAATCTCTTTGATCTTTCATTAAAGTGTCGTTGTAACTCATTGCTAAATTATTTTCGATGCTTTTTGCTAAAAGATCTTTAAAGTGACTTTTATCTTCTTGATTTAAAAATCTATCACTGAATGTTCTAAATGATTCATATGCGAATATTTTTACGAAATATTCTTTTGTAAAATAACTTTGACCTGATTTGTTATCATTTTCTTTTATTTTACTAATAGCTTCAAAAACTTTTGTAATATCATGCATGTTAAAAGCATAATGACATTTTGATGGAGTTGGTTGATAATCTTGGAAATTAACAACAGAATTATATAAATTAATCGCAGTTAAAGCCAACGTTTCATTTAATTTTTTCACATCTTCACTTTGAGTTCCACTTAAATAAAAGGCTAAAATTGTGCTATAAATACTTTTTTTAACCATGTCATTTGGAGTTTGCATACAAATTGGTACGAATTTACTAATGAATCTTTGAGAAATGTTGCTTTGTTCTCCTGGATTTCTTATGCAAGTGCTTGCTAAAAGAAGCATTGATTTTATGTTAGTGTAATTCAAACTATCGCTACTATACCATCCTTCTAGTTCCATATATTGTCTTAACATTTCTATTATTGTTTTGCAGCCAAATTGATCTTCTTTTGGTAAATTAAGATCGTCTATGTAACAAATAGATTTTTTATTTGAAGGTGGGTATAATTTATTATTTCTTCTTTCGAAATTAACTTCGACTGCTTTTTGTAAGTTTCTGCTTGAAATTCCATAGGATAAATTAACTGAAAAAGGTTGATATTTTGTTAATTCTAAAGTATTGAAAATGTTATAAATAATTTGTGATTTTCCTGTTGCGATTCCTCCTAAAATAAATGGATTTTGGTTATTTTTTAATAACGCTTGAATTAAAATTTTATTTCTTGTAATATCAATAGTTGGAACGAAGATTTCTTGATATTTTGAATCTTGATTTGGCACCCAACTTTTAATCATTTTTTCATCCCAAGTTCCCCATTCATCTTTATCGGGATTAACAAAGAAATCAAAAATAAGAGAATTTGAAGGGAAATTCGCATTGTATTTTCTAATCAAACTATCAATTTTACTTCTACCTGCTTCATCTAAAGCACCTCCTAAAGACCATGTTAATGCAAATACAAACATTCTTTCTGCTAATTCCCAATATTTCGTAAATTCTATTGAAGCTAAATCATTTTCATCTTCTTCTGGTTCTTTATTATCTTTATTATCTTTATTATCCTTATTTTCTTTGTTTTCCTCATTTTCATTTCCAGCTGGAATTGTTCCAGTTTGATTCATTGCGTTTAAATTATCTTGATTGTTTTTATTCGCAATGTCATTTAATTTATTGTAAGGATTAATATCTTCTAATTCATCAATAAACGCGTTGAATATTTTAATAAGATTAATAATTAATTGCGTTTCATTCATTTTTACTAAATATTTCATATTCATTTCTTCTAATTCCTCCAACATCGGATAAACATATTTATCAAACCATTTTGCGATGTTATCATACCAATCTTTATTACTTTTATGTTCATCTAGCCATTTTCTTGCAATAGGGAACCAAGTCAATCGTTGTGATTCGAAATAAATCAAACCGACTCTACTAATAGTCGCTGGAGTTGCTTGAGTAAGACTTTCTGCTTCAAAAACGATTTTAATATCTTGTTTTAAATTTATACGAAAACCTGAAGGCAATGACAACATTCTTGTGTCATCTAATAAAGTATTCAAAGATTCTATCCATAATGTATCAACTGGAGCATCTAAAACTAACCATTTTATTATTCTTTGAGTTCCATCATCGTATCGAGTGTTTGATATATCTTTTAAATGATATGGCAATAAACCATCATGATATTGTCCATCGTTTCCGGTTTTTCCATATAATTCATCTAATTCGATACTTTTTGGGAAAATCGTACGAATTTCAACGTCAGTGAAATCGGTGTTTTTATTTTGATTGCTACTTGCTTTTCGTTTATTCAAAGCTTGAAGCAATTTCAATGTCGTTGTTTTTCCTGATAAACTATCACCTACGAGCATTAAACCATGTTTTAATAACATATTATTATGTAATTGAACAACTTGATTTACTAAAAATGGACTTCCAGTAAGTTTTTTAATGTCAATGATTTGTTTAATTTCATTTCGTAGATTTTCTTCTTTAATGAGACTTGCTTGATAAATTTGTTCGTTAATATTAGTTCCATCTCCTTGTAAACCATCATTAAACACTGAGCTCAAAGCATTTTCAAAAACATCTTCATCTTCGTAAATTAATTTTGGCTTTAACATATCACTAATCGCCATTCTTAATGTGAATGTTTCATCATGTCCAGGCAAATTTTTCAATGAACTATAATGTTTTAATATACTCATAATAGCTCTTAAAGAAAAATCATAATGTGGTTGTTTTGATAATTGTTGATCCAAAACATCTAAAGAAACTATTAAAAATTTAGCTAAATTATTTGCAATTTGTGCTCCATTTCCATCAGCTAAAAATCTAATTTCACATATTCTTTGACGATCTGCGGCTTTTAATGCAACTGGTCTGAATAATATTTTTAAATTATCAGGCAATTCAGAACGGAAAATATATTGCGGATTCATTGTAATAAAAATAGCAAGACTATGATTAATTCTAACACCCGCATTTCCTTTGAAAGGAATGCTCGTTAATTTCGCTCTCAAAGCATCAAAAATTTGAACTAATTGAATACGAATCACACTAAGAACTTCAATTTCAATACGATTAAATTCATCGAAACAAACCCAAGCACCAGTATTAATAATACCTAAAAATAATGTTGCCATTGTGTTATAAGAGTTTTTATTAGAACAGTTAAAAACAATGACATATTTAGCTAAAGTTCGACTTAAATCTTTAATTGTTTCTGTTTTTCCTGTTCCTGCAGGACCTTGTAAAGAACCACCTCTGAAATAGAAAATGGCAGTCATCATGTTTAAAAAGCATCTTTCTGTGACTGGAGTTACAACTAATCTTTCTTTATTTCCTATGTATTCATAACCATAATTTGCTTTGTTTGAAAGTTGTTCTATTTGAACTATGAATTTATCTTCTGTTATGTTTCTGTTTCGATTTCTTTGGAACATGTTTTGCGGCATAATATCTTTTTTGTTAACGAAGTTTATTTTCAATAATTTGAGCCATTCGTAATTATCAATTCCTCGAACGTTTTCGTTTTTTAAATTTGAGGTTAATTCGAATAAATATTTCATTAATAAAATGTAATTATAAAGAATTGTAATGTATTTTTGACGATCTTTTAGTTTATTTTTCTTTTTATCTAAAAATGCAGCTGCTTTTGTAACAGCTTGTGAAAAGTAATTTAATTGTGCGTCCCAATCGATATTTTTTTTTTCATTTTTCGTTGCTTCAATTAATTCTCTTTCGATTTTCATTCTCCACGCAAATTGCGTCATTGTTAATAAACATTGTCCGTTGATTTTCATTTTCTTTTTTAAAATACTTGGAAAATCGCTATTATTATCTAATTCTAAATCAAAAGTTTTTGGATTATTCATGTATTGTTTATACGCATTGCTCATAATACTTTCTAATGTTGCAATCATTGATTTTTCTAAATCATTCATCCAAGTTTCAACCATTGAAATAACAACGACTGTGTTGACTAAAGTGATTTTTTCTCCATGAACCATATTATCATAAATATTATTTATAAATGGATTGTCATCTTTTTTTTTTCCTTGTTCGATTTTAATTCTTTCAATTCCAGTAAATAATTTTGTTAAATGCGGATTAATAACTTTCATGTCTGATGAATTTCCCATCAATTCAAACAAATCATCGTTTGATAAGAAATAAAATCTTTTGAATGTTTGTCTTTTTGTGTCTAATAATGAATTCATTGAACGTTCAACATCACTGAATTTATATAATAATTCATTTAAATCGGCTTCTAAAGTTTCTTGTAAGAAACAATCTCGAACTAATTTTTTAATTGCAAAACTCGAACAAATTTCAATGAATTTATCATTATTTGTTTTATAAATTGCAATGTCATTTCCTGCTTGTTGATAAATATCATCTAAATCTTTACTAAAAATGTTTTTTAAATAATTTCTTTTATCTTGAACTTGCTTTAACAATTGATATAAATCACTAAATTTATTTAAATCTGTTTCTAAATTATCAATTTTTTCTTTAAAATCTTCATAATAAGGAGTTGATTTATATTCCGCAATTTTAGCTAAATGTCCTTCTAAAGCATCGACCCATGCTTTATTTTCAGGTAACAATCTAAAATCACCATCTTTATCTTTTTCTTTATTTTTAAATTCAAATTTAAGTTCTTTGACTTTCCATTCTTGTTTTATTGCTTCTAATCCTCTGTCTAATTTTTGTTGTTCTCGGGCGTATTCAACAATTTCTTCTATTTTATCTCGATATAATTCAAATTTTAATTCAATCACCTTTTCGAAATTAAAATCTGTCGCTTGCGGCTCTAAATTATTTATTCCCAAAACATTTTGAATTTTTTCCCAATGACTTTGAGTGTTTTCTAACATCGCATCGTCTCTTAATAAAACTAAAACTTGAATTAACGCGTTGTATAAATCTAATTGTTCTTTTATTGTTATGTAAATTGGTTTTTTTGATAATTCTTTACATTCATTTCGTAATTGATTTTCTATCATTGCTCTGTCTTTTTCCATTTGTTCTAAATCAAATTCATAAAATTGAGTTTCTCTCCAAACTTTAACAATTTCGTTCATTTTGCTTTTAATTGCCCAAATTTTATTTAATTCTTTTATTTGATCTTTAACGTCTAATAATGTTTTATTTGCAGTTGGTGTTTTATGAAAAATATCATAAAATAAATTTATTCCTTTATTTACTAATTTTTCTTCTTTTTCTAAAACATCACAACGATCAGAAAATTTTTGTAATATTTTTTGAGCTTCGTAAGTTTTTTCAATTTCTTCTTGAAGTTTACATTCAAGTTTGTCTGGAATAACAGCAATAAAATTTCTTTGCATTTCATCAACATCATCCAAAAATTTCTTTTCTTGTTCAACAACTTGCGCAGATAATTTATTTCTAGCTTCATTTAATATTTTTTTAGCATCTTCTAACAATTGAGAATATTTATCTTTTCTTTTTTCTAAATTTTCAACTTCTTGGAACAAATCATCATTTGGTCGATTTACTTGATTAGTTCCAATGACTCTATTAACAACATCAGTTGCACCTGTGATTTTTTTAAATCGATCTTCTTTTTCTTTCTCCGCTTGGGCTAATTCATCCCATAACATTTTCCATTCATCTTGTGTGTCTGGTTCGCTTCGGAATTTTATTTCATGTTCATTGAATTCTTGATTAACTTTATCAATTAATTCTTCTCGTGTTTTTTTTGTTATGTATTTTAAATCAAATGAAATTATTTCTTCACATAATTCAATTAATTTGTTTTTAACTTTTGTTGAATCAAATTGAATAAATAATTTTGTTACGATTGTTGGCGGAATTTCGCTTGAATCTGCATTTGATAAATCATCTGTTTTTAATCTATTTAAAGCCATAATATAATCATTCAAAGCTGAAATTAAAGATTCGCTATTACTTTCTTGTAAAAATCCTTTAAAATCACCGTCAATTTTTCTTACATTTTCTTCTTCTTGTAAAATTTGTTGCAATGGAATTAATTTCGTATTCGTTTGCCATGGAGAAAGAATATTATTAAATATTTTATCTAAAGAATTTGATTTAAGATCGTTATTAAATACTTTTTTAGCATCTTCTGCTTTTGGAAATCGAGCTTTTTCTTTTTCTTCTTTATTAACATTAGCTAAAAATGTTGGAATGACTTTTCCTTGTTTTTTATCACCTTTTTTTCCTTTTTTTCCTGCTGCTACTTTATTTGTTGCTGCTGATGGATTTTCTGCTTCTTTATTAATTTCATTCATTGAATTCACGTTCTTTTGACTTTGAATAAATGGACCTCCGCTATTTAATTTCTTTTCGAAATTTGGATTAGTTGATGTAAATAAAGCATAAATATCAGGCGAACTTTCAGCGGAAGTTTTCATTCTTGCTAAAGTGTTATTTATTATTTCTCGTAATTCTGATTCGGTTGGTTCAAACATGTAATTTTCTTTTTTAAATTTACCATTTGCTAATAAAATATCAACCCTAAAAAAAGCAGATAAATATGAATTATTTCCTTCACCTAACATTGCTCGATGCATTGTTATTATGCTATTTGTTAATGCTCGTTCTAAACTGTCATTAAAACCTTTTTTACTTATTTCTTCGATGTATGTTTTGAATCCCTTAAAAACTTCATTGTCATCGACATTTTCAATAAACGCATATGATTTCATTAATAATTCAACAATTTCTTTTGCTTTATCTGAAATAAATTCTGATGTTTCTTTACAAACTTTTTCTTGTTCTCGTACGAAATCATCTTTATTATAAATATCTGAATTTTTTTCGATATGGAAAAATAATTTTTTTGATATTTGTTCACAAATATCATTAATTTTAAGAGCATTGTTTTTAAATTCACTTAATTTTTGACTTAATTCACTGACTTTTTTACGCATTTTGCTTATTGGATTTTCATATCCACTTTGATTGCTCCAATAAATATTTTGTAATCTAGAAATATTTTCACTAGCTAATTTACTAAATTCTTCCTTGAAAATAATTTTTTCAGTTTCTTTTTTAATATTCATAACTAATTGATTATATTCTCTACAAGAATTAATAACTAACTCTCGAATTCCTCTTTTTTGATTCTCTAATTCATTTATTCTTTTCACAACTTCAGGAGAAATTGAAAATTCTTCAAATCGATTATAACAATTAACAATAGCAGCATATTTAAGTAATTCTTGCGGATAATTACATTGATATAAAGGGAAAAAAACTTTTTGATTTTCTCCGAATGTGCTTGGAGGATCAAATTTAGTAATTAAAGGATGTTTTAATTTAGTCATTAATGTTTCTTCTTTCATATTATTTAATATTTCAACTTCTTCTTTTACTGAAGGATTTTCACCTTGTAAATAATTTCTTAAAGAAGCATCTAATTGTTTTATTTGTAATTTTAAATCTTCCATTTTTTTATTTCGCATGTAAGGAAGTTCTTCTTTTGTATTTTTTCCTAATAAAATTGTATTCATTTTATTAATTAATTTCGCATAATCATCCATTCTTAATTGTAAATATTTACACCATAATGTATTTCCACCTTCTGTTGTTTGTCTTCCTAATCTAACGAAATTTTTTGCATCATTTTTCGCTCGCATTTGTTCAATTTCATTAGTGTATAAATAAATAACTTCTAAAGCAATGTCATTTTTAATGAAATTTTTAATTTTAGGTAATTTTGCTAAACTATAAAAGTTTTCAACATAATTAACAGCTTCTTCTAAAGTGTTTACTCTTTTAAAAGCACTTGAAATTGTGTTTTTATACATGTCTTCTAAATCTTCGATGTGTTTTGAGAATATTCTAAATTCTTCTTGCCATTTATTAACTTTTGTATTTAAAACATTGCTTCCATCTTTAAATAATGAATACATTTTATCATCGAATTTTTCTTCGATATCTTTTAATTGTTTGGAAATTTCTATTCTCTTTGTTCCTCCCCAAATTGGAGTTGTTTTTGCGTTTTTATTCTTTCCAAATTGCAATTGACATAAACAAATTTCTTCTAAATTAAGACAACGTTTTTCAAAGGTTTCTAATTCATAAAAAATACTTTGATAATCTTTTTGTTCAAAATTCCATTTTTCTTTTAATTCTTCGTTTTTTTCATATAAATGAATTCGCTCTTTGAAACTATTGTAAATTGATTTCCATTGAGCAACACAATCTTTTATATCTATAATATTATTATGTAGTTTTTCGCTGTATTCTGAAATTATATTTTTATCATTTTCTTCGATTTTTTGTGTGAATTTGTGAATTAATTGGAAACTTACTTTTTTTAATAAATTCGCAACATCTTCTGATGTTTTATAAGTTTCACAATATTCTGTAATAACTCTTATTTTATTCATTATTACTGTTAATAAAGGACCAATTTCAATTATTTCACTTTCTTTCTTTTTTATTTTTTCACATGGTTCTTTTAAAATTTTCAAAAATCTATGCGTGTCACTTGCTAATTGTCTTTGTTCTGGAATTCTAGATTGCAAATCAACAAAACCTTTTAAATTTTCACTTGATGCACGAGTTTTTTCTAAAATTTTTACAATAGTTTGTAAATCTATATTTTCTAATTGTTCAGAAATATAAGCTAAATTAACATTACGACTATCTAAATATTCAATTTCATCAATAATATCAAAATCTTCTCTATTTGAAGCATTGTCTTGATTAGATAAAAAGTCTCTTATTTGATTTGTCCATTCAATCATAATACTTTCTAATCTAGCAACTAATTCTTTATCTTTAATTGCGTCTTGCGGATTATTTAAATTTTCTTTTGGAATGTACAAAACAACTTTATTTTGATCTAAATAATAAGATTGTGACAAAACAATTAAAAATTTATGCATGTTGCTTATTAAATCATTTTTAATTCCTTCAGGCCAATTTAAATTGTATATTTTTTCACTTAAAGAATCATTCATTTTATCTAATAAATATCTATCAATGTTTCCTTCAACATGATCATAAACAACATTTTCTGAAATATTTTCCATTGTAATTTCTTCTTCGGGATTTTTTTTTAAAAAAAAGAAAAAATTAAAATATGTGTCTTGAGTTGATTCTGGATACAATTCATTTAATTTTTCAGAACATGTAATATTTTCTTTTTTATCATCTAATTTTAAAAATAATTCTTTTTTTTCAGGAAGGTCTAAAAAATCTATTATTTTATTTGCAATATCATCTGTTATTATTGGATCTTCTACATCTTTTATAAATAAAGCATTTGCCATTGCTTTTACTAAATATAATGCACGTTTATCATCTTCTTCTTCTTCAGCTTTTTTTCGTTCTTCTTCTAAACGTCTTTCTTCTTCTTCTTTTAATCTTCTTTCTTCTTCTTCTTTTCTTTTTTTCTCTTCCTCTTCAGCAGCTTTTCTTGCAGCTTCTTCTTCAGCAGCTTTTTTTGCAGCTTCTTCTTCAGCTAATTTTGCTTCTAATTCCTTTTGTTTTTTTGATTTTTTTCCTTCTTTTTTATTTTTTGCTTTACTAGTAGGTCTTGAATTTTTTTTTGCTGTTGGAGGTTTAGATTTTTTTTTCGTTTCTTCAGCGTTTTTTTGTTCTTCAGGAGCTTTTTGTTCTTCAGCGTTTTTTTGTTCTTCAGGAGCTTTTTGTTCTTCAGGAGCTTTTTGTTCTTCAACTTTTTGTTCTTCAACTTTTTGTTCTTCTTCTTTTTTTTCTTCCTCTGGATTTTTTTGCTCTTCTTGATTTTCTGCTCCAGGATTGTCTCCTCCTTCATTTGGAGGATTATTAGGAGATTCTCCTTCTTCAACAGGAGGATTGTTATTATCTTCTTGCTGAATGGGAGATTCTTGAACTTTAGCATCCTCATTTTCTTGAGGATTGTCGTTGTCAGTTTTATTTTCACTCATTTTTATAAAATTAATTTTAAATAAATTGCTTAAATATTTATATTTTATATGATTAAAAAAAATATTTATTGTTTATTTAAAATACTTAAACAATAATTTTTTCTGGAAAATAATATTAATATTTAAAATATAAAAATAATTTTATTATTAAAATTTATTTTTATAAAAATTTAAATAAATTAATGTCTTTTGTTTATTCTTTAATAGCAAAAGATCCTGATATTGTTTTATGTGAATATTCTGATTATGAAGGAAATTTTTTTCAAATCACAAGAGTAGTTCTTCAAAAAATTAAAAAAAATTCAAAATATATAATTAATTATAATCAGTAAAATATTAATTAAATTTAATATAGATATAAAATTCATTATATGAATGAAAATTCTTTTACTTATTTATTATTAGATGAAAAAGAAGTTAATGATGTTGATGCTTTTTCTTTTTTAAATGAAGTTAGAAATGAAATTTTAAAAAAATATTCAATTGATGATTTAAAATTATTTTCAGCTTTTCAATTTTCAAATGGAACAGAAATATTAAAAAAATATTTAAATTATTATAATAGTCATCCAGTTATCACAAAAACTGGAGAAATAATTTCTGATTTAAATTGTGCAAAAGATGCTATTATTGAGAATGTGGAAAAAATATTAGAAAGAGACAATAAAATGGATTTAGTTGTTAAAAAATCTGTTGAATTACAAAAATTTAGTGAAAATATTAATAGTATAACAAAAACAATAAGAAAAAATGAAACTCAAAGAAAAAATAAATTCATCATATTTTCAGTTATTATTATTGGAATTTTAGTTGCATTAATTTTAATTTTAACATAAATTTAAATTAATATAAAATAATTTAATTAAATATTTTCATTTAAAATTTAAATATTATTTTAATGAATAAAAATATTATTTTTATTTTTAAAATTAAAAATTTTTTGGGGATTG
>JAEEGK010009587.1_pt1 | contig 22565 bp, 17 predicted proteins | sample 8958771 | NCBI WGS metagenome assembly JAEEGK01 (sample SAMN16246547, study PRJNA631951) | gut metagenome | biome: gut microbiome; feature: rumen; material: SC-attached | host: Bos | place: Iran: Karaj | collected 2018-10 | reverse complement strand
ACATATATAAAAAATATATATATATTTATGGATGATATAAAAACAATGCAATATTTAAACATTGAAAAAGTTAATCAAAACAAAATAGATTTAATTGAAAACAAATATTTTAAAATTCCACATCATAAAATTTCAAATTTAAATAGATCAAGTAATCTACAATATAATCCAATAAGTGCAATAAGTAAAAAATTAAGTTTTTCAGAATTAAAATTACATGATTTAAATGAACAAAGAAAAAAAATATCAGTTCCTTTATTTTTAAAAAAAATAGAATATTGGACAACAATTTTTGCATATTCAATGAGTTATTCTCCTTTATGGAGATTTCCATATTATTTTATGTTATCAAAAGGAGCTATTTTTTTTATTCCTTTTTTATCTTTTTTTTTTATTTTAGGTATTCCTTTATTAACTATTGAAAGTTCTTTAGGACAAATTTTTAAAGAAGGTCCAATTGAAATTTTTATTAGAATTAAAAGAAAATATTTTGGTTTAGGATTATTAACTTCTATTATTAGTTTCATTATTAATATTTATTTTAATGTCATTATGACTTGGTTTATTTTCTTCTTTTTTAATTCTTTTAAATTTCCTTTACCTTGGAACTTTGATTTAAAAAATGATTCTGTTAAAAATAAATTTTATCATTTAAGCTTTTTTAAACAAAGAATTTTAAATAATTTAAATTCTGATGAAGATCATTTATTTAATTTTACTTCTTTAGGAAAAATAAATCGTTCTCTTCTTTTTTGTTTGATTATTTCTTGGATATTAATATTTTTAGCAAATTATTTTAATTTTAGAATTAATTCAAAAACATCTTTTATAACATGTATAATACCAATATTTTTTTTATTTATTTTATTCATAAATACATTTAGTTTAGTATATGGTTTAAATAAGGGTTTTTTATATTTTTTAATTCCTAAATTTAATTTAATTTTTGATTATAAAACATATTTATATGGTTTAAACCAAGCTATTTTTTTATTAACATTAGGAAATGGTAAAAATATAATTTTTTCAGCATCAAAAAAAGAAGAAGAAGATATATATAGAAGATCAACATTAATAGCATTAATAACTTTAATAATAGGTTTAATATCAACTTTTATTCATTGTGAATATGCAGGATATATTTCTTATCAATTAAATATTGAAAATATATCTGAATTACCTTTTAATAAAGCTTCTTTTCCTTTTGTTGTTTATCCTTTAACTGTTGGAATTATGAATTATTCTCATTTATGGTCTTTATTATTTTTTTTAAATATGATTATTATTAATATTCAAAATCAAATTTTACAAATGGATTTTTTATGTAAATATATTCAAAAAGAAATATTTAAAAATTATATTTCTTTTAATAATACTTATTTAATTATATGTTTTATTGGCTTTATTCTTGGAATTCCTTTTATTACTGATAATGGATTTTTCCTTTTAGAATGGATTGATAGATATATTTCAATGGTTCCTATTTTTACAATAATAATAATGGAAATATTTATTATTACTAAAAATATTAAAATTCATGTTTTAAAAGAAATTATTGCTAATATTACTGGATATGTTATTCCAGGATATATTTTTTTTTCTGTAAGTTTTATTACTCCTTTTGTTATGATTATTATGATTGTTTTCAGTGTTTATTATCATATTTCTAATATTCCTGATTGGAATATTATTATTATTTTACAATGGGGAATTATTGTTCTTCCTTTTGTTATTATTGTTTTTTTCTTTGTTTTTTTAAGCAATAATAATAATAATAATATTGAAGAACATCAAAAGTTTATGAAGTTTAAAACTATTAATGTTTTAAACGATGCTTTAGAAATTAAAAATGAAAATAAAAGATTTGAAATGCATAATATATAAATATTTTCTTGTTTTTAATTTAAAGTTTGATATTTATATTTTTAAATTGAAATTTAAAATAATTTTCAAAGATAAAAATCTTTAATCACTATTATTTTAAATCTTTTAAAAAATAAATATAGAAAAAAAATGAAAAAAACTATATTTTTATTAAAATTCATAATAATTATCATTTCTAACAGCAATAGGAATAGTTAAATAAACATGATTAAAATGAGAATGTCGACGAACAACATAATTGGAATAATCATCATCAAGAGTGTAAATATTTTCAATATTTTTTCTTCTTTCTTCATTGGATCTCATGTTATCAAAACAAATTAAACAATAATCTGCATATCCACCGGAAATACTTCTTCCAGGTCTGCAACTCATACATAAATATCTTATATGAAGGCTTGATGTATTTAAAGATCTTCTACACCCATTACAAATTGCTTTATGATCATAAGTTAATAAATGCAATTCTGAGGAAGCAAAAAGATTATTTCCTAATCTATTTTTATCTAAATTTTGTAAATTTTCTTTTTTCCTTGTTGCAAAATATATTAAATTATGTTCTCTATGTATTAAATTATTTCTATATTGTTCTATATTATCTGATGTATTTTTTAATTTATCTTCTGTACATTTTTCACAAAAAAATATTTGACACCAATAACAAAAATATAATCCTTTATCTTCTGGAATTTTTTCATTACAATTTGTACATAATATATTTAAAGGAACATTAATTTCAAATGTTTCTAATTCTTTTAAATTATTAAATTGTTTTTTAAAGTTTAATTCATCTAAAGAATTAAGTATAAAATTATATTCATTTGTTCTTAATTCTCCTTCACATTTAAAATCTACTACTTTAATTGGAATTATTTCAGTTAAATCATCATTCAATTTTATTTTTATTAAATATTCAGAATTTAAACTATATATATAGGGTAATTGATTTATTGTTTTTTTGAAAAAATTATATAGTTTAGATAATATATTTAAATAATATGTTTTGTCTTTTTTTGGATTTTGATTTATTATTTTTCTTATTTTATTTTGAAACTTGCTTATTTGATTTAAAGTTATTATTTTTTGTTCTGAGTCAGTGATAAAAAAATATGAAGATTGAAAATCAAATATATTATATAATTCTGGATTTTGAAGATATAATAATTTATATTTATTGCGATTTTCTTTGAAATTCTTTATTATATCAAAAATCAAATTTTGATAAATTTTTATTTCTTCTATTTTATAAATTAAAATAATATAATATATTGTTTCAAAATTTTCTGAAAAATTCTTTTCTATAAAATTAATAGAATTATTTATTAAATGTATAAGTGAATTATCAGTATTTCTTGAATAAAAGAATAAATCATATTTTTTATTATTTTTTGGAAATTCAAATTTTATAATTTCTTTATCTTGAATATAAAAAGTATAATTTTCTGGTTGAAAAATTTGATTTTTTCTTAATTTATTTTCAAATTTACAAATTAAATCCGGATTTTGAAATTTATTTTTTCGAGATTCTGGTTTAGAAAGAATATCATAAGAAAAAATATTTTTAATTTTTTTTAAATCTCTTTTAGGATTATAAGAAATATAATCAAGTGTTATTTTACTAAGAGTTTGTTTGTTTCTTCTTCCTACAATAAAATTTAAAGTTATTTCTAATTCTGAAGGTTTAATTGGAATAATACAATTTTTTTCTGAATAAGAATATATTGCACCTAGTACATTTGATAAATATTCTCTATCCATATTAGACATTATTTTTTCTTTTTCTTTTTCTTTTTCCATTTTTTTTTGTTTTTTTTAATAAAAAAATCCTATAAATTTTAAATCAAAAAATAATAAAAAATTTCAAAATCTCCAAAAAAAAATAAAAACTATTTTTTTTATTTAGAAATGACTAAAAATTGATTTTTCTTCTTCATTATCAAAAATTAAATCTTTAACATCAAGTTGTAAAATATCACAATAACAATTTAATAAGCTTTTAATACTAGGATTAGTTCTTCCTAAATCACTATGAACAAATTCTTTAATATAAGTTCCAGCAGAAGCTAAAATATTTAAAATTAAAAAATGATCATTAATTTTTTGTGCTTCTAATTTATATATTTTTTTATCTCTGTTCATTAAAGTTCTTCTATGTAAAACTCTTAAAGGAGTTTTTTGAATTACATTAATATTTTTAATATTATTTAATTTAATAATATCATCATTTGATATTTTTTTTTCAACAAAAACAAGAGAAGTATATAATTTCATTTTATTTAATTCTGCATTTTTAATATTATCAATAAAATTTTTATTAGAAATAACTAAATTATTTACTTTAATGAATTTAGAAGATTCATTAATTTTTGTTTTTAAATCATCCATATTTAAAAATTCTTTTTTAGGATTAATAATTTCAAAAATAAAAGGTCTTCCTTTACCTAACATTCTAACATCTCTATCTTCTCTTCCACCTGCACTCATAATACAATTATCACAATTAAATATAGGAATTAATATATTTTTTATTTCTTCTTCAACTGATGATACACATACTTTTATTCCATTTATTTCCCATTTTGTTTGTCCTATTTCTCTTGTATATTTATTATAATTTCCTTTTATATATATTGATTCTTTTTCATAATTTATTTTCATTTTTAATTCTACTTTATTTAATTTTTCATTTAATGAAAATTTATCAAATATTGGTATTATTAATTGATTTGGTAAATTTGATATTATTTGCTTTAAATTTTTTGAGGTTTTTTCTTTTGGAGTTATTATTATATTTTTATTTAAATATTTAAATATATTATTAAATTCTTCATATATATTATCTGGAAAATCAAAATTTATTATTATTTCTAAATCACCTTTTGGATTAAATGATTCATGTATTTCTCTTGAAAATTGTTGAATGAATAATTGTTTAAATAATATTCTTAATATATTTGGTTCTAATTCATTTATATTTTTTATATTTAAATTTTTGTCTTTTTCTATTACACATCTCCAATAATAATGAATTATATCTAATATTATTGAAAAATTTATTGATAAACGATATTCTTTATAGGTGTATTCTATTATTTTTAATTTTATTTCATTTATTATATTTTTATAAGAGTCAAAATCTAATATTCCAAAACAAAAATTACAGTTTTTTGAACATTTTAAATTTAATATTTCTTCTTTTTTTATATTTGATTCTTCATTTGTATAATTATTTATTAGGAAGAAACATCTTTCACATATGAAGTCTTTTATGTTTATTTCAGATGACATTAAATAAATATTATTAAATTAAAAATAATAATTTTTAATTTTCATTTAAATGAAAATAAAATTAATAAATAAAATTGTAAAATGTCTTTTTTAGTTTCAATATAATTTTTTCGATTAAAACCCTAATTTTATAATAATAATCAAAAATTCAATTATTAAATCAATAATAAAGTATTTTTAAAATTAATTTTTATATTATTTGCATAAACAATTAAATAATTTATTATATTTATTTTTTTGATTTTTTGTGAAAAAAATATTTTTTCAATTAAGATTGTTTTTTACTCTATAAATTAGAATTTTATTTCTAATTATCTCAATAAGTTTACAATTCTTATTCATTTTTATTGAATAATTTCTAATTTGATAATCTTCTCCTAATCTTTTTATCATTTTTCCAAATTCCTTCACTCAAATTTTAACATTATTTTAATTAAAAAGCCTTTTCCTTCTTTTAAATTATTATTCCAATAATATCCTTCAAATTTATCTCCATTATATAATAAATTCCTTTTCCTTTTTTTTTTTCCCAAATTCTTTCATATTTATTTCCATAATTAAAACAATAAAATATTCCTTTTCCTTCTTTTTTATCCATTCTCCTTTATATTCAATAAATATTTATTATCATTATATTTATAATGTCCTATTCGTTGTAAAGAATCATTTTCAAAATCTCCTTCATATATATCTCTGTTATTAACAATAAATTTTCCTTTTCCTTCTTTAATATAATCTAATAAATTTCCTAGATATCTTCCTTCTTTAACTAATTTAATATTATATATTCTTAAGTTATTTGTTTTGTTTCTATTAACTTTAAGAAAAAAAGTGAATTCCATTATAATAATAAATAATTGAATGTTGCTTTTTATGAAATAAAACAATTTAAAAAATAAAAAAATTTACATAATAATAATGTCAAAAAAATTATTAAGTTTATTAAATATAAATATAGTTCGTGATGAATCATCAGAAGATGAAGCAACAACAAAAAAAGAAGGAGATTATCCAAAATTTTATATGATTCCAAATAATGAATATCCAAAATTAAGTAGAGAATATTTATATTCAAAAATAAAATTCCTAACTTATCTTCATAGAAAAGAAGAAAATAAAATATTTGACAGTAGAATAGGTTGGGGAACAATATATGAATATTTTTTTGAGAAATATTTTTTTATATTACCAGAGAAAAAAAGTCAATCAACATTTTTAAATTTGAAAGAAATAGAAGTAAGAATAAGGAAAGTAATAGGAAAAATAGGAAAGAAATATTATCAAGGAGAAAGGAAAGATAAACATTTTGATATATTATATAAAATACAATATAATCCTCCTGCATCAACATGGTTTGCACATAATGTTATTAAAGACCCAGTAAATATATTAATAGGACAAAATGAAGAAAATACTTTTATGTCTCAAATGGTAAATAAATTTTCCAATTATGAAAATAAAAAATTACAAAATGTTGAAGTTAAAGAAGTTAAATCTATGTTACAAAGAAAAGATGAATTAGAAAAAAAGAAAAAAAAAGCTGAAAAAGGAAGAAGAAAGTCTATGATTGAATTAGAAAAATTTAATATTGTTCCTAAGAAAGAAAATAGATTATTTGTTGATTCTGTTGCTTTAAAATTAGAAAAAATTACTATTGGAGAAAAAAAAAATGGAAAAGATGAAACTCAATTAACTTTACAAGCTGAATTAATTCCTAAAGGTGCTAAAAAAATTATTGAAAAATTTATTAATAAATTTCCTAATAATAATAAAAATGTGGTTGAAGATGAATTAAATAATATTCAAAATGATGAAAAAGTTTATGAAGTTGAAACTAGAAATTCTAAAATGTTTGAAAATAAATTTTTAGATTCTAAAAGATTTTTAATTGATTTTCATCATTTAAAAAGTATTGCTGAAAAAGAAAAAAAATCTACTACTTTTAATATGAAAAATGAAATGGAAAGAATGTTAAGAGAAATTGACTCTGTTATTGAACAAGTTGAAAAAATTGATGATTTAAATGAAAATTAAAAATTTTAATTTATTTAATATATTATGCTTTTTTTTTGTTGTTATTTTTTAGTTTTATTTTTTTTTGAATTTTATGAATAAATATTTTTATTATTTAAAATATGAATTATTTAAACTTAAATTCAGAAATTAAAACACAAACTGAATATGTGAATTTACATTATAATATTGTAATTATATTAAATTATTTTAATAGGTGAATAAAATTTCTCTTTTTTTCAAATCAATAAATCAAAATGGAATAATATTTATAGAAAAAATAAAAAAATCCTTAGATGAATATTCATCAGAATTAGAAAAATTTAAATTATCAACTTCAACATCAATAGCATATAATGAATTTAAAGATTCAGCAGAAAATTTTATTAAGAATTTTAAAAAAACATTAGATTATTTTAATAATGATTTATATGAGCCTTTAAATATTTTTATGAATGAATTAAATAAAAATAATTTAAAATTTATATCTGAATTATCTAATTTATCATCAGAATTAACAGAGAATAAATTTCAATTAGAAAAATTAAAATATAATTATTTTATATCTTCTAAAAGTACAATGGAACAAGAAAAAAAAATAAAAAACTTAAGTTTAAATCCAAATACTAAAGAAAATAATTTAAAAAATCAAATTGATATATTAGTGAATTATCAATATAATTCAAGTAATTCAGAACAAAATTATAAAGATGAGTTAAAAATATTAAATAAAAAATTAAATGAAAGTGAAGATAAATATCAATATATAATAGATAATTTAAAAACTGAAGAATCATCAAGACTTCATTACTTTATAAATATATTAAATAAATTTTCTCAAACTTTATCAGATCATAAAGACAATATTAATTGTTATATTGAAAAATTAGATAAAATTACACAAAATATTAATATTAAAAGAGATTTAAAGATTTTTGATAATTTAATTGTTTATAAAAAAGATAAAAATCGATTTCCAAATGAGTCTTTTTTAAATTATAATATTTATAAAAAATCTGAGTTAAATATTGATGAAAAGAATTTAAACAAAGATGAATTTATTTCTCTTGAAACTTCTGAAAAAATTTTAGGAGCAGAAACTTTTAATAATTTTGATAGTTTAGAAATTATTCAATTACAAAATAAAGAAATTTTATCAAAAGATTTGATTTTAGAAAAAAATATTGAAAAATTATTAAAAGGAAAAGAACCTTTAACAAATGATGAATTAATTTCTGTTATTAATAAAATAGAATTAAAGGAAAATGATTCTCTGATTTTTTTAAAATATTTATCTAATTATTATAAAAATAATTCTTTTGTTAATATTAAATGTTTAGATAATTTATATCATTTATCAAATTTTTTATCAATTTTAATAAATAATACTCAAACTTTTAAATCAATTTCATATTTTAATTTTATTATAATATATATTGCGGAAAAAACCATTTATTTAGATCCTAAAAATACTTTTAATAAATTTTATTTATCTAAAATTTTATCTAAAAATAAGATTTTATCAGAAATTAATTTTTGGAAAGAATTATTAGAAAAAAAAATAATAAGAATAGCAGATATAAAAGTAAAAAGAGAAATAATAAAGAAAAATAAAATAAATGATGAAATTGGAATAAATGATAAATTAAAAAGCTTTTTTGGAGAAGAAAAATTAAAAGAAAATAAATTAATAGAAGATAAAATAATATATGAACAATTATATGAAAAAAATTTATCAAATTTTGCTATTGAAATATTAGAAGATTATATTCAACATTTTTCAAATTTTAATTTTGAAATAAGTGATTCAACTGAAATAATAATTGAATTATCTTCAAAATATAAATTTGATACTTCATATGTTAATTATTTTGTTTCTAAATTAAATTCAAATATGTTCACTGTAAAAAATAAAGACTTTGATAATATAGAAAAAAAAATAGATTATCAAAATTTATTTTTTAACATAAATTACTTTAAACATAAAAATGTAAATGACCCGAAGTTAAAAATAATATTAAAAATATTACAATTTATAAATATAAAAGAAATACCAAATTTATTAACATTAAATAAAACATATAATAAAAAACTAGAGAAATTTATATATAAAAATATATTATTAAAATATCATAACATGAGTATAAAAAATCATTTAAAAATATGGAAAATATTATTAAAATATAATAAAATAAAAGGAAAATATAATTATAAAAAAATAATAGAAGAAATAAAAAATAATCCAGATTCAAATGACACAAAAGATGTAATTAAATTAGATGTAATGAGAACATTATTCTTAAAAGATGTAGAATTAAATAGAGAAAAAATAGAAAATATTTTAAAAGCTGTTGCTAAAGAAAGTCCAAATATAACTTATTGTCAAGGAATGAATTATATTGCTGCTTTTTTATTAAATATAACTAATGATGAAGAAGATAGTTTTTATATTTTTTTAAGTCTTTTATTTTCTACTGAATATGGTCAATTATTTATTAATGATTTAGAAAGATTAAAAAAATATTTCTATGTTTTTGAAAGATTAATTAATATTTTTTTACCTGAATTATATTTTTATTTTATTCATAATAATATTAATGTTTCTTTTTTTTGTTCTTCATGGTTTATTACTTTATTTACTAATGCTTTTCAATATAATACAAATATGGAAAATCCAAAAATTTTTTTAAGAATTTGGGATTTATTTATTTTTTCAGGATGGAAATCTATTATAAAAATTGGAATTGCTATTATTAAACATTTTGAACCTAAATTATTAAGTTTAACTGATGAAGGTCTTCTTCATTTTTTATTAAATGATATTATCAAATCTGGTTTTTTTGAAAATGAAAATTTTGATACTTTAATGTTTATTACTATTAATTTTAAAATTGAAGGAGGATTAATTAGTAATATAGAAAATGAATATGATATTAAAAATAAAATTCCTTCTTTTGGAAATAAAAAATTTATAGATACTTATTAAGAATTTATTTAAATTTTTTATTTATTTTCTTTTTTATTTTCTTAATCAAATTTTTTGAAAAAATCACTTGAATCTTCTGGAATTCTTTTATGTTGAATTTTTGATGGAATGTTTATTTCTTTAAATTTATCTTTTAATCTTTTTGAAAAAAATTTTTCATAGTTAATTGCATAATTAATTTCATTATTGTCGTTTAAAAATTTTGGGTTTTCTAAATATATTATTTCTTCTATATTTGATTTGTTTTTTTTATTTATAGGAAATAAATTTTTTAAATCTTCTGTGATTTCAATTACACATAATTCATTATTATAAAAATATCCAGTATTCACTTCTTTATCTCCCATTTATTTGAATATTTATAATTTAATTATTTATTTTAAAAGAAAAGCCAAATTTAAAAGTAAATAATTAGATAATTAGGAATTTCTCAAAATAATTTTTTTATGTAATGAGATATTAAATTATAAAATAATAATAATATAATAAAAATATATCCATAGTCATTTATGAACTACAAAATGAAAATCCTTTAAAAGAAAAATTACTTAATAATTTTTAGAAAAATTATCACAATAAAATTTATTAATTTATTTTTTTGTTAAAGAATTTGAAATTATTCCTCAATTTAATTTAAAATATAATAACAAATTGAATTAATATAATTTTCTTTTGAATAACAAAATGAAATTTAAAATAAAACACTTTTAAAAAATATTATAAAAAAATGTATAACTTTTTATACACATTATTTTAATCCAATTTACAATTATATTTTTTTAAGCCATAAAGAAATTAAAAAAAAAAAATGGGAAATACAATAAATTGTCAAAACTGTAAAAACAAGGAATCAGAAAAATCAGAATATAACTTTGACAATGATTTAAAAAGAGAAATAGAATCTTCAAAAAGGGAAAAAATAGAAATGGAAAAATTAGAAGAAAGTAAAAAAAATTTTGAATCTAAGATATTAGAATATGGTGAAATAATAAAAGAAGAAGAAATAGAAGAAATACTTTTACAAAAGAATAAAAATATAAATTCAGAATTTCAAAAAATGAACCAGACAGAAATATTAGATAAGACATCAGACACAAGTATAAATAATATATTTTATGAGCCTCCCATAAAATTTAAAAAAGACGGATCAATATATTTTGGAGGATGGAATTGTAATTTTCAAAAAGAAGGTTTTGGAATAACAATAAATTCAGATGGTAGTGTTTATAAAGGATTATATAAACAAGATTTAATTGATAAATATGGTTTTTTTATTGATAAAAATGGAAATTATTATAAAGGAAATTTTAAAGATGGAAAAAAAAATGGTAATGGTGAATTATATATTAAAAATAGATATAAATATAATGGTAATTTTAATAATGATTTAAAAGAAGGAAAAGGAAAAGAAGAAAATTATGAAGATAATTCTATATATGAAGGAGATTTTAATAAAGGATTAAAGAATGGAAAAGGGAAATTAATGTTTAAAGATGGAACTTATTATTTTGGTGATTTTAAAAATGGGAAATATAATGGTAAAGGAATTATTAAATATCCTAATGGAGAAAGCTATGAAGGAGAATTTAAAAATAATCAATTATATGGACAAGGAGTTTTTGATTGGGGTGATGGTAAAATTTATACTGGAAATTATGTTAATAATAAAAAACACGGTTATGGAAAATTAAAATGGAATAATAATACATTTTATGAAGGTTATTGGGTTAATAATAAACAACATGGAAATGGTATTTATTGTATTAATGAAAATAAAATTAAAGGATTTTTTAGATTTGGGCAAATTATTTTTTTAAAATAAAATCAATATTTTTTGTTGATTATTTAATAATTCATATTAATGTATAAAAAAAATTGAGCTTTATAATAATAGAACAATAATATTTTTTCATATATTTTTTATTTACTAATTATAAATTTCTTTTTTTTTAACTCCAAAATTGAGAAAAAAATAATTATATAAGGAGACTTTATATCCTACTTTTACTAGTGAAAGAGAAAGATTTAATTATGATACATAATAAAATTATGGAATAAGTTATTTTTATTTTCTTTTTCTTTTTATTTTTAAAGTTTTTTTGGGTTTAATATATAGGAAATTGCATTTATTACTTTTTTTATTTATCTTTAATAACTAATATTGTGATGAACGGTTATAATACAGATATCCTTGTCGACGGCATAACATCATTTTAATACTTTTTAATCATATAATTATATAAACATCATAAAAAAAAATGTTTAATTATTATTCTTATTAAAAATTATAATAGAATATTCTTTATTTTTTTATATTTTATATATATTTTGATGTATTATTATTTAATTATTAATTATTTTATTCTCTAAATATTCGCTTTATAATTTTAATTATTTTTTATATAATGTTTATTAATTTATTTAATTTATCTTCTTTATGGAAAGCAAAATATAAACATTTACATAAACAATTAGATCTTCTTCTAAATTAAATTATATTATTTTTCCATTTTAGATTCTTTTAGGCTCTTTATTCCAATTATTATAAAATATCTGTTATAGTTTTTGTGTTTTTTTCTTCAAATTAAATATTATAAATATATTATTTATTAATTTATATCTTTCTAAAAAAATTAAAAATTAAATATTAAAACAATTCTAACCACTAAAAATGTTAAACTAATTATTTTGGAATAAATAAATTTTTTCAATTATATTATATTTCTAAATCATTTTTCATTATTCTATTTTGTTATTAAATATATTTTATAATTTTTACTATGTTTTCTTACTATTTTTTTATATAATTAAAAAAAAGATATTAATTTTATTCCTTAGTTAAAGTTATATTTTTTATATTTTCTTCATATATTCTACATTATATATATATATATTGAATTAAAATAGACAATGAATATAATTTTTCTTCATTGTATTATTTATAAAATTTTTATTCAAAATAAAAGGCTTTTTTATATTTAAAATTATCATTATTTTTTCAAAAGAAAAATATAATTTAATACATTCAAATACAAAAACTGAATTATAATTTATAATTTTTAACATACTTATCAAATAACTGATTAATATCAGGTCTTTTATCTTTTTTCTTTTCTAAACAATCTACAATAATTGAATAAAGTAAAGAAGATTTTGTAATATAGACATTATCAATATCATTTAAATTATCAATATAATTAGTATCATTAATAATATGATTAGAATAAAATGAAACAGAATCATGAATAATAGCATTTTTAATATCTTCATTTCCTCCTTGTTCAAATGGTAATTCAAAATAAACAAGATAGAATAAAGTAACACCAAAAGCCCAAATATCAACTTTAAAATTATATTTAAAATGTTGAATTAATTCAGGAGCTTTAAAGCATAATGAACCATAAGGATCTTCAGAATATTCAAATTTTCCTAAAATTCTACTTAAACCAAAATCAACAATTTTAACTGAATCTATAGGAGTTTCTTTTATTTCATTTTTATAATCTTCATTTACCATTATATTTGCTGATTTAATATCTCTATGAATAATACCATATTTATGTAAACATTTTATTCCTTTTAATATTTGAAATGTTATATTTATTACATTTGTTAAACTATTTATATTTTTATTATGTTCATATGATTTCATATAAGTTTTTAAATCACTTCCTTTTATATATTCAAATACAAAAAATATATTTTTTTCGCTTTCATATCTTTGAATAGCTTTTATAACATTTGGATGTAGAATATTTTTTAAAGAATTAAATATTGTACTTTCCCATCTATTAATTTTATATTCTTCTTCAGTAGGATTACATTTTAAAACAGATTTTATTGCTACTAATTTATTATCTTTTAATCTTTCTGCTAAAAAAACATGACCAAATTTTCCTTTTCCTAATTCACATTTAAATGAATAATAATCATTTATATCTTTATAATGATTATTCTTATTAAACCATTGATAAAATTTTTCTGCATCTTCATGATTTTCACAAGTAAATGAATATTTCTTATCAAAATTATGTAATGTACTTGAAAAAGTTAATAAAGTTAAATTATTTTCTAATTGTTGTTTTTTGGCAAAAAGAGAAAATAATGGTATTATTTTTTTAAAGAGAAATGTATTTCCACATTTTTTAAAATAAAAAAGATAATAATTCACTAAAACTAATTTAATTATTGTATCTATTTTTTTCCCATTTTTAAATTTATTTACTATTATTTCCTTTTTTTTCCCTGCTTGATATAATTTTCTATATGAATTTTCTTGTGTTGATATACTTTCTCTAATATCTTTTCTATAAGAATCATTATCATTGTTATTAAATGAATTTTGATAAGTTGAATGTTTGAAAAAAATAGATTTTCCATTATTATTTATTTTTTTTGAATGTATAGGAGAAAAATGAATTAAAATTTTTTCTTGATCTTTATTTTTATATGAAGCAATATCTTCTAATAATTTAGGTTTAATTTCTTTAGGAGTACATAATTTCTGAAGAAAATCTTGAATATCACTTTCAAAATTATTTAAATCTTCAAATTCATCATTTGAATCATTATCTGAAGAACAATCATTATAATAATTATATTCATCAAAATCTAATAATTTAACATTTTGAATATATTTTAACAACGTTGAAGTAATTTTGTACTCAAAAGTATTTAAATTATTATTAATCATAGTTTCACTAAATTCAGAAGAATAATCATTTGAAAAAGGATGAAGATTACTTTCAAATTTATTATAATTAATTGATTCTTTATATTGTCTTAATTCATTATCTTTAATAATAGTAGTATAATTATTAATAAAAATAATCATTAAGATAAATACATCTGCATTTTGATTTTGTAATAAACTAATATATTCTTCTTTTTTATATTTATTTCTATTACCAAAGAAATTATCTATAACTTCTTCAAGTGAATTAATAGAATTACTATTATTTTCAATTAAATGAAAATGAGAAAGAAGAAGAAAAACATCATCTTTTTCAATAATATTATCTTTATTAAAATCAAACACATCAAAAATAAAAAGAGCTTTTACTTCAATAGGAGCAAAAAACATTTCATAAATTCCTTTTGAAAAATTTTCTAAACTTAATTTTTTTTCTTCATTTGTTAATGCTTTATATATTTTATCACTTATTATCATTGGAAGATTTATTACTTCTTGAAATGTATATGAATCAAATATTGAATTACATCTTATATATATATTTGCGTATATTTCTGTTAAGAAATTCACTATTATTGTTTTGTTGTTTGTAAATTTATATGGATATAAATAATTTTTTATGTAGTCTATTTGTTCTTGGGGAAGTGACATTTTTTTTTTAATTTTTTTTTTTTTAATTAAGATTTATGTTGAAATAATATATTTTATGAAAAATTTTATAAGTTTAAGAATTAATGTAAATGAAATAATATTTTGAATAAATAAAAACCCAAAATTTTTATTAAAAATATGTAAAAAGCAAAATATACTGTTTCATAATTTAAGGAAAAGTTTTTCTGAAAAAAATATTTTGGATTTAATAATTACAATATCTTCTTGAACTTTTATTTTGGAATAATATCGACAAGAAATTATATTATAAAGAATTTAATTATTCTTATTTTTATTATTATTTATTATTTAAGATGGTTAAAAAATTAAAAGCTGATGATTTTTTTTCAGAATTAAATCAATTTTTTAATCAAAGCAAAATTAAATATTCAATATATTTAACTTTTAAAAGACTTTATGAAGAGAAATTTAAATATAAGAAAAATAAAAAAAATAGAAAATTAAGAATGGAAGATAGAAAAGAACAAGATAAAAATAAAAAGACTTTTAATGTTTTAATAAGAGCTAAATTAAATAAAAAAAGAATTCATACAATTATTACTCCTGAAAATTTAGATTCTTTTCATCATAATATTATGAATGTTTTAACTTTACATTTTATAAGAGAAGAAAAAAAGAAAAAAGAAAGAAAAGAATTAGCAAAAAAGAAAATTTCAAAAACACAAAAAAGGAAAATTAAAAAATTAAAAAAGATAAAAATTAATGAAACAAAAGAAATTAATAAATAAAATTAATTAAGAAATATAATAGAAAGATTATAATAATAAAAAGTAATATTTTATTCATTAATTTTTTATTAATCAAATAATATAAATATATTATTATTAAATTTATATATTTTAATAATATAAAATATTAAAATTAAAACAAAAATATCTGAATAATTAATTTTTTTCGATATTATATTAACATTTTCTAAATATTATATTTTACTTTTTTTATTATTAAATTATTAAAATTCATTAGTTGATTATCATATTAATTAATACCATTTTTAATATAAACAACTCTAATTTATTTTTATAACAAAAATATACTATTATTCAAATTATTAATTTATTATTTAATATATTTATATAACAATTTACATATTTGAGGAGAAATTTGATTTTGATATAAAAATAAATTAGTATAAATATCTCCTTCTTCAAAATAAAAATAATATTGTTTATTTTTATTATTATCTACATAATATTTTAAAAGTATTTTAAAAGTATTTAAAGAACATTTTTCTAATTCAAAATAAACTAAATTATATATATCTGGATTTAATTTTATTTTATTAAGTTCTTTTTTCTTCCATTCAACAAAAATTTTCTCTAATGAAAATATTTTCATTGGGTAATTTTTCATTTCATTTAAAATAATTTCAATTTTTCTTTTTTTTAAATTCAATTCATCATTATGATTAATTTTTTTAATTATTTTTTCTTTTAAATTTTGAGAATTGATTAAAATTAATTCTACATATTTTAAATTTTCGTGAATTTCTTTTATTATAAATTGAGTATAATTTTCTATATTAACTATTATATTTCTTTTTCTTTTTACTCCTAATTTAATATTTTCAAAATTTTCTTCTTTTAAATATATTTTATATTCTTTTTTATTTATTATTTCTTGAAAATAATCATAAATTTTATTAAGATTATTAATATAATCAATAATTTCATTTTCATCTGAAGAAGAAACTGATAAATTTTCATTTAATTTAATATCATTATTATTTAAAAATTGTTCTAATTCATTTAAAAATTTATTTTTTATATCCTTAATATTTGATTCAAAAAAAAACATTTCTATTAATTTATCTCCCGATACTTTCTCTGAAATTATTTCATTTTTATATAAATTATTTAAATAATCTTTTAAATTATTTGGTATATTTTTTTGTTTTTCTTCAGTATAAAAAAAGGAACTATTTTTTTCTAATAAAATATGAATCAAATCATTTGATTCTTCTTTTATATAATTTAGAAAACTTAATACAAATTTCAAATTTAAAATTTCTTTATTATCTTTTACTGAATATTCACATTTACTTTCTCTTCTTTCTTTTTCATATTTCGAACAATATTGATTTATTAATAAAATTTCTTCTTCTGTAATTTCTCAATTACTTTATTAGGATTAACTTTGAATTTTTTTAATTTATTTTCTTCAGTATTAATCAAATCATATAATTTTTCTTTAATAACATATAAAACATGTTCAATATTATTATATAGTTTATTATCTTTTATTTCATTTTTTATTTCATAAAGACGAGAAAAAAACATAAATAAAAATTTATAATTTGGTATTGCAGGATCTAAATTTTTATATTCAATTGAATGTATGAAATCAATAATTCCTTTAATTAATTTTTCTTTTTAAAACAAAAATTGAAGGAATAGAATAAATTGAATATAAATTATTATTTATTATATCTCTAAAATCATTATATAATACAGTTAATTTTAATTCAACTATATTTTCTTCAATTTTTAAATCTTTTAATTTATTTTCAATTTTTTTATAATATTTTTCACTTGATTTTGTAAAATGTTTTATTGATTTTTTTATAAATTTTAAAAATATTTCTTCATCAATTTCAGTTGCAGTAATTTTATGTTTTTCATATAATTTAACTAATTTTAATATTTCTGAAAAATCATTTAACTCTGAATTATAATATTTCCTAAAAGAAATATTATAAAAATTAGAAAATAAAATTTGAGGAATATTTTCTTCAAAAATAATTTCATAATTATCATTAATTAATAATAAGTATTTAAAATCAATTTTTTTAAAATTTTCCATATTAATAATTAATTCTTGGTTATAATACTTATTATTAAATAAATTCATAAAATCAGAAATAAAAATTGTATAAACACAATAATATTTTGAATAAAAAAATTTATCACTAAATTTTATCAATTCATTAAAATGTTCTTTAAATTCATTTATTATATCATTATATTTATTTTCATCTTGAAAGTTACTGTAAATAGAATAAATATTAAGAACATTTTTATCTAATTTTTGACAATCATTACATAAATAATATTGTTGAATAGAAGAATAATTAAATTCATCTTTAATTTCTTTTCCACATTTTCCACAAGATTTTTTAAATGAATTAATTTCATCAATATTTATTTGAAATTTATGTCCATTTGAACATAAATAATTTAAAATTAACGATGAGTTTTTATATTTATAGAATATAAATGGTGTTTCTGGGCATATCTTACATGAAATGTAATTTTTTAACATTTTTTTTTATTTTTTTTTTTTTTATGATTATATTGATAATTTATAGAATTAATTTTAAAAAAATGTTATGTGTAAATTTTATAAAAAAAATATTAATTTTTTTAATTCCTAAATATTGATATTTAATTAATAAAAATATTAATTATTTTAATATTAAATATATGAATAATTATTTATTAAATTATTTAATATATGATTGTTTAAAAAAATTATTGGGATATTTCCTTTAAATTTTTTTGATATATATTTTTTTATTGTTTTTTTTTCTTAAATTTATATTTAATAAATAAAAAATATATACAATATAAATATAATAATTTAATAACTTTTTCTAATAATAATATTATTAATAATTCTAAGAAAATAATAATTTGTATATTTTTTATTTTTATAATTTATTGATATTTTCATTGATATCAAAATTATTAATATTCACTTTTTTATTGTCAAATTCATTATTATAATTTTCAATAACATTTTCTTTTATATCATCAACAATAATATTACCATTATTTTCATTATTTTTCTCAATATTAGACAATTTATTTTTTTCATTTTCCAAAATATCATTTTTTTCTTCAAATAAAACATTCTTTTTTTCTTCATCCAAAAAAACATTTTTCTCATTTTCATTATTTTCAATCACATCTTTTTTTTCCTTATTATCACAATAATTATTTATAATATTCAAATTATTTTGTTTTTCCATAATATCATTAAAAATAATATTATCATTATTTACATTATTCTGCTCATCAATAATTTTTTTATCTTCACAATTTTGATTATTTTGAATACTTAAATCAATATTATTATTCTAGAATTTAAAATATTATTTTTCATTTTTTTTTCATGTTCTTTCTTAAAATTAACAATAAATTCTCTAATAGCATTTTTTAAAGCAAAATTTCTATGTGAAAAAGGATCAACATTATTTTCACTTAACCAATTTTCAATATTTTTCATATGAAATTCCATAAGGTGAAATTACAGAATCAATCATAATATTTTGTGTAATAGGACAAATAAAACTTTAAGGAATGAAAAATATTAATAAATAAATTGAAAGAGATAAACTATTTTATTAATTTATTTATAAATTACATTTAACATTATTTTAAAGGAGTCAAGAAAAAAATAAATTAGAAATTATAAATAAATAAATTTATTTATATAACATAAATAAATTTATTAATATAACATATAAATATAAATATAAATCATTTATTCCTGAAAAGTTAATGTATTAAAGGAATTTTTTCAATTTAATTTTATAATAAAAGTATTTATACTTTTAATCTTTTTATTTAAAAAAAAATAAATTAAAAGAAATAAATGATGAATAGAATAAATCAATAATTAATAGAAGAATAAAATTAAAGATATAATTAATGAAATGAAAAATATTTTAAATATTCATTAAATAAAAAAGTCAAAAGAAAAAAAGGTATCTGAAAATATAATATATCAATTGATACTTATACATCGTAAAAAAACTTAAAAATGGCCAAAAAAGGAAATTAAAATTTATATTTAATCTTAATTTTAAGAAATAATATTTACCAAATCAAAAAAAATCAAACATTTTTTAATCATAAATTATTTATCCTAAAATTGCATCAACATTACTTTGAAAAATCTTTTCATTTAAGAACTGCAAAAAAAATAGGCCTAAAACATTTATTTAACATTTTTCACCGATATTTAAGATTAATAACTAAATTAAATAAAATAAAATGAAAGAAAGGGATATAAATTCAGATAGAACCGAAGAGAGCAATGGACCGACAGAACCAAATAAAAATGATAATGAGAATTTCTCATCTGATAAAAAAGGATTTTTATCAACAAAAAAAGGAAAAATTATTGTGTATTCAATTATTGGTATTGTCCTTATCGCATTAATTATTGGAATTGCAGTTGCTTGTTCTAAAAAAGGAGGAAAAAATAATGAACCAAGTGATAATGTAGAGCAAAGTGGTAATGGAGAGCAAAGTAATAATGTAGAGCAAAGTGATAATGTAGAGCAAAGTGATAATGTAGAGCAAAGTGATAATGTAGAGCAAAGTGATAATGTAGAGCAAAGTGATAATGGAGAGCAAAGTGATAATGGAGAAGAAAGTGGAAATGTAGAGCAAAGTGATAATGGAGAAGAAAGTGGTAATGGAGAAGAAAGTGATAATGGAGAAGAAAGTGGTAATTTAGAAGAAAGTAATAATGGAGAAGAAAGTGATAATGTAGAAGAAAGTGATAATGGAGAGGAAAGTGATAATGGAGAAGAAAGTAATAATGTAGAGGAAAGTGATAATGGAGAGGAAAGTAGTAATTTAGAAGAAAGTGATAATGGAGAGGAAAGTGATAATGTAGAGGAAAGTGGTAATGAACATAATCCTATAAATTACAAAAAAAATGATGTTTCTGTTTATAATGAAACTCAATCAAAAGATTCAACAATAGAATTAAATGAGAATGTTCCAGCTAAAACAAGAAGGCTTGATGATTTTTCACAAAAAACAGAAATAACATCTCAATATCTTGTTGATGTATATGATGAAGAAGAAGAAGAAAATTCATTGAAATTATATTATGCATATGCTAGTATTCTTGATATGAAAAAAAAAATTGACAACAAAGAAGAAGTTTCAATGGGAGGAAAAGATATAAGAGAAATTGATGATGTTGATGGAGAAACTCCAGTTGCTCAATTTAGTTTTGATGAAAATGGAGAAATGAAATATTTCAAAGTAAATGATAAAATGAATGTTACTCTTGCATCATATTTATATGAATTTGTTAAAAAGGTTATTCCTGATGTTTTAAAAAAAAAGAGTTTGAATGGTAATGTATATAATTTTGAATCTTCTGAAGTAAATGAGGATGAAGAAGAAAAAGTTAATTGGGAAACTACAGTTGAAAATAATAAAGTAAAAGCAATTGTTGTTTCAAAAAATTATGTACTTAGTACAAATTATAACAATCAAATTAAATTAGATAATTATACAAATAATTTTACTGATGATGTACAAAATGATGAAAATGCAAACAGACAAGGTGCTCTTAAAAAAATAATTAATAATATTGATTCTACAATTTCTTTATCTGAAAGTAATAATGATGAAGAAATGACCAAACAATTTGTGAATTTATTAAATAATCTTAATTTTGTTGATTATCCTTATAAGGAAGATTCAAGAAGACTTGAAATAATTCCTAAAGGATTATTAAATCTTAGAAATTTATTAGAAACAAGAATTATTGATACATATGCAATGCCAATTTATTTCACATATCCTATATTTAGAACAAATTTATTAGGTACTAAAATTGGATTAATTGCTGTTGTTACATTTACTCCTATGGAAGGTAAATTTTATATGGAAATGATTTTTGATGTTAATGGTAAACAAACAAAAATATTTTCTGAGGAAAAACAAACTTCTTTTAATAATATAATTGATCAAATAAAAATAATTACAAGAAGAATATATTCAACATTGATTCAAGATAATGAACTTCAACCAGTATTTGATGAATATGAAACAAAAATTAAAGAATTATTAGATCAATTACATAATGATATTAAAGATTATCCAGTATTTCAAGATATATTTAAACCTGAATTAGATAGAATATTGAATGTTGTTAATACTTCTACTGCTAATTGTTATAATGAAGCTCATGATAATACTCGTGATACTACATCAATTTTCACTACTTTATTAGAAAATATTCAAAATGGAAATGAAAATAATGTTAATTCAATTAAAA
>JAEEGK010009586.1_pt1 | contig 22569 bp, 16 predicted proteins | sample 8958771 | NCBI WGS metagenome assembly JAEEGK01 (sample SAMN16246547, study PRJNA631951) | gut metagenome | biome: gut microbiome; feature: rumen; material: SC-attached | host: Bos | place: Iran: Karaj | collected 2018-10 | reverse complement strand
ATTATTTTTATTTTTATTATTATTTAATGTTTGATTTATTAATAAATTTTTAACTTCTTTTTTTAATGAAATAAAAATTTCTTCCATTTCATTTATTTGTTCTTTTAAATATTTATTTTCAGTTTGTAATTTTTGAATTGTTTTGTTTTTATTTTCTATTTGATTTTTATAATTCATTTCTGTGATACCAAAATTTTTTATTTGATTTGTTAATGATTTTGTTTTTTCTAAATAATCATTTTCATATACTTTAATTCTTCCTGTTAATACAGTAATTTGATTTTGTAAATTTTTATTTTGAATTTTTAAATTATCTTCCAATGAAATTTCAGCATTTGGGTTTTTAGAATCTAAATCTTCAATTTCATTATTAGATGAATAAGAATTAATATTTTGTTTTGATGAATTTCTAGGAATAACAGTTTGTGCAACAGTTGATGGAGAAGTATTTGTCGCAGTATCTATCATATCCATTTTAATTTGTTAAATTACTTTTAACATTAATTAAAAAAAATAAAAAAAATAAAAAAAAAATTTTTGATAAAATATTAATTTCATTTTTTTATTTTTTCATAAATTCTTCAATCTCTTCAACAGTTCTTGGTAATGATTCACTTAAATTAACACATCCTTCTTCAGTAATTAAAATATCATCTTCAATTCTAACACCTCCAAAATCAAAATATTCTCTAACTTTACTTTCAATAAAATATTCTTTAACATTATTATCTTTAAAAGCTTTTTCAAGTAAGAAAGGAATAAAATAAATTCCAGGTTCAACACTATAAATATTACCAACAGAAAGATTTCTAGCACTTCTTAATAAATTTAATCCATTTTCTTTTCTTCTTGGAGGAGTAAATGATAAATAACCACCAGCATCATGGACATTTAATCCAATTAAATGACCTAAACCATGAGGCATGAAATAATAACCAACTCTTTTATTTACCATTGTTTCTGAAGGAACATCTTTTTTTAATAAACCACTTTTTTGTAATCCTTCAATTATAACTTTTTCAGCTAATAAATGCATATCAACCCAATTAACACCTGGTTTACAATTTTTCATAACTTCTCTATTGGCATTATATACTATTGTATAAATATCTTTTTGTTTTTCTGAAAATTTTCCACTAACTGGTATTGTTATTGTAATATCACTACAATAACCTGATAATGTTCCACCCATGTCAATTAATATTAAATCATCTTTTTTTAATTTTTGATCATTTTCAATATAATGTAATGTTGCACTATTTAATCCACATCCACATATATGTTCATATGGATGATTTCTTATATATAAATGTTCACGAATATATCTATAAAATATATTTTCTACATCTCTCTCAATCATATTTTCATTTATTTTTTTCATTATTTCTTTATGACCATCACATGTTACTTTAGTTAAATATTTTAATAAATCTATTTCTTCATTTGTTTTCCTTGTTCTTGTATCTGCTAATATTTCATAAATTAATGAATTATGATCAATTAAATCATTTAAATCTTCAAATGGAGAAACAAAATTATAATCAGCTGTTAAAATTGATAATTTTGAATCACTATTAATACCATTTAAAACATATAATTTATTAGGTTTTAAATTTGAAATTTCAGAAGGCATTTTTAATAAATCAAAAGCATTACATTCATATTTTTTTCCAATATCTTCTAGTGTTTCAACATGCATAAAAACTTTTGTTCTTTCATCTGGTAAAGGAATAAAAAGTGATAAAGATGCATTTGATAAATCTATAATTGCATAAAAATTTGGTTCAAGTACTCCTGTTAAATAATAAAAATTTGATTCTTGCATAAAATAATGAAAGCCTTCATCATTATCATATCTTGGTTTGTAAGAACCTCCTTTTAAAAAAAGAAAACTTCCTTCTGGTAATGTTTCTAATTTAAGTTTTAAATTTCCTATAAAATTATCTCTGTTAGTTTTAAAAAATTTTGGTGGTAATCCTGTTAATTCAGATTGTGAATAATCAGACATTAAGTTTTTAATATAGATAATATTATAGTTTTTTTTATATTTTTTTTTTTATTTTTTTTATTTGTAATTATTTTCTACTTTTTTGAATCTAATTAAATGATTAAAACAATTCAAGAAAATCTTAATTTTATTAAGGTTCAATTAAATGAGATTTCAAATACTAATAATGACGAATTATTTAATAAATATAAAGGTATAATGATAACTTTTAGTGATATAATAAAAGAAATATTTGATAAATCTAATAGTCAAAATCTTATATTAAATACTAATCATTCAAAAAATGAATCACAAACTATTACGAAATCTAAAACTAAAACAAATAATACCAATTCAAATAATATTACAAATAATTATTCGAATAATAAGCAATATAATATATTATTCGACTACCCAGATAATTTTGAGTATTTTAGTAATAATATAGAAAATGAAAAAAAATATATTCAATTATTATTATATGGTTCTATTGAAGTTTTATTTATGATTCTATCATATGGAAATATTTTTATTAGTGATTCAAAAAAAACATCAAAAATAACATTTGACTTTTTTTGTCAAAATATCAAATATATTGTTGGACTATATAATAAAGAAATAATTTTTTCAATATTTAATAAAATTTTCTTTATTTATAAAAATTTTGATAATTATGTTCAACAATATTATTTAAAAAAATTAAAAGAGCTTTTTAAAATATTAGAAGAAATATTGGATATAAATAAAATTGAAAAAGACAAAGTAATAATATATAATAAATATAAGAATAAAATAGATTCATTTAAAATTTTAGAAAAAAGCAAAGATATAACTTTATTTAAAAGCCAAAAAAATATTTCATTTGTTCCAATAATTAATCTAAGAGAAGATATAAAAAATTTTTTTAATGAACCAAAAGTTTTAATAAACACTTTAGAAGAGTTAGATAAAGAATCAAAGATAATAAAAGAAATAAATGAAAAAAATGAAGCAATATTATTTAAAGGATGTTGTGAAATAAATAAACAATATCTTTATATTTTTAAGAAAATAATGGATAAAATTGATTCAATTTCAGCAAATCCAAATATAGTTAAAATATTTTTTGATATTATTTTTAGGTCATCAATTTTTATAAAATATTTACAAAAATCCTTTACTGCTAATTCAAAAAATATAATTTCAAAAAATAAAGAAATTTATATTGAAAAATATCTTAAATTAGGACATTATTTATATAATATATACATAAAAACAATTAATTCTGAACTGTTAACTATATTTAATGATTGTATAATAAATCAAGAGAAAAAAATAAATAAGATAATTGATAAATTTTGTGAAAAACAAGAAATAAAAATTAACGATGTTAAAGATAAAGTAATATTTTCTGAATTTCATTCTTTTATTTATAAAATAATGTTATCTAATTCGGAATTCCAAAGACCATTTTCTTTTCTTGCATTCAATATAAAATTTAAAAAAGAAGAATTTAAACTCTTATATGAGGAATTCAAATATTATAAAATCCAACCACTATTTATGGATAAAGAAAATGAAAGCTTTCAATTTCAATCTAAAGATTTTGAAGATAGAGAAACTATATATTTTTTTGAAAATAATAAAGGATATATTGAAGTATGTAATGTTTTAGGAAGGATATTATTTAATGATCCCATTATTATTAATTTATTTATTATTATTAAAATTTGGGCTTTTAATTATGAAATATCAAATGATAATCAAAAAGATAGTGATAAAAAATTATTTGATGATTCATTAATATTATATTTTATATATTTATTTTTAATTCAAATAGGTGAAATTAGATTATTTAAAGAATATATTAAAGTTGATATAAATGATAATTTAAGTTTCAAAGTAGATTTAAACAAATTAAATGAATTTAATGAAAATAATTTACTATATAAAAAGGATAAAATAGAAAAAATTGGAAAATTATTTATAGAATTTTTATATTTTATTTTACAATTAATTGAAACATCTCAAAATTTATTTAAAAAAAAACAATATTTGATGGTTTCACTAAATTCATTTTCTTTTACTAGCAATAATATAATCGAGGAAGATAAAATAAGAAAAAGTCCAAAAAAACAATTAGAATTAATCGATATGAGAGATAAGAATAATTCAAAAATTTTTTATGTGTATACTTCTTTTGATTTGAAATTTTTAAAATTTATTGTAACTAAAACTTTAAATGATTTACTTGATAATGATAAAATAAAAAATATATTTAGTTTTCAATTATTTGAAACTTATAACAAAAATGTAAAATAAAAATTAATATTATAATTTATTAAATAATATGATAAACTTCTAATTCAGAAATACTAAAATTATTACTTCCAGCAATATAAGTATTATTAGTAAAAACAGAACCTGTTTGACATCCCCCTCCATTTGTTAAACAATTTTTTTGTATATATAATTCAAAAGAATTAACTGAACCAAAAACAATAGGATAAGATGAATTTGTACAAATTCCTTTTCCATTTTTACTTTTATAAATATTTCTATCATTTAAATTAAATAAAAATGCTTTATTATCTAATTTTTCTTTTGCTTTATTATTTATTTGAATAATATTATTCCAATATTGAGTTGTAAATCCTCCAAAAATATTTCCATTTGGACTTTTTATTATAATTAATGTATTATTACAATTATCACAAAGTTTATGAAAATCATTTATATTATCACCATCTTGTGATGCTTTATATAAAAGAATTATTTTTGGTTTTTTATCTTTTTCATAATTTAAATTTTTTAATGTTTCATCAATTAACCATTCTTCATCTTCTTTTTTTGTTATTATATCACCAATTAAAGTATTTAAATATCTTTTTAATTGATATTGAATTGATGGTAAACTTTTTATTAAATTTAATTCTTGTGATAAATATTCTACTTTTTTACTTAATGATTTAACAACTGATAATAAATTAGAAACTAATTGTTGTTCTTTTACTTCAACTTGAGGAAGTTTTAAAAATAATTCATCTTTTAATTTAACTGGAAGAATTAAAATAAGATTTAAATAATTTGTTCCTGTTTCTATTTTAATTTTTTTTTCCTCAAAAATTGTTGTTATATCTGGAAGACTTTCTTCTATTGAATCATACATTTTAAAAAATTTATGCTGATTTTGAAGTTGTTCTAATGTAAATGATTGTTCATATGTTATTTTTGGTATAGATTTTTCTTCATAACATGAAAAAAGAATAGAAGTTTCTAAATTTTGTAATATAATTTTATAAATATCATCATTTATTGAAATATTATATTCAAGTTTATTCACTTTTGGATTTGGAGCTTCCATTAAATAAAATATAAATAATTGAATTATAAATTGTTATAAAAAATATTAAAAATAATAAAAATTAAAAATAAATAAAAATTTTTTAAAGTTTAATGTCACATAAGGTAAAAAAATATAGGAAAATTTTATTAGAACCATTAGCAAATTTTAATGTTTTAATGAAGGAAGCAGAAACATTATATTTAACAGAACAAGGTAAATGCCAAACAAGTAGAAATGAATTTAATTCTTTAAACAATTCTAATAATTCTATATCAAAAACACATTTAAAATCACCATTATCAATAAAAAGAAAAGAATATATTAGTCATAGATTATATAATTCATCGTATGATTTAGAAAAATTTAATCTATTAAAAACAATAAAAGAAATTAAACAAATTACTACTGAATCATATAATTCAAAAGATCCTTTTCTTAAAAATAAATTTAGAATTGGATTTGATAAAAATAAATGTAAATATGTATTTGATTCAAGAAAACAAATTTTAGATTATAAAAAAAAAAGAGCAAATAGATTAACAGATAGAGATGGTTCTTTAAATAAATTTTTATTTGAAAGCAAACATATTGGTATTAATAATTATCTTATTAAATATTTAAATAAAGAAAGTGAAAAATTAAATAATAAAATAGAAACAAATAATAAAAAGATTGAAGATAATAAATTTAATTATAATGAAAATAATGAACAATTTATAAATTATATTCAAAATCAAAATATTTTTTTTAAACAAATTGAAAAATCTTATGGAGAAATAGGAAAATTATTTAGAGATTTATTAAGAGAAGAATATAAACAAAAATATACTAAAAAAACAATAGATGATGAAATAGAAAAAATTTTAATTTATTTAGAAGAATTAAGAGTTTGTTGTAAATTCATAACTGAACTTACAAAAAAAGAAGAAGGTAAATTTGATAAACCAATATTAGAAAAAGATTCTTTACATTTAATTCATTCAAATAATGAAGAATTTGATTTTGATAAATTAACATTTAAAACAATAAATAATTATAAATTTTGTATTGAAAGAAATAAAGAAGAAGAAAAAGAATTAAATGAAATTTTAAATGACCCAAATATGATGGAATTTAAATTTAATGAAATTGAAGATAGAATAATTATACTTTTAAAATTAATTGAAGAAATTCAAAGGGATGAAAAAAATATGAATGATGATATAATTAATATTATTAAAGATATGAAAATTAGATTAGAATTAAATGAAAAAGAATTTGAGTCATTAAAAGAAATTTATAATAATGAATTAATCGAAGTAAATAAAATTCATTATAATGATAAAAATATTGACATGTATTTAGAGTTAATTAAAGAAATATATTCAACTTTATTACAAAATGAAAATGGTAATAGTTTTAAATATATTTATAGTAATAATCATTTTAATAATAAAAATAATAATTTTGGCTTTTCACATCATAAGGATTTAATAAAAGATTGTATTCAAAAAATTAGAAAAGAAGAAAATACAATAAATAATTGTATAATGGATTTAGAAAAATATGAATTTCAAGATCCTAAATTATTTAATAAAATAATAGAATTAAGAAAAGAATACAATAAAGAAAAGAAACAATTAGAACAAAAAAGAAAATTAGAGAATATAAGAAATGAAAATAAAGAAAAATCTGAAAATAGATTTAATAAAGTTATAATTCAATCAAGGAAAACAGAAGCACCTTTCAGAATATTTAAAAAAACTATTAAAGCAGTAAAAGAAATGCCAAAATATAATTCAGATTATGAAATGTTAATTTATAAATAAATTTTTTTTATAATAGAATAATATTCATTTAATTTAAATAATAAAATGTTATATATAAAATATGTTTTCATTATCAGAAATAATATTAAGAAAAGAAACAAAAGAAGATTTTTCTGAAACAGAAAATGTAACAAGAGAAGCTTTTTGGAATAAATTTATGCCAGGATGTGAAGAACATTTATTTTTACATGAATTAAGAGATAAAAAATCATATTTACCGGATTTATCATTAATAGCAGTTTATAATAATAAAATAATCGGAGCAATTATTTATTTAGAATCCCAAATTGAAGATGAACAAGGAAATAAAATTAAAATTTTATCATTTGGTCCTTTATGTGTTGAACCAAATTATCAAAAAAAAGGAATTGGAAAATTATTAATAAAAACTACAATTGAAAAAATTAAAAAAGATACAAATTATCCTTGTATTATTATTTATGGTTCATCTAAATATTATCCTAAATTTGGTTTTGAACCTTGTTCAAAATATAATATTTTTCCTGAAGATGGAGACATTTCAGATGATTTTATGTGTTATGAATTAAAAAATGGTTTTTTAAAATCAATTAAAAAAGGATTGTTTATTTTACCAAAAGATATTAAATTTAATTTTTCAAAGGAAGAAATTGATGAATTTGATAAAAAATTTCCATTTAAAGAAAAAAAAATTCAACCAGGTCAATTTAAATCAATTAAATAATGAAATTAATTAAAAAATCATATAAATAAAAAAAAATATTAAATTAAATTATTGAGTCAATGCTCTAATTTCTTTAATTTGTAATTTTTCATTTTTAAAAGCAAATTGTTTAAAAGATGCAATATCATTTCTATAATTTTCATTTAAATCATATGAAATTAAATGATTTTCAATAATATTATAAAGATGTTCTCTAGTTTCTTCAAATGGAAGATCAACTCTTTCCATTGTTTGAATAATATCTTCATAAGCATTATGTAATTTATCTAAATAAGGAATTCTTAATCTTAAATCTTCTTCATTTAAATCATCAATTTTTGATATTGTTACTTTATTATTTGGATCATCTAAATGTGCTAATATTTCTTCTTTTTCTTTTATTAAATTTTGGGATTTTTTTTTCATTATTGAAATTAAATCTTCTGTTGTTTGTGCATTTTCTAATTCATAATCTACTGGTTTTGGTTCACAACATCCCATTAATTATTTTTTTTAAAAAATATTAAAAAATAAAATTATGAAAAGAAAAATTCTAATATATCATTTTTAAATATTGAAAATTATTTTTTTTTACTTTTATTCATTTAAAAAAAGGAATTTATATATATATTAAAAATCTGAAAATTCATCTCTAAATTGATTATTTTTATTTTTCCTAACAGTAACAGTATTATGATATTTATTAACGAAATTTTCCAAAATTAAATTATAAAGTTTCCAAAAATGTTTATTTAAAAACTTCCAAGTAAAATTAAAAACCCAAGGAAATTTAACACCTAAAAATATTAAAACAACAATAGAAAACCCAAGACAAAATCTTATAAATTTCATACTACAATCATCTTCTCTTGGCCAATAAGCAACAAAAGGATTAAAAAATCTATCATATAAAGTTATTTTAGGTTCAAATAAATTAGGAATAATAGCAATATCATAACCAAAAATAACTCCAATGATAGCAATAATAAGACATAAAATAGTAAAAATTAATAATAAAACTAATAATGCTAAAATACTCCATAAAAATCCTAATTTTGCTTTTAAAGGCCAAATTGGGAATAAACAAGCTAAAAATAAAATTAATATTATTAATAATAAATAAATAAAACTTTTTTTTGATTGATCTGATATTATATTTACCCAATAAAAACAATTTTCTTCAAATGTTGTTATGTTTTCTCCTCTTTTTGGTGGATTTAAGTGTTTTGGATATTTTGCTTTATCACCTTCTATTCTTTTTAATTTTAATAACATTTTTTTTTCAAGGAATATTTCAAAAAAAATTTGGAGAGATTTTTCATTTGGTTCTTTTCCTATATTTACTTTTGTTATCTTTTCTATTTCTGTTTTTATAAAATTAAAATTTTCCTCTTTTTTAAATATTGTTGATAATTCTTTTCCTTTTATATACATTACTCTTCTTTGTCCTATTAAAATGGCATATTTTGTTGTTATTTGAAATTTATCTATTATTTCTGTTAGTAAATTTGAAAGAGAAATATAAAGTTCTTTTTCTTTTTCTTCTTGTGTTTGAACTTTTTGTGACATTCTTTTTTAAAAAAATAATTATTTTTAATTTTAAAAATTATTAAAAAAAAAGATTAAAGATTATTTAACAATTTAATTTTTATTTGTATAAATATATATCAGAATTTTAATATAATATTTCAATTAAATGAACATTTCCATCTTCACCTCCATGATTATTTTTATCATCACCACTATAAGCTAAAATATTATTTTTATTATTCCATTTTATACAATATTCAGAATTATCAGTATATATTGTAAAAATAGGACAACCTAATTCAATAGAAAAAAAATCAACATTTGTTCCTTCATAAATACTAGCAATGAATTTTTCATCATATGAAAATTGACATTTTTTAATACATTGTTCACTTCTTTTAAAAACTTTTAAACTCATTAATTCTTTCATATCATACATTACTATTAAAGAATCTAATCCTCCTGTTATAAAATTTTTATTTGTTTTACTTATATTTATACAATTAATTGGAAAAAAATGTCCTTCTATCATATTAATTTCATCATAATTTGATGCATTCAAAATATTTATATGTCCATTATCATCTGTTATAAATAATTTAGTATCAGTTTTATTAAATTCAAATTCATTTATTTGAGTTTTAAAATCAATTTGTTTTATTTGTTTAAAATTTGATAAATCATATATAAATAAACTATTACCATCTCTACTAGAATATGCAAATTGTGTTCCAGAATTATTAAAAATAATATGTTTAATACCATTTTTAGTCTTTTCAGAATGAAAACTTTTAATAGAAGAATTATTATTATTTAATAAATTCATTCTAATATCCCATAATTTAATATATTTATCAGCAGATGTAGAAAGAAAAATAAAAGAAGAGTCTGGATTTGATGATAAATTAGTAATTGAATCATTATTTCCTTTAATTTCTAAAAGATAATCATTTATATTATTTATATCCCAAATTTTTATAGTTGTATCTACACTTCCTGTTATTAATGTATTTGAATTATTATGATTTAACCAATCTAATGTATATACTCTTTTTTTATGACCTGTTATATCTCTTTTTTTACAATTTTGAAATTTTTCTTTATAAAATAATAATTTTTGTAAGTAATCAAAGTTTTGATTCTCTTCTTCTTCTGAATAATGTGAAAAGGAATTTAATGAATTTTGTAAATTTTTTTCTATTTCCATTATTAAGAAATACTATAATAAAAAATTAAGTTATTATTTAAAAAAAAAATAAATAAAAAATAAATTATTCTAATCTTTTAATTGAATATTTATTTTTTTTTTAAACAGAATATAAAAAATAAACAATAATCAAAAAAAAAATAGTTAAAATGAAAATAAATTAAAAAAAAAAATAAAAATAAAAAATAAAAATAAATTAAAATGGAAAAAATACCACAAATAGAAGGAGTAAAAACTGTAAGAATAACATGTTTTCAATATGCAAAAGAAATTCCAATAAAATCAACATATACTGAATTCATAAAAGAATTTATGAAATCATTTGAAATAAGACAGAAATTAAAATCATTAACATTTAACTTACATTTTCTATCACTTACAAATGAAGGAAAATCAAGAAGTTTTCAATATACATTAGATTCAGAAGAATCATATAAAGAAGCATTTTTAGGAAAAGATTCTATATCAAGGCAATGTAATCAAATTACAGGTTTGGCAATTTTTCCTAATTCAGAAGAACCTCGTGATTTAAAACCTCAATCAGATCCTGTTCAAATATATAAAAAAAATCCAGTTGTTATTAATGATAAAATTAATGTTAAATCAAATTTTGATAATATTAATGATAAAAAAAAAAAAAACCTTCTTTTGTGTTCTGACTTAAATGATGATGAAAAAAAAGAATTAATTGAAATTTTAAAAAAAGATATTAACGATTTACATATGAAAATTGATTTTGAAGAAAAAAAATATAAAAATTTATTGGCAAGAAAAAATGAAAATAATAATAAACAAAAAATTTATAAAGGTTTAGATGATGAAAATGAAATTGTTCCCAATTATATTAATCATAAGGAAAATAAAAATCATTATACTAAACCTTTAGTAAAAATTCCTGAAGAATTAACAATAAAATATGATAATCAAGAACATGAAAGTGTATTATTAAAATCAAATTTTTATAAAAAACAAAGTAATATATTAAGAAAATCAATTCAAAATATTAAAAATAATGAAATTATAGAATATACATTTCACATTGTAAAAGAAGATATAAATGAAATCTGGCCAAAAGATATGATACTATTATGTATTCCTGATGATAATGATATTTATTTTAAACATGTTAAATTATTTAATAATGAATTGGTTAAAAATTATAAAAAAAATAATAAAGAATATTTTGATGTTACAATAACAATTTTATTTAAACAAAATATTCAATATATTAAAAAAGGAAAATATCATTTAAAAGCACAATTAATAAGTGATTCACTAGAAATTATTACATTAGATGCAGGTAAATTAGAACTTGAAATTGTAGATTAAACAATTATTAATATCATAAAAATAAAAAAATAATATTTTATTTATAATTTTACATAAAAAAAATTAAATTAATAAAAACAAAAAAAAATAAAATGACTTCTGAAAAAGAAGTAAATTTAATAAAATCAAATAACAATCAAGAATTAGTATTAAATGATATAAATGAAATATCATCTCCAAAAAATACACCTCAAATAAGATCAATAATTGAAACAAGTCCCCAAATAAATTCAAAAATAATAAGAGCAAGAATGTTATCTCCTCAGAATTCAAAAGATAAAATAGATTCAATGTTAGAAAAAATGGAATTAAATACAAAATATTTTCCATCAAAAGAATCATTTTTAAAAAAAGATAATTCAGATAAAATTTCTTATTCTCCAAGAGCAAGTCATAGTCCAATTGTAAATTATTATGCTGGATTAAGTCATTCTTTTTATTCTCCTGACACTGATTTTAATTTTAATAATCAAGGTGATGTTATTTTTAATTTTCATAGTAATAATTTTATAAGACAATATTCAAATTTTAATTATTCTCCTGGTTCATTTTTTAATAAACAATTAAATAAAAGTTATGATAATAATAATTTAAAATATAATAATGTTAATATTGGAAATAATAAAAATTTTGGAAGTTTACAAGAAAGAATTGAAAATAATATCAATGAAAATATTAATACTATTCAAGAAAAATCTAGTAGAAAAAATTCTTCTAATGAAGAAGAAGAATCAAATCAAAATCAAGAATTATATATGTTGTCTTTTAATAGTGATGATGAAGAAAAAGATAATGAAAATGAAGAAAAAAATGATGAAATGAAAAATATTATGTCAATTCCTCCTTTTATTCCAAAAAATTATAATTATAATTATCCAAATAATAAAAACAATAATTATATACCAAATAAGTTTGATAATTATCCAAAAACTTTTTCTTCTATTACACATTCTAATCCAAAAGATAATTTTAATATTCAAGATGATGATAATAAAATTCAAATTCCATATCCTTATTCAAATAATATAATTGATGATTATTGTTATCCAAAAAAAGGAGTATTTTATAATAATAATAATTATCAAGAAAATAATAATTATATTAATTATGTAATGAAAAATAAAAATAATAATAATAATAATGAAAATAATAATAATAATAAAATTAAAACAATAACTCAACAAGATATGATAACAACAATAATATCAAATAATAAAAAAGTAAAAAGAATAGATCCAAATATATATTTAAATGAATCATATGAATTTTTATCTCATAATATATTCCAATTATCAAAAGATCAAGCAGGATGTAGATTTCTTCAAAAAAAATTAGAAGATGAATCAGAAATAGCAATTAAATATTTTTATCCTGCAATTCTTCCTTATTTAATCCCATTAACAAAAGATTCTTTTGGAAATTATTTTGTACAAAAAATATTTTCATATATAAATCCAAATCAAATAAAAGAAATTTTAACATTAATTTCAAATAATATTTTAGATATTGGTTCAAATTCACATGGAACAAGAGTAATTCAATATTTAATTTCTTTTTTAAATCAAAATGATTTATCAAATTATTTTTTTAATATAATTAAACAATATGTTATTCCTTTATTAAAAGAATTAAATGGTACTCATATTATACAAAAATTTTTAAATGATTTTCCAAATTTTCAAGATTTAATTGATGATATAATAATTGTTAATTGTTCTTCTTTAGCAATGCATCGTCATGGTTGTTGTGTTTTACAAAAATTTTTAGAATCTTCAAAAGGTGAAAAAAGAGAAAAATTAATTAAATATTTAATAAATGATTGTGAAAAATTAATAATTGATCAATTTGGAAATTATGTTATTCAAAGTATTTTATTATTAAATGATGTTATAATTTGTAATAAAATAGTTGAAATTATAATTAAAAATCCATCTTTTTATAGTAAACATAAATATAGTTCTAATGTTGTTGAAAAGAGTTTTGATTATTGTGATGATAATATTAAGAATAAATTAATTGAAATATTATCAAATAAAGAAATTATATGTGATTTAATGTTAGATCCTCATGGTAATTATGTTATTCAAAAAGCACTTTCTTGTGCTGAAAAAAAAGTTCAAGATATTATGATTGAAAATTTAACTGATATAATTCCTGATTTAAGAAATGTTTCTTTTGGAGAAAGAATTCTTAATAGATTAGGAATTTTATATCCTCAATTAATTGATATTATTAACCCTAATAATAAGGATAATTATAATAAAAAAAGATATTATAAAAAAAAAGGAAATGATAATTATAATTATTATTATAAATCTAATAAATAGAATTTACTATAAACTATATATTCACATATTGTTTGAAAGTAATAATAATATAAAAAGTAAAAATATATAACTAATAATTAAATAATTAATTTATAATAAATTATTTAAAATAATCTAATTAAATAATTTTTTTTTATAAGAAATTTTTTAATATAATATAATATATAAAAAAAATAATATAAAATAAAAATCAAATATTAAAAATATTTATTTTTCCTTTCTCAAACCTTCAATTTTTTTATCATTTTCTCCAGGACATTGAAAGAATCTATTTGCAATAGGATCCCATAATTGTTTATTTCCAATGTAACCTTTATGCCTTCTTCTAATATCTAATCTTGCATTAATACTTCTAATTTGATAAGGAACTCTTTGATGATCATTTTTCTTATCTTGATTATAATAATCAAAACTCCAACAATTTTTATCTTTTAATTTTTGTTCTTGTGTAATAGTATCATAAATAAATTTATCAGTTTTAAAATGAATTTTATCATAATCAAAATTAACTTTTTGATCTTTTGGATTTATCATTGACATTTTATAAATACTTTCTCTATTTTGATAATTATCATCAATTAAATCATTATTTAAATTCTTAGGAATAAATTTATGTTGAAAAAGTTCTTTTTCTTCATTAGTCATTGAAGCAGGAATATAATCATTTTTATTTGTAGTTTGTAATAAATGTTGATTATTCATTCCAATTTCAAAATTTGAATGATTTGGAAATAAATAAACTTTATCATCTAAATTAGCATGATTGTTTCTTAAATCTTTTTCAGTATATTTCATTCTATTTTCTGTTGTGTAATTTTGTTGCCATTCTTTTCTTCCTATACTATATTGATGTTCATTTGAATTTATTGGTTTTCCTATGAAGATTGTGTTTGTTGGAAGACAATTTTTTAAACTAACACCATCGAACATTTTTTTTTATTTTGATTTTGTTTTATGTTTTTTTTTTAATTTGAGTTTTTTTATTTATTTTTTTATTTTTTTTAATATTTTTTTTTAATTTTAATAAATATATTTTAAATTAATAATATTTTATTAAAATAAAATTAATATTATGCACTTATTGAAAAAGAATTATTTTATATATTATGTATATAAATAAATATGCAAAATTGAATATAAGAAATTTATTATTTTTTTTTCTTAGTTCCTTTTTTTATTTTTTTATTTTGTTCTTTTTTTGTATTTGATTTATTCAAATTTTTATCATTTTTTATATTATTTTCAGTAATATCATTTAAAGACATTTTTTTTGAAGATTTAGATTTAGATTTTTTTACTTTATCATTTTTCATAATATTTATATTACTAATTGACTTTCTATTAACTTTTTTCTTTAATAAATTCTTTTGTTTATTATCTTTATCAATTTTTTCTTTTGTAATTTCTGGAAATATGTTTTTATTTCCATCAAAATATGTAACTGCATTTTGATTTAAACTAATATTTTTTTTTTCAATATCAATATTAATAAAATTATTTTGTTTTCTTTTTTTTATATTAGGACTTAAATTATCATTTTTGAATTTATTAGATAAAGTAGGAGGATTTGAATTACTTTTATTTAAATCATTTAAATAAAAATTAAACATTTTAGTACTTTCAAATCTTCTTGTATTTTGTCTTCTCCTACTCTCTAATAACATATTTAATTCATCCTTCATAATTTTTTCTAAAGTTTTTTCATCAGTTTTAATTATAAAATCTGAACAGTATTTGCAATTATTTCTTTCTTTAATTAATTTGTCTAATTCTTCATTTAATTTTTTTATATCAATATTAACTTTATATTTCTTAATTTGATTTAACAATAAATTAAAATTATCATCAAATAAAAACAATTCTTTATTTATATTTTGAGAAATATTCTCTAAAACATTATAACAAACTTCTTTTAAATCAAGATATGCATCAGATAATTGAAGAATAATTTTTAAAGTTTTATGAACATCTGTTTTATATAAAATATCAACTGAAATAATTTCAGAATAATCATCTAATTCATATAATAATTCTGTAAGTTTTGTAGAAAAATCTTTTATATATAATTTATCTCTTAATATATCATTTATAGATCGTTTTAAACGTAAAATATTTGTTACTATTGTTTTTAAATCAGTCATATAATTTTTTAATTTTTATTTTTATAAAATACCCAATTAATGAAATGTCCTAAATTTTTTTTGAAAAATACCCATTAATTAATATTTTTTAAAGATTCAGTTTTATTATTTGTAAATTTATATATTTCAAATTCTTTTATTGGGAATTTTATATAAAAGTGATTAAAGATAATTTTCTTTATTTAAATAATTTTTTAATTTATATAATTTATTTTAAAAATAAAAGTTTAAAAATAAGAAAAAAATTTATTTTCAAAAATATAAAAAATGAAAAAAACAATATATCTTATTTTATTCTTCCTCATATTAAACAAATCAAATCAACACTCAAGTGACATTAAAGAAGAAGAAATAAAACCAAATAAATTTGAAATATTTATATATGAAAAAATAAAATCATATCCAAAATTAAAACAAGCTTATATTGGAGCATTTATAATTAGTTCAGCACCAATACCAATATTTATTATAATAGCAATTTTTAATATTAAAAATATTAAAATTTTAGATATTATGAGTTCTTTTGCAGCAGGTGCTTTAATTGGTGATGTTTTTATTCATAATTTACCAGAAATTTTACATTATAATAAACATAATCATGAACATAATCATAATAAAAAAAATATAAATTTAATTTTATATGATTTATTCAATAAAAATGAATTATTATTATGTTTTGGAATATTACTTTTATTTATTATAGAAAAAATAATGAATTATTTTAATAAAAGAAATTCAAATATAGAAAATGATGAAAATAAAAAAGAAAAAGAACATAAAGAAAATAATCATAATAATCATGAAAATGAAAATCATTCACATAATCATTCACATAATCATTCAAGTAATATTACAATATCTTTATTAGGAGATTTTATACATAATATTACAGATGGAATGGCAATTGGTGCTGGATTTAATAAAAATTTAAAATTAGGAATAACATTATCAACTTCTATTTTCTTTCATGAAATCCCACATGAAATAGGAGATTTTTCATATTTGTTAAAACAAAAAATGAATTTGCCATCTGCAATTTTATCACAATTAATTACTGCAATTGGTGCTTTTTTAGGTGTTTATATCAGTTTTTTATTTGGGGAAATTTATAGTGAAAAAATTATATCTTTTGCTTCTGGTGCTTTTCTTTATTTAGCTATTAATACTATTATGGGTGATTTAAAACATACTAAATCTTTTTTAAACATTATTTTAGAAGCTATTGCTTTTATTTTTGGTTTTTATGTTTTAGATGCTTTAATTTAAATGTTTTTATTATTGATTATTATTGTTTAAATTATAATTTTTGCATTTTAATATTTTAAAGTTAAAAAGAGGATTTATATATTTTTTTTAATAAAATTTTATAATTTTTTATTATTATAAATATTTTATTATTTGTTTAAATTTTAATTTATTTTTTAAAAAATGAAGAGAATTGAATGTTTTACTTGTGAAAAAATATTTGGTAGTAAGATATAGATTATATAAAAAATTAGCAAAAGATCAATTTTATTTATATGAATGTTGTGAATGTAAAATGAAGACTGCATATTGTATATCATGTGATAAAATTTTAGGAAAATTATTTTGTCACAAATTTGCAAAATGTGATATTTGCCAAAAAATAACTAAAAGTTATTCAAAGGAATTAGTAGAAACAGAATCAAAATCATCTTTTTTTAATGAACATAAAAAAAATATTGATGAAGATATTCAAAAAGTTTTTGGTGATTCAATAATTCAAAATGAATATTGTTATAAAAGTTTATTTGGCGGAAATGACAATACAAAATCAACAAAGTAAATTTTTATATTTAAATTTAAAATTAGTTTATTTTCTTTTTCAAAAAAAAGATTTGATAAATCATTTAATTTTAATAATTTTAGAGATAATCCTTTTATTACACCAAAAAATAAAACATTTCAATTAGATAATAATATTTTTAACAATTTTTCTCTTTACAATCAACAAATTAAAGAAAATCAACTAAAAAATCAAAATAATTCTACTATAAATAATATTTATGTTATTGATACTCAAAATAATAAAAATAATAGTATAAATTCAAATGAAGAAGAAAGCATTGATAATTTAAGTACCCAATTTAATTCACTTTCTTTTCCAAAAAAATCAAATCAAAATTTTATTGTTCAAAATATACAAGTTAATGATTCATCAAATAATTCAAATTCATCAAAAGAAAATAATAATTCTTTTGATCAAAATTTTCATAATAAATTAAAAAAAATTCTTTTATCTTCTAATAAAAAAAATATTAATAATATTAATGATTATAATTTTAATTTAAATAATTCATTTATTCCTAAATTTGAGATTGTTTCAGATAAAGATTTTATATTTAATGGTAAAAATACTTCATTTTAAATAATAAAAGTATATTTTATAAATCAAATATTATTTATTATTATATATATTTTATATTATTTTTTTTAATAAAACAATTTTATAATCCTTTAAAATGGACAATTCAATATATTTAATTATAGAATTCATTTCAGGAATATTAGCATTTTTATACATAATTAATTCATTTTTAAGTTTAGGAAAATATCAATTTGATTTTAATAAAATAGAAATATATTATAATAATTGGAATACTCCTCCAATAACTGATATATTAATATCATCTTCTGAAATTTGTCCAAATAATTATGAATATTTAATATCAAATTCTTTTCCAGGAAATTATAAAGGATGTAATTGTTATTTAAGTAAATCACCAACTTATGAAAACAAAATAATTTTTAATAAAACATGTACTGAAAATGAATTAAATAATAATTGTTATGATATTAATGAAAATAATAATATTGATTTAAAATATTGGAGAAATGCAACATTATGTATTAAAAGAATGAATTATAATTATTGGGATTTATATGAAAAAAAATTAATAAGAAAAAAAAATTGTCCTAAAAATTATAATCCATGTGGTAAAATTGACACTTTTGAAAATATATTATGTATAAATAAAAATGAAATTTGTCCAATTTCTTCTTTTAATATTGTAGGAAATGATAATTTAAATAAAATAAATCAAAAATATACACAATTAACTTTAAATGAAAATTATACAATTATATATTCCAATGATAATTATTTTAATGGAAACAATTCAGTTAATTTTTTTACTAATACTCATTCAATGTGTTATGAACCAATGAGAGGATTATTTGGACAAAATCGATATACTTTAAATAAATTAAAAGGAGAAAGATTTTGTTCTAAGAAAAGTATTCATGATGATATTTATAATATCAATAATAATAATTCTTATTATGATGGAAGATTTAATATTATAGATAGATATAAATCAGATATTTTTTTTGAAGAGAATAATTTAACAAATTTAATTAGAAATTTTTCAGTTTATCCTTCTATTTTAACTATTATGGAAAATAATTTATTTAGTATTAATTATTTTGGAATAGATGAAAAATGTATGATTGATTCAAGTGATAGAAAAATTAATAAAGAAAAATTATTTTTTCCAAATATAAGTGATAATAGAAATATTATTGGAATAATTTGTTTATGTTGTTGTTTTTATATGTTCACTTGTTTTATGAGTTTTTGTTTATATTGTTTTTTAGAAGATTCAAAAAAAAAAGAAAGAATATTTTATTTTATTGATATAATTAAATTAGTTATTCTTGTTTCTATTATTATAACTCTTTCAATAATTATTTCTAAAAATAATAAAATTATGGAAGAAAATAAATCTTTTGGTAAAAATTGTGTAGATAATATTACCAAAAAATCCTTTGATTCTGCATATAAAAACATAAAAAAATCAAACAAATCCTTAATTACAATTTTATTTTTTTCAATAATTGATTTAATTATAAGAATAATATATTATATTTTATATTTATTTAAATAATAATGATAATATAAAAATCAAAAATTACATTAAAATGAAATTTTTATTTTAAAATTAAAAATGAAAAATTAAAAATTTATTCCATTTTGACATCATCATCTTGTTTATTAATATTAAAATAACTCAAATAACCATCTCTATTACCATTAAAAATTTTATATCTCCAAGTTTCTTTAAACCAAACAGGAAAAACTCTTTTATATAAATTTAAACAAACAGTATCATTCGATTTAATAAAATCATTAAAAATACATTTCATATAACCATGTGTACCAACACTTTCAGTAATATTTCCTCTTAAACCATTTTTAGTAGTTAATTGAATTGGTTTAAAATAATTAACATCAGTAGGATTAAAAAACATATATCTTATAATAGCTTTTTTCTTTTTTATTTTTACTGGATAACCTGTTAAAATAATTTTTTTTAAAATAATTTTTTTTGCATTTGAATCTAATGAAATTCCACTACCAACAAGACTTAATTCTCCATTTAATCTAGTAAATAAAAGAGTAGGTGAATTTGAATAAGTTAATTGTGAATAAGTTGTACAAATATAAAATTTATCTTTTGATAAAAATTTCTCATATTTTATCTTATCTGAATTTTTATAAATATCAATTGAAAAAATAGGTTTTATTAAATATCTTCTAAAACCACATTGACATTCTAAAACTTTTTTATTTAAGTTTTGTATTATTTCATCTTTCTGTTCAAAATAAGGTGAAATTTTATAATTCATAACACATAATTTTCTCTCATGATCTAATAAAGTAGATAAAACAATAGGAATATCTAATTTAATATATTTTAAATCATCAAAATTAAAATCTTTAATAGTAATTTTTATATAATTACCACTTATTTTTTCACCATTTTCAATTGAAAACTTTACTGCTAATCTATTTGTATTTCTAATATTTTCAAATGAAAAAATTGAACCATATTCTTTTGGTAAATTTTCTAAAGGATTCCAATTTCCATTTTTCATACTTTCAAGTCCTCTATATTTTTTAAATCTTTCTTTTGCTAAAATATCAATTGGTGTATCAACTTCATCTTGAAATTCCATCTCTTCTTTACTTCTATATTTTATATTTGTTTTATTTTTATGTTTATTTGATATTTTTTTTTTCTCTTCTTCATCTTCATTATTTGTATCTGAATGATAACTTATATCTTCATCATCGTCTTTTATATCAATGTTAAAATCTATTTCTTCATCATCATCTTCATTTTTTTTCATTTCATTTTCTTTTTTATCTTTTGGTAATTCATCATTTATTATTTCTGGTATATTTTCTTTATTTAAATTAGTATTTTCAGGATGACTTTCAATAATTTCATTATTAATTTCTTTTTTTACTTTTTTATTATCATCAAGTTCCATATTCTTTTCATTTTTTTTCTTTTTTTCAGTTTTTTCATTCATTTTCTCATATTTTGATTTAACAGGAAGAGGATCATTTGAAATTTCAATATTTAAAACTTTATAATCTCCAAATCCCGTAATATGAATATATTTACCTTCAATTAAAGTATTTCCTCTAATATAACCATATAAATTAGCATTTAAATTATTTTTATCATCTTTAACAATATTTTCAATTAACATATAACTTCTATGTTTTCTTAAATCTAAATTAGTAGTATATGGTGCTAATGCACAACTCAATCTCAAAATTGATTTTATCTCATTTTCATCATTTAATTCAAAAGTTGGATTATCTTTATTTTTATTATTATAAAAATTAAATATTTTATTTGGTTTAATTTCACTATTTAAATATCTTTGATATAATTTTTTAATTTCATTTTGTCTTTTATTTGGAATTAAACTTAAATCTTGTATAATTCCAATATGATCAGTTAATCCTTGTGCTCTTATCATTGATAAAATTTTATATCCAAATTCATCAATACAATTTGAATATTTATCAGGATCAATTTGCCATTTATCATATTCTGTTTTTGAATAAGATGATATAAAATAAATAATATCTGAAACTTTACAAGCATCTAAAATTGAATAAATATCTCTTGTTGTTTTTATAAAAGTTAATCTTTCTTTTCCTTTATAAATTTTACCTGGAATAATATATGAAATTATATTATCATTTAATTTATATTTATAATTATCTTTTTCATTATCTATTAAAGAATTTGTTATTATTAATTCAATTTCATTTAAAAAATTATCAATATTTACTTCTTCATTTAATGCAATTATTGAACAAATTTTAGGAGGAATTTTATATGATGTCATATCAATTTGTTGTGTTAACATTGATAAGGATAATGATAAATTTTTTGATACATTTATTG
>JAEEGK010009585.1_pt1 | contig 22571 bp, 20 predicted proteins | sample 8958771 | NCBI WGS metagenome assembly JAEEGK01 (sample SAMN16246547, study PRJNA631951) | gut metagenome | biome: gut microbiome; feature: rumen; material: SC-attached | host: Bos | place: Iran: Karaj | collected 2018-10 | reverse complement strand
TTATGCATTCGAGAATGTGAGTCAGTATAGGAATGCAGGGGGATGAGCCCCCTACGTTCAAATGCGTTTTAGGTATCTCAGGTTGGGTTCGTAGACGAGTCCCTTGTCCATGAGGGTGTTGGAGACCTCTTCGAGCTCGATGCTGCTGATGCCCTCGGCCTCGGCCCTTCTCTCGAGCTCCTCCCTGGGTGCGCCCTTGCCGTCGGTGTCCAGCTCCTCCAGGAGCCTGAGGATCATGTCCTCGAGCTGTGCGGCGTTGTTGCCTGAGCTCTCGCCGTTCTCGGGTATCTCTATCTCGTCGGGCTCGTCCGAGTAGTCCTCGGGGAATCCGAGGTCGACGTCCCTGTCGGGGAGCAGCATCCTGAGGGCTGCCTGGATGGTCTTGAGGTACAGTGTGGAATCGGGCATTTGGCCGTAGTTGTCCAGTGCATATGTTATGCCGAATGCCTCGGTAGGGGACATTCCCGATTTGATCAGGTCCTGTTCGGTGGCATCTCCCATTCCGAGAACCTTCTTGGTGTCCTTGAGCCTCTTCCAAGTGGATTTGGCGGTCTCGAGGATCCATTCGTTGCGTACGGATTCGTCGATGGGTACTATGTGCTCAGGCCTGACGGACACGAAGACCCTCTGGTCGTCGGTGGTGTATGTCCTTACCCTTCCGACGGCAGCCACGAAGCTTGGGATCTCGATATCTGCTATGGCCGCGGAGGCCTCCGGCTGGAACCTTCCGACGTTGATGTAGAAGCTTCCGGACACGTCCTGTATCCTGGCTTTCCACATGGGCTCCTCTTCGCTCCCGATGTTCTCCTTCTCGGTCATGACTCCGGCGATGAGCACCCTGTTGATCTTCGCACCCAGCGGGGTGACGATGTAGGAAGGCTGCTTCTCCTCCGTTGCTTTGATCTCGAGGGTGGTGGAGTTCAGCTCGGTGGCGAAAACCCTCCATGCGGTCTCTCTTGCGTTCATATCGCCGCCTCCACTTCGTCGAGGAGTTTGTTCGCTTCGGCCTGCAGGTCTATCTTCTCCAGGCTGGCGGTCTTGACTATCATGCTGGGGCCGTAGTCGTCGCTCATGACGTTGCCTGTCACCTTCACCCTCTTCATGAGGATCTTGCTGGTGATCTCCCTCCCGACAACGGCCTCGCCCTTTACCGCGGCCAGTCCGCGGGCGGCCTGGAGGGTCACTCCTGTGAGCTTCTCGGTGTCGTTCTTGTTGATGATGGCGCCTATGGCTCCGGTACCGTCGTCGATGACGACCTTGAGCCTCAGATCCATCACGCCTTCCACGATTCCGTGGGTGGTGCATGCGCCGTTTAGCATGGAACGGTTGCACTGGGGGCATCTCCTGATGATACCGCTTCCCTGGCGGACGTCCACGACCAGACCTTCCAATGTTATGTCCAGTCCGCCGCCGATCCTGGTGATCTCGTCGACCGTCTTCATGTTAGCGGATGTGTCAACGACATCGGTGACCTCATCCACGCGGCTCACTTCGCACCTGTCGCCCAGATTGAGCTGGGGGATGCCCTTCCATGACCTGATGTAGGCATTCTGGATGCACAGGGACTCCCCTTCTTTGAGGCCGAAGTCGCTCCATGCCGAGAACTGTATCTTCCCGGTGTCATCGGCAATGATTCCCGAGTAGACGGTCTTCTGCTCTCCTTTGGCAGTGATCTCCCTGGTCTCCACGGAGATTATCTTACCGGTGACCGTGACGCTGCCCATGCCTTCCTTGATCTTTCCGATCTTGATCTCTGTGGGTGCGGCTGTTATCTGCCTTTCGGGAAGGTCGATCTTCACTCCGTCGGCGGGTTCGACCTTACCGCGGTTGCCCAGATTGACCTGGGCCTTGTCGTTCCAGGTCTTGCAGTAGCAGTTCCTGAAGTGGTATACCGATCCTTTCGCGAGTACGAGCGCTCCCGGCTCCCAGACTGTGAAGGACACCGATCCCGTCTCGTCCGCAAGGATACCTGATATGATCTGCTTGGGCAGACCCTTGACTGTGATTTCCTTGTTGTCAACGAATACCACCTTGGCCGTGATGTCCACGTTCTGCTCCGAACCCGTGAGTTCGGAGATCTTCTTCACAAGTGAGTTGCCGGTGACGAAGGTGGCCGTGTCGGTCCCCCCGTACTTCCTTATGATGCCCCTCTTGGCGGCATCGATGTTCACGTGGTACTCGTTCAGATACTTGTTCAGCTCCGCGATGAGCTGTTCTTCGTCGATCTTGTCTCCGAGCACCCTTTGCAATTCCTGAATATGGGGTGTTAGTTCTTCCATTTCCATTGTATCGACTCCTTCCTTTCGGAGGGATATCTCATCATCGTTCCGATTGTATAAAAGGATATGAGGGAGGTCTCCGAAAGTACCCGAAAGTGCAGATAGCCAGATATTGAAAAGTAGTGTTAAGTGTAGCATCGCTACCGGGTGATTCTCACGCAGTCTCCCACCCAGCGAAAGCGCATCCAGACATGTCCTTTTAAGCGAGATACTATTAAATGGGACAATCCCATTAATCGCTAATGGTACCCAAAGGTAAGATCGACGCAATCCTGGACGAATACGATCCGAAGGACATTACGATAGCAACTCTGTGCTCCCACTCGTCGCTGCAGATTTTCCATGGCGCGAGGAAGCTGGGCTTCAAGACCTTGGGTCTGACCATTTCACACAGCACCAAGTACTACGATGCGTTCCCCCTCGGAAAGCCCGACGAGATCATCAAGTACAAGGATTTCGAGGACATGGAGTCCCGTGTGGACGAGCTCTACGAGAAGAATGCGATCATCATCCCCCACGGTTCCTTTGTCGAGTACATGGGTTCCGAGAGGTTCGGCGATTATCCCGTCCCCTCGTACGGCAACCGTGAGGTCCTTAATTGGGAATCCAGCAGGGAGAAGCAGAGGGAATGGATCTCCGGAGCCGGCGTATCCATGCCCGAGGTCATCACCGACCCCAAGGCCATCGACAAGCCTGTCATGGTCAAGTACAACGGTGCCAAGGGCGGTAAGGGTTACTTCATCGCCATGGACTACAACGGTTTCAAGATGGCCGTCGACCCCGACGAGTCATACAACATCCAGGAATACTGCATGGGTACAAGGTACTACATGCACTTCTTCTACGACCCTCTGAAGCATGACGGTTACAAGTGTGCCGAGGGCGGTTCGTTAGAGCTCATGTCCATGGACCGCAGGGACGAATCCAACATCGATGAGCTGTACAAGCTCGGTAACATAGACGATCTGAAGAAGGTCGGAATGTACCCCTCGTTCGTGGTCACCGGAAACACACCCGTGGTCCTCAGGGAATCTCTCCTGCCGAAGGCGTTCGACATGGCCGAGAAGGTCGTGGACAAGTCTTACGAGCTGTTCGGAGGAATGTGGGGCCCGTTCTGTCTGGAGACCGTCGTCAACGACAAGCTGCAGTTCAAGGCCTTCGAAATCTCGACAAGGATCGTCGCGGGAACCAACCCGTTCATCTCCGGTTCCCCCTATGCCGACCTGATATATCCCGGAATGAGCACCGGCGCAAGGATGGCCATGCACATCAAGGAAGCGGCAGAGACCGGTAAGCTGAAGGAGATCGTCTCCTGATCAGTCTAGGTTGATCTCTCCTTCGTAGGTGCTGAGAAGCGTTTCGTTCTCTATCAGCTTGCGCCTTCCCCGATCAACATACACGGACACGCGGAAGTTCGTTACAGCCTTACCGGTGATGGCCTTAATGGCATCAGATGCTTCTATCGGGGATAATCCCCTTATCCGGACCAGTGAGAAGGAAAGGGTCTCCATGATGGACAGACCTTCGATTGTGGTAAGGTCGAAGAACGGCTCTAAGATGTCTTTTTCTTTATCTGCTCAAACTCTGAAACCAACGGATCACTAGCGGTATTTTATACTCCCCATAGACTATTTTTATTGTGCGAGAGTGGATGACGGCTCCTGAAGGAGCCGGGTCAGTTAAGCTGACCAGTCTTCGATATCTCCTTACGGGATATCGATAACGATCACGATCTCATCGATCGTAATCATTAGCCGGAAACCGCTTGGGGCGGCTTCCAGAAGGATGCTGTACATCCGACCTCACCTCCCGCCGACGGTTCCGGCGCCGAGCACTTGGTCTGCCCGGCGTCCCGGACTTACCGATTCGCCAATTTTCTAACCTATTCTGGACATGGCTAACAACTAAATAGCCCAGAGTAGTCCAAATTTCAGGAACCGATTATCAGGAAACATTTTCTTCAGGGGTAATCAGATGAACACGAAAGGATTGACGCTTCTCACTGTGTTCGTGCTAGCACTATTCGGAGCCGTTATTATAGTGTCGGATGGCTATGATGCGGATAATGAGGGTCCGGCGATCGTGGACGTTGACCTGTATAAGTTGGCGGCCGAGACTCCGGAGAAGGTCGAATTGAGATACTACGGCGATATGCCCACCGTCCCCTACATAGGCATCTGTCAGCTCTATAACATCTACCAGGACAAGGAAATGACCGTTACTGGCAGCGACGGGATATATACAGTTGAGAATGAGAATGGTTCGGCCGTCATAGACCTCAACAAAGGGACCGTCTACAGCGAAGATTACAGAAAATTCAGCGAACTGTCTCTTGAAGAATGGATTGATGACCCATCCATTGTAGAGATGGTTGCAAATACGACCGAAGGTTCTAAAGCAGTGACCCTCAGGTACGCCGATTACAACATCAAGGCGTATTACGACGACGGCGAGGTGTATTTCCCACTCGCGGCCGCAGCGGACATCTTCATGAGCACTCGCGGCTTCATGATGATGTACGTTCCGGGCACTCCGGAGAGCTCGCCTTCGGTGCACATGATCAACAACACACTCCTCTACGGTGAGGCAAGGATCTACACTCTCGCCTATTTGAACAGTTTGATCGCTCTGGTGAAATACGATCGCTCCGCGGATATGGCCAAATTCGCTTACGACGACCTCTGCTTCTACATGGATAACTTTTACGGCAAGGTCAGCTCGTCGGTTCTCGGCGAACAAATGAGGACGACGACCCTTGACACAATCCTCAGAACGAGCAACGATAGCAATCTGAAGCAGATCAGGGAATGGCTACTGTCCACTGACTTTGCCCAATACATCGCAGGGCTGATAGGTATCGGGGCGTACTTCCACGATAACGGGCACACGGTCATCGAAATCATGACCCCGCTGTTCATGGACGAGGAGATGTTCCCAGAACTGGCCAAGGATATAGCTGCCGAGCTCGAGAAGGTGAAGCTGCCAGAGAGTCCAGACCTGCAACAGAAGCAGGAGGATCTTAAGAAAGTCAGGGAAGCCGCATGGCCGACCGCGGTATCCCTGGGCGGCGAGGATACCTATTACGAGAAGGGGGACACAGCAGTCTTCTCATTCAATTATTTTGATGCGGATTTCAATGCATGGGCGGATTTCGTGCCCGGGAGCACGGAATATCCGGAAGATTCGATTGGCCATTTCATGAAAGCCCTGAACAAAGCGAAGTCGAATCCAGACATCAAGAACTTCGTGATTGATGTGAGTAGCAACAATGGCGGAACGGTCCTCGCCGTGATATTTATAAAATGCATGATAACAGGCAACCTCACGGATATTATCGAATTGGATGTACAGACTAGTTGCAAGACATTCTGGACCTACCACGCCGATACTAACCTCGATGGGAAGCTCGATGACGACGATCTCAAGAAGCAGTATGATTTCAATTTCGCTATGCTGACTAGCAGTGCCTCGTTCTCCAGTGCGAATATGCTTTCGGTGTATTCGAAGGAGGACGGGATAATGACCATCGGAGAGAGATCCGGCGGAGGGATTTGCTACCTAATGCTCGGAAGCACTGCCGATGGATTCTTCGGCTCGTACTCATCGTTTGTAACCATGGGCACTAAGAGTGGCAAAGACATGGAGGCGGGGGCGGAACCTGACACGGTGCTCATCAATTCCTCGACCACGGACTACGCGGCCCTCTACGACATAGACGCCATCAGCAAAGCCATGAACGATTTCTATACAAAGAAGGAAGGCAACAGCACCCCCATCTACATCGCTATCGCGATAGTGGTCCTGCTGGCCATAGTCGCCGTCGCATTCTATGTGAAGAAGAAGGGCACGGCTTGAAATCCCAGGGGACCCTCTGGGGCCCCCGTTCGGGACAAGGATGCATTTCAGTGAATTCGGAACAAGAGGGTTCTTCGAACATTGCGATGAGTTTGTATCTGCCTTGCCTGATGGTTACAATACCAACATAGGTGAGAACGGTGGCAAACTCTCCGGAGGCGAGAGGCAGAGGATATCGATCGCCCGTGCGATACTGAAGAATGCCCCTATCATCATAATGGACGAGGCCACAGCCTCCTTGGACACAGAATCGGAGAGCAGAGTGCAGGAGGCACTCTCCAGGCTGATAGCCGACAAGACCGTGGTGATTATCGCGCACCGTATGAGGACCGTCGAGGATGCCGACAAGATCGTTGTCCTGTCCGGCGGAAAGGTGGCGGAGATGGGAGCGCCATCGGAACTCAAGGAGGAGGGAGGTATCTTCTCAAGAATGGTGGACCTGCAGACCAATTCCGGTACTTGGAGCCTCTAAACCATTTAGGCGGGCGGCGCTCTGAAAGGGCGCTGCTCGCCAATTCGTCCTTCCTCGAAACTATTATTATAACACTTTTTGATGCTGGGGTCAAGAAGTGTGTTAAGCAATGGTTTCCCAGAGGTTGCAAACGGTCCCCGCGTCAGGGACGATAGCGATATCGAATCTCGTCAGCCAGATGAAGGCCGATGGTATCGACATAGTGTCCTTCTCCATGGGAGAACCCGATTTCACAACACCTTCCAACATCATCGATGCAGCATGCGACTCTCTGCATGCAGGTTTCACGCATTACACACCTTCTACCGGAATCCCCGAGCTCAGGAAGGCCATCGCGGATTATACGAAGAAGAACGACAATGTTCCGTGCGAGGCGAAGAATGTCCTCGTCACCCCTACCAAGCAGGCCATCTTCATGACCTGTCTGGCCTATATCGATCCCGGCGATGAGGTGATCCTTCCGGATCCGTCTTGGGTCTCTTACGAGGCATGCATACGCCTGGCAGGAGGGGTTCCCGTCTACGTCCCCACGAGGTTTGAGGACGGTTTTGTCGTTAATCCCGCTCTCATCGAGCAGGCGATAACCCCCAGGACCAGGATGATCATCCTGAACACACCGACGAATCCCACCGGTGCGGTGATCCCGAAGGACACGCTCAAGCAGATCGCGGACATTGCTATCAGCCATGATGTCATGGTGATGTCCGATGAGATCTACAGCGCAATCATCTACGAGGGACAGCACACATCGATGGCATCCTTCCCTGGTATGATGGACCGTACCATACTCATATCCGGACTTTCAAAGACGTTCGCGATGACCGGATGGAGGCTCGGATGGGCGATCGCTTCCGAGGAGAACATCAAGAACATCAACAAGCTCCAATCACATTCCATCTCATGCTGCACTTCCTTCGTTCAGAAGGCTGCGGTTGAGGCCCTCAACGGACCTCAGGATTCTAAGATCAACATGGTCAAGGCGTTCAGGAAGAGACGCGATCTGGCACTTGATCTCATCAGGGACATTCCCGGCATGGAATGCAACACCCCCAACGGGGCATTCTATCTCTTCCCGAAGTACAACAAGGACATCCCATCTGCGAAGCTCGCGGAGATCCTTCTCAAGGAAGGCCATGTCGCCGTCACTCCCGGAACCGCATTCGGACCCGGAGGAGAGGGATTCTTCAGGATCTCGTACGCTACATCCGAGGATCAGATCCAAGAGGGAGTCGCCAGGATCAAGAAGACCCTGTCGAGTCTCTGAACCGCTGTTAATGCCCGACGGCGCGACACATGTGCGCGCGTACCTGCGACCTTATTTTATAGGACGTGTTGGTTACACAACCAATGTCGCTTATGCGAATGAGGGAATAATCTTGAGTAGAACGCTGTTTACCGTCGGACCTGTACACGTAGAGGCCGCGACACTTCAAGCAATGACCAAACCTATGATCACACACCGCTGCAAGGAGTACAAGGAACTCCACGCCGGCATCGTTGAGAAGATCCAAAAGGCTCTCAACACAGATATGGACGTCTTCCTCGTCGGAGGATCCGCCACCGTCATGCTGGAGGCCGCAATCAGGAACGGTGTCAACAGCAAATCTCTCGGACTGACCAACGGTTCCTTCGGAAACAGGTCCATCGAGCTAGGACAGCTCAACGGAAAGGACGTCACGAAGGTGGAGGTCCCCTGGGGCAAGGCAATGAAGCCCGAGCACATCGCAGGAAAGGTCACCAAGGACATCGAGGCCGTCCACTGGGTGAGCAACGAGTCCTCCACAGGAGTATTCAGCGATTCACTGGCATTGGCCAAGGAGGTCAGGGCCCAGAACCCCGATGCTCTCACCATGATCGATGCAGTCACATCCGCTTTCGCGATGGACCTGAAGGTCAAGGATCTGGATGCGGATTCCATCGTATTCGGAACCCAGAAGGCACTCGCACTTCCCCCCGGACTCGCCATCATGCTGTGCTCCGAGAGGCTCCTCGAGAAGGCCAAGACCGTTCCCAACCGCGGATTCTACGGTGACCTTCTGAAGATCAAGAAGCAGGCAGATGTGGATTACGCCCTCACAACACCCCCAGTCTCCCTCATGTACGCATTGGACTACCAGCTCGACAAGGCCCTCAAGGAGGGAATGCAGAACAGGTACGCCAGGCACCAGGAGATGGCCGACATGGTCAGGAACTGGGCGGACAAGAAGCTCAACGGAGTGTTCCCCGAGGAGGGATACCGCTCCAACTCCATCGGAGTCCTCAACAAGGGCGACATGGATTTCGACACATTCAATTCGAAGCTGAAGGCCAAGGGATACGAGATCTCCAACGGCTACGGCGATGTAAAGGAGAAGACGTTCAGGATCGGACACATGGGAGACACCACACCCGCTATGGTGAAGGAGCTCCTGTCCGCCATGGACGCCGTTCTGGAGGAATGAAAATGACAACCAAGATTCTGGTATCGGACCCCCTGGATGCAGAGGGACTGGAGATACTCAAGAAGTCCGGATTCCCCGTAGACGAGGTCTCAGGACTCACTGAGGACGAGCTGTGCGCGAAGATCGGGGACTATGATGCTCTCATCATCAGGTCCGGAACCAAGGTGACCAAGAAGGTCATCGACGCTGGAAAGAAGCTCCGCGTCATCGGCCGTGCCGGAGTAGGAGTCGACAACATCGACGTGCCCTACGCCACTGACAAGGGAATCCTGGTCATGAACACTCCTTCTGCGAACATCCTGTCCGCAGCCGAGCACTCCTGCGCAATGCTCCTGGCCGTCGCAAGGAACATCCCCTTCGCACACGAGTCCATGCACAAGGGCGAGTGGAAGAGGTCCAAGTACACCGGAGTCGAGCTCAACGGAAAGACATTGGGAATCATCGGTGTCGGCCGTGTCGGAGGAGAGGTCGCAAAACGCATGAAAGCGTTCAACATGACCATGATCGGATACGATCCCTTCCTTCCCAAGGAGGTTGCCGACTCCCTCGGAGTCAGGCTCACCACCCTCGAGGAGGTCATCAAGAGTGCCGACTTCATGACCATCCACACACCTCTTCTCCCCGAGACAAGGAACATGATCTCCCTGCCTCAGTTCAAGATGATGAAGCCCAATGCGAGAATCGCCAACGTGGCCCGCGGAGGAATCGTCAACGAGGACGACCTGTACACAGCACTCAAGGAGAAGATCATCGCAGGCGCCGCCTTCGATGTATGGTGCAACGAGCCTCTGACCGACGACGAGAAGAAGCTCCTTGAACTGGACAACCTCGTCACCACACCCCACCTGGGAGCATCCACCGTGGAGGCACAGGAGAGGGTCGCGATCGAGGTCGCGGAGCACGCAGTGATGTACCTCAAGGACGGAATCGTCTCCAACGCCATCAACGCTCCCCGCGGATCGCTGGACAGCGAGACCGAGCCCTTCATGCCCCTCGTCAAGAACATGGGAGCAATCATTCAGCAGATCGTCGGCAACCATCCGCTCAACAAGCTGGAGATCTCCTACTGCGGAAACCTCGCGAAGAAGCAGACCAAGCTCCTCACCGTCACCACCGTGATCGGATACCTGGAGGGGGTCATCGGCACAGCCAACATGATCAACGCAATGCCCGTTGCGAAATCCAAGGGAATCGAGATCTTCGAATCCACAAAGGACGACGCCAAGGATTACGCCTCCCTCGTGGAGATGAAGTTCACATACGACGGAAAGTCCCGCAGCATCAGAGGAACCGTCATCGGCGGAAAGCCCAAGATTCTCGGAATGGACGACTACGTCACCGACATCTCCCTGGCCAACAGGATGATCATCCTGACCTACAAGGACACCCCCGGAGTCATCGGAGCCGTCGGAAACGCCATCGGAGAGGAGGGCATCAACATCGCCCACATGGCAGTCGGAAGGTCCAACGGAAAGGCGACCATGTTCCTGACCATCGACGGAGACGTCCCCGAGGATGTCGTCAAGAAGGTCGGACAGAAGGTCGGCGTCGAAGAGATCCACTACATCAGGCTCGAGTGATAGCATGACCATCGTTACCGTCGATGACCTGACCCTCGCGATCAAGAACAGCATTGACGATTCCCACGCCATGGTGGAGGAGCAGGCCTACGAGCTTGCCCACCATGTCCTCAACTTCTTCGGATACTCCGACAGGATCATAGACAACGTTCTGGAGCCGGAGGACCGCGATGCATTCTACATGCTCGAGGACGGAGGGATCCTCACCACAGAGAGGGAGGAGACCACACTCTACGACGGAAGGGAGTGGAGGATCCACTACTGGCTGTTCAAGAGGGACAAGATCGCCGATCTCATGGTCAACGCCAGAAGGAAGGAGAAGGACGACAGCGAAGAGGAATTCGTCTATTCTGACCTCCCCGACGACGTATGGCAGAGGGGCGGCGGAGAAGCCGAGTGAAGATGGATTACTTCCCTTACGAGTACCGCCCCGGCCAGAAGGAGCTTGTGAGCTTCATCGACCGTACGGTCCGCGACAGCAGATGCGCGGTCATAGAGGCCGGGACGGGTACCGGTAAGACGATCACATCGTTATGCGGAGTCCTGGGCTATGCCAAGGACCACGATATGAAGGTCGTCTACCTCACCAGGACCAAATCGCAGCAGAAACAGGTCATCAGGGAGTCAGCCGCCATCGGCAACGGCATCCTGTGCGTAGCGGTCCAGGGCCGTTCGGCCGCTTCCTGTCCCATGATGAGGGACGATCCCGACCTCGCGTCGGGCAATGCCGAGGAGATATCGAAGCTCTGTTCGGTCTACAAGCGCAAGTCAGGCGGTGTCTGCCATTGCAAGTTCTACAGCGGCATCGAGGAGACCGATGTCGAGCAATGGGTGGAGATCATCCGCCAGCAGCATCCCGACCCCGAGGATTTCTCACGCATGTGCGAGGATGCGGGAATCTGCCCGTATGAACTGATGAAGCTCATCCTCCCGTACGCGGACATCATAGCGGTCCCGTATCCCTTCGTCTTCATGCCGATGGTCCTAGACCGTTTCGTCGAATGGATGGGCGTACCCCTTTCGAGGACGATCCTCATCGTGGACGAGGCCCATAACCTCCCTGATTATCTGCGCGATGTTCAGACCTTCGAATACAGCGAGCACGCCATGGACCTCGCCGCCAAAGAGGCCAAGGAGCATGGCGATTTCGAATTGCACGAAGGGATCACGGTAACGGATCTCGTGGCGGTTCTCAAGGAGATACTGGCTCATGCAGAGAAGGAGTATCTTATCGATGAGGACGGGATGCTCCCACCGTACTTCTTGGAGGACGAGCTGATGAGCCGTCTCGGAGTCAGTTCTGTGACCATCTCCCGCATGTGCAAGTCCATGGAGGAAATTGGCGACGGAATCATGGAGAAGAAGAAGGAGCGCAAGAAGCTCCCCCGTTCCTACATACATTCGATGTCCCGTTTCATCCGTGCATGGATCGATGGCGACGAGGACAACTACGTCAGGCTGATAGTCAAGGAGAAGGACAATCCTCTCTTCCAGGCCTATTGCATGGACCCCTCGGGAGCCGCTGGCCCTCTGATAGACTGCTTCTCATCGATACACATGTCAGGTACACTCCAGCCTTTGGACGCTTATGAGACGGAATTGGGTCTGGACAGGGTGAACAAGCTCTGTCTCGACGGGATATTCCCCAAGGAGAACCTCCTCACGCTCTATACCGACAAGGTATCGATGAAGTACGAGGAGAGGGAGCTCCCCCAGAATTATGATACATTGATGCAGATGATCGTGGACTGCGTCAATGCGGTCCGTGTGAACACTGCGATCTTCTTCCCGTCCTACGGTTTCATGGACAAGATGGTCGACGACGGCCTGGTAAGGTATCTGAACAGGGACGTGGTCTACGAGCAGAGAGGAATGTCGCAGCCTGAGCTGATGAGCGTATTCGAGAACTTCAAGACCTCCGACGGCGGCGTGCTGTTCTGTGTGACCGGAGGAAGGATCAGCGAAGGTCTGGACTTCCCCGATAAATCCCTCGAGATGGCGATTCTGATCGGTATCCCATATCCAAAGCCCACCGCGAAGATGAGGGCCATGCGCAGATACTACGACATAAGGTTCGGTGATGGCATGAAGTATACCTCCACGATTCCCACTGTCAGGAAGATGAGGCAATCCATCGGAAGGCTGATCAGGTCCGAGACGGACAGGGGAGTGGCGATAATCATGGACCGCAGGGTAGCCGGTCTGAAGGACATCGATGCGGAGCTATGTCAGGATATCCCGTCGAAGGAAAGGGAGTTCTTCAGATATTCGAAATACGACCTCTGACCCTATCGTTAATCTTTTTAATGGGGTCGAAGTACACCTGACCATGGAGATAACCGTCGATCCCGAGGTTGAACAGCTCATCAAGGACGCAGGCTGCGATTACCGTGTCTGCACAGCATGCCTCGGACCAGCACTCGTTCCCACTTCTGTCAAAGGACCTAAGGATACTGACATCCAGATACCGATCGGCAAGAACACATTGTACATCTCCAGATATGTCGCACGCTACATCTCGAAGGTCACCATAGACATGGTCTACGATGATGACGAGATCGATGCCTGTCCCGCGTTCCCCAACAGGTACCACGGATATCAGTGATATAACACGGCGCCGTCGGCGCATTCTTTCGCGAGAGCATCCAGATCGATCTTCTCGCTCATGGCCAGCACTTTCTCCGGGTTGGCCTCTGTAATGGGTTTCGTAGGGACGATGAGACATCCGGCGGTCTGTCTGATCGATATGTCGAACAGCCCCTGCTCCTTCGATATGTCGATGATCTCCAGCTTGTCCATGCCTATCAGAGGTCTGACAACCGGGAAGTTCAGTCCGAGATTCTCCGATTTTATGTTCTTCAGGGTCTGTGAAGCGACCTGTCCAAGGGAATCTCCCATGATGATCCCGGAGGCACCGAGCCTCTTGGCAAGTTCCCTCGCGGTCCTCTGCATCACACGCTTGCACATGACGCATTGGTAGTGATAATCGCAGTTCTCCTTGATCCTTTCCTGATTCGCACCGTGGTTGGCGATGTAGAGCGGGAATTCCTTTCCTGTGACTGCCCTCAGTTGGTCAGCCAGAGCGGTGACGACGTCCAAAGAGCGGTCGTCGGTGTACGGACGGTTGTCCATATGGAGAAGAATGACATCTGCGCCGCGCTTGCTCATAATGTATGAAGCGACTGGCGAGTCGATGCCGTTGGACATCAATGCGACTAGCTTCATCAGAGTTCCACGTCGCCGTAGTCGTCGGCGAGCTTCCTGGGCATGGCGTACTTGCACTCGGGGCAGTACAGACCGTCGCCCTTCTTGCTCCTGATCATCTCGGTCTTGCATTTGCTGCACTGTGCCCTGATGACCCCGAGGTGGTCGTCCTTTGTGGTCAGCTGAAGAGCTGGCTTGATGGCTGTGACCCTTGCCCTGATGTAGTCCCCCTTCCTGAGCTCCTTGGCGACATCGTCGGTGTAGCCCTGGGAGATCTTCGAAACGTGAATAGTGGCGTATGTGTCTCCGCCGAGTCTCCTCTCGACTCCGTCCTTGACGAAAACATCCGCGGTAGCCATGGTGCTCCTGATGTCACCTACGACTCCGTAGACGATGTCACCGACCGCAAGGATGTTTGGTGGATTGGGGGAGATGACCTTTGCGACGCACTCTGCATCGTCAAGTACGAGCTCTCCTACCTGTGAAGCGTAAACGATACCGTTCTCAGCGAATGTCCCCTCTGCGGCCAGATACTCTTCTTCCGAGGCCACTTCCTCTCCGGGGAACACGAATTTGGATTCTGTCATTGAAATCACCTTATGTTGACGACCGCGACGTCAACCGTCTTCTTCGTCTTTGTATGGAATGAAAATGTATTATGGATGTCGTACTTATAAATTTTAGAGAATGCGACAGTGCGTCCACGTTTCTCCACATACTCCGTTATGAAGTCCAGGGTGTTGGCCATGTGTATGGAGTAGACGCATTCCGAGAGCTCCATGGCCCTGTCGAGGAAGGGTCTGTCCGCATTCCTGTTCTGACATCCGAAGGGAGGGTTCATGAAGATGGTGTCCGCCCCTTCTTCTACATTAATAATATCTATATTATGGAATGAGACCTCGGCACCGAGGTCCTTCTTGTTCTGTTCCGCCACCCTGAGAGCGGATTCCGATATGTCGAAGCCGTCCACCTGGGCGGCACCGAGCATCCATGCGCCGATGGAGAACATGCCCGTTCCGCATCCAAGATCCACCACTTTGAGGTTCTCTATATCCCCTTTGGAGTAGGCATCGAACAATATGTCCGCCGCTATGGTAGCGGGTGTCATGTACTGTTCTAGGAACGGATCGGGATCCTCGAAGTTCCTGACCTTCTGCAGGCCCATCTCGAGATCCTTCTTCTTCATCATTTCGGCTCACCGCCGGACTTCCGCCGGCATCCGTCGTTACAGCCTGCCACTATAAAATTACGAATCCCGAAAAGACTGTTGACTGACATCCGACACGGATTTTTCTGATTTGTGCGACTGAAAACAAATCACGTACATCAAGGAATTTTAGATAAGTTTACTTTTTATTTGATGAGAAATATCAGCCGAATCGCAGGAAAAATGAGTATTTCTGTTACCACAGGTGAAAACTATGGCTATCAAGAACAAGTATCTGAAGGAAGTCTACGCAGATCTCGAGCAGCGCAACAAGGATCAGCCCGAGTTCCTACAGGCAGTCAAGGAAGTCCTGGAATCCCTGGAGCCCGTCGTCAAGGCGAGGCCCGAACTCCAGGAGGCCGGAATCATCGAGAGGATCGTTGAGCCCGAGAGGATCATCATGTTCCGTGTTTCATGGGTAGATGACAAGGGCAAGGTGCAGGTCAACCGCGGATACCGTGTACAGTTCAACTCGGCCATCGGACCCTACAAGGGAGGTCTCAGACTTCACCCGTCCGTCAACCTGTCCATCCTGAAGTTCCTCGGATTCGAGCAGATCTTCAAGAACAGCCTCACCACACTCCCCATCGGAGGAGGAAAGGGAGGATCAGACTTCGACCCCAAGGGCAAGTCCGACGCAGAGGTCATGCGCTTCTGCCAGTCATTCATGACAGAGCTCGCCAAGCACATCGGTGCAGACACCGACGTCCCCGCAGGAGACATCGGAGTCGGCGGAAGAGAGATCGGATACATGTTCGGTCAGTACAAGAGGCTCCAGAACGAGTTCACCGGAGTCCTCACCGGAAAGGCAATCCCCTGCGGAGGATCCCTCGCAAGGACAGAGGCAACCGGATACGGTCTCTGCTACTTCACCGAGGAGATGCTGAAGGACCACAAGGATTCCTTCAAGAAGAAGACCGTCGTCATCTCCGGATCCGGAAACGTCGCGACATACGCATGCCAGAAGGCAACCCAGCTGGGAGCCAAGGTCGTTGCAGTCTCCGACTCCAACGGATACATCTACGATCCCAAGGGAATCGATTACAAGATCATGAAGGAGATCAAGGAGGTCAAGAGGGACAGGATCAAGACCTACGTCAACTACTCCAAGACCGCCAAGTACACAGAGGGCTGCTCCGGAATCTGGACCATCCCCTGTGACATCGCTCTCCCCTGTGCTACGCAGAACGAGCTCGACGAGAAGTCCGCCAAGATCCTGATCAAGAACGGTGTCAAGGCAGTAGCCGAGGGAGCCAACATGCCCAGCACACCCGGTGCGGTCGCAGCCTTCCAGAAGGCAGGCGTCCTCTTCGGTCCCGCAAAGGCAGCCAACGCCGGAGGAGTCGCAACATCCGCTCTCGAGATGAGTCAGAACAGCCAGAGGCTCGCCTGGACCTTCGACGAGGTAGATGCAAAGCTCCACGACATCATGGTCAACATCTACAAGCAGGCTTCCGAAGCAGCCAAGAAGTATGGAATGGAGGGCAACCTCGTCGCCGGTGCGAACATCGCTGGATTCGAGAAGGTCGCCAACGCCATGCTCTGGCAGGGAATCTCCTACTGATAAACTTCCAAAGGTGCCTCCGGGCACCTTCCTTTCTTTATAGATTATAGAAGAGTTGGACGATATGTCCTCCACAATTGGATGCGACATGGATATAGAATCCAACCATAGGGCGGATCGTGTCCGTTCGTTTGTACATTTACAGACCTTTGATAGGTATCATTATTATATCTGAGGACGATATCGCCGTTTCGCAAATATGACTCGCTATAGGCGAGGAAGTGGATGGCGACTAACGGGATGTAGTGAGTGATTACATCACGCTTGTACATTTACTGAAAACATAACCTATACGTTTAAATATAACGTAAAACTAATGACCTTTCAAGGATGTGCCTACTGGGTTAAAGATGTCGATAGTAGGTGTGTCTAACCCTAACAAACGATTTACCTCGAAACACGAAGGGATTCGTGATTCGGGTTCCCCTAATATCTATCCGGGTTCGGAGAAATCCGAGCCCGGATCCCCTATATTTTCTCGTAATTTCTGTCCACTGCGATCATGCGTCACGCGCGCGACTGCAACCGTTATATCTGATTACTCGGATGACGAGATGCATACGTAGTATGCATTTCCTCTGAACGAGGGGGTATGCATCTGGCTAAGATCAAGAGGGCAGTCATCAGTGTTTCCGACAAGACGGGTATCGTCGAGTTCGCGAAGAAATTAGAGACCGCAGGCGTGGAGCTGATCTCCACAGGCGGCACGTACAAGCTTCTGAAAGAGAATGACATCAAGGTTGTCGAGGTATCGGACGTCACGGGATTCCCCGAGATGTTGGACGGACGCGTCAAGACGCTCCACCCCAAGATCCATGCGGGTATCCTCGCACGCAGGGACATCCCCGACCACATGAGCGCCATCAAAGGCAAGGGAATCGACCCCATCGACATGGTGGTCATCAACCTGTATCCATTCAAGCAGACGGTGCTCAAGGAGGGTGTATCCTTCGAGGACATCGTCGAGAACATCGACATCGGAGGCCCCAGCATGATCCGTGCGGCCGCAAAGAACTACCAGTCCGTCGCAGTGGTCACCAAGCCCGAGCAGTACTCGGAGATCATCGAGCAGATGTACGCCAACGCAGGCGACCTCAGCCCCGACCTCCACCAGAGGCTCATGGCAGAGGCATTCGATGTGACATCGCAGTATGACGCGATGATCGCCTCTCAGATGAAGAAGAGGTTCATCCCCGGATTCCCCGACTCCTTCCCGATCCCCTTGGAGAAGGTACAGGACCTCAGGTACGGAGAGAACCCCAACCAGTCGGCCGCATTCTACAAGGACCCCTTCACACCCGGACCCACAGTGGCCAAGGCGGAATGCCTCTGGGGTAAGGAACTGTCCTACAACAACATCCTCGATCTGGACAAGGCCCTGGACATCTGTATGGACTTCGAGAAGCCCACAGCTGTCGTCATGAAGCATACCAACCCCTGCGGACTCGCTTCCGCAGACACGATCTTCGAGGCATTCGAGACAGCATACAACGTCGACCCCCTGTCCGCATTCGGATGCGTCATCTGTCTGAACAGGCCCTGTACCAAGGAGTGTGCGGAGATGATCTCCAAATACTTCGTCGAGGCCGTCCTGTGTCCCGACTTCGAGGAGGGCGCCGTGGAGATCATGGAGGTCAAGAAGAACATCCGTCTCCTCAGGACGAACTGCCCCATCGGACCTTCCGAGAGGGTCAGGGAATTCAAGATGAAGAAGGTCCAGGGAGGAATGCTCATCCAGACCGACGAGGACGTCCCCGTCGACCCCCAGAACCTCAAGGTCGTCACCAACCGTGCTCCCACAGAGGAGGAGGTCCACTCCCTGCTCTTCGCATGGAAGCTCGCTAAGCACGTCACCTCCAACGCCGTCGTCTACGTAAGGGGCGAGCGCGCAGTCGGAATCGGTGCAGGTCAGATGAGCCGTGTGGACTCGGCCAAGATCGCGACAATGAAGGCCAACGAGCCTACGCAGGGCTGCGTGATGGCCTCCGATGCCTTCTTCCCCTTCAGGGACGGAGTCGACGAGGCCGCCAAGGCCGGTGTGACCGCTATCATTCAGCCCGGAGGAAGCATCAGGGACCAGGAGGTCATCGATGCGGCCAATGAGCACGGAATGGCTATGGTCTTCACCGGATGCCGTGTCTTCAGGCACTGAAACTCATTGACGGGCCGGGAGACCGGTCCGTCTCAATTATTCTAAAAAGAATGTTCGCCGCCGTCACGACGGCTGGTGTTTCTCAGACTCTCTTGTTGTCTTCGATGGCAGGCTCGAGGTCCTGTGGGATGATGGGTTTGCCTTCCGCTTTCCTCTTCATGTGTCCCCCGGGCCCTCCGCGTGCAACCCTGGCCTTCTCTATGCATTCGGGGTTGTCGCAGACGAATGCGGCATAGATGACGTTCTTGCACGGTCCGCCGCAGAATTCACAGGTATACTCATCCAGATTGAGGGACATACCACCGATATCCCCCTCAGGCGTATAAAACGATTGATTCGAAAGGATTTAGGGCAGGGCCCGGGGGCGATGCCCCCAGACCGCAGCCGAAGTTTCACATGTCGATTGTGAACTCTTCTCCGGTCATCGGCAGGAAGACCTTGTAGTCTCCCTCGAGATCGGGCAGGAAGGCCTCACGGGACTCCGAGTGCATGATGATGACGTTGTCCGGGTCGCACTCCCTGATGAAGTTCACGATCTGATCGTGGTCAGCGTGTGCAGAGAAGTCGTACTTCTGCAGCTCGCAGGAGATCTTGACGATTTCGCCGTCGATCTTCACGCAGCCCTCTTCGAGCAGCATCCTTCCGTTGGTGTCCTCTGCCTGATATCCTACCAGGAGGATGGCGCTCTTGGGGTCGTCCTTGATGGCGTTGAGGTATCCTAGGACGGGCCCTCCGTCGAGCATTCCGCCGGTGGTGACGATGATCTGTCCCTTGATGGCGGAGAGCCTGGAGTTGGGGTTCCTTACCTCGTTGAACTTCCTCTTCGCTGCCTTCAGGTGCTTGACATCCTTGATGTATTCGGGATAGTCGAGGAACAGGCGGGTCACGGACCTTCCCATTCCGTCCACCCACATCTCGTATCCGAGGTTCCTGAGAAGGAGCATGATCTCCTGCGTCCTTCCGTTGGCGAAACAGGGGATGAGCACCTTTCCGCCGCGGTCGATGACCTCATCGATCTTGGCGAGGAACTTCTCCTCGGTCTCGTTCCTGTCGGGGTGGTTGCGGCCTCCGTACGTTCCCTCGATGAACAGGGTCGTACAGTCGTGGGGCTTCGCTCCGCCGACAAGTCTCTGTTCCTCGGTGTGGATGTCACCGGAGTAGATGGTCGAAACGTCCTTGTCGAATTGGAACATCGCCGCTCCGGGGATGTGTCCTGCGTCGAGCATTGTGACGTCTATGTGGTTGATGCTGATCTGGTCCTCGTATGTCATGGGTACGACGGCCTTCATGGTCCTCTCGATATCGCCTGTTGTGTAGGGCTGGGGATAATCCTCTGCCTTGGCGATCTTGAGGGTGTCGTACATCATGAGTTCCGATATCTCTGCCGACAGCGGTGTCGTGAAGAGGTCGCACTCGTTCTTACCGCAGATCTGCGGGATCATACCGCAGTGGTCCAGGTGAGAGTGCGTCAGGAACGCATAGTCGATACGGGGTGCGGGCAGGGGATACTCCGGAGGCTTGGTGGGGCTCAGGCCGTACTCGATGAGCGCGGTCATGCCGTCTCCCTCCATGGTCATCCCCATGCGTCCGACCATATCGGCACCGCCCAGGAATTTACACTTCATTTTCATGTGATTAGGCTCCTTTTCGTATATTGCCTCACTTTCCGGTGAGGACTTTGTGAAAGAAGGCCTCTGAGAGTCCTTCTTGACTGTGATGATGATGCAGGGGTCCTCTCCCCCCACATTATAAGGATATGTCTTCCCTATCTACGCGTACTATATAAATTATAATAGTTGCGAGTTTTGAGGCATTCTTACCATTTGGTAAATGCTGGCACATAAATTTCAGTATGCTGGCTCATTATTATGGATGCAAATGGACTTAATGAGCCACACATCACAAACCGTTATATCCTTTAATCACGTTCCCCCACTCATGGGAACACTTGACAGTAAATATGGAAAATTCGTGGGATTGTTTGCTGCAGTCCTTTTTATTATCACGGCATTTGTCATGTTACTAATGAAGGGAGACGGTCAGGAGTGGACTATCGCTCTGACCGTAAGCGGTGTGTTCGCACTCATAGCCGGAATCTTGATGGTTATGGGCGAATCATCGAAGAAGATAGACGGCATGGCCGTCTTGTTATTGGGTATCGTCGCGGCGTTGGCGTACGTGCTGATCAAGATCGCTGAGATGGATGTCTACATAGTCGTAGGAATCGTCGCTGTGATCGGCGCGTTGACGATCCTAGTCGGATGCATGGTCGACAAGGGAAGGAAGAACGTCATCATGATGTATGTGGACATCTTCTTCCTCATCATCGAGCTGATCCTCGTTGCCCTTATCTTCATGCAGACCTCACTTGACATCACTCAGGCCTCGTCTGTGATCGTTGTCGGCTTCTGGTTGGCAGTGTACCTCGTCATGGGTGCTGACGGAGAGACCGAGGAGAATCCGATCGATCCCAACAGGAAATCTGTTAAGAAGGCTCAGAAACAGAGGAGCAAGCAGGAAGCCCAGGCCAAGAAGGAGAAGGAGAGGCAGGACAAGCTCGAGGCCAGGAAGAAGTCCGAGAAGAAGCACAAGCACGAGGAGCACAAGAAAGAGGTTGCCGAGGCCAAGGAAGAGTCCAAAGCCGAGGAACCGGTCGAAGAGGAACCTGTTGAGGAACCGGTCGAAGAGGAAGCTCCCGTCAAAGAAGAGCCCAAAGAGCAGATCAAGGCGGCTCCCGTTGCGGAGCCTGTCAAGGAAGAGCCTGTTGCAGAGCCCGAACCTGTGAAGGAGGAGCCTAAGCCTGAGCCGGAACCGGTCAAGGAAGAGGCGAAGCCCGAACCCGAGCCGGTCAAAGAGGAACCTGCAGCAGAGCCTGAGCCTGTCCAGGAAGAGCCCAAGAAGGAAGAGCCCAAGAAGATCAACAACGACTTCATGTCAAGGCTGGTCTCGTCCAAGGATGTCGGCGGAAGAATCGTTCCCCCGAAGAAGGAACCCGAACCGGAACCTGTAGTAGAGGAGGCCCCTGTGAAGGAAGAGCCTGTCGCAGAACCCGAGCCGGCCAAAGAAGAGCCTGTTGTCGAGCCTGTCGAAGAGGAACCCGTAGCAGAGCCTGAACCCGAACCTGTGAATGAAGAGCCCGCACCCGCACCGGTCTCGGAACCCGAGCCAGTTGAGGAGCCTGTCGAAGAGGAAGCTCCCGTCAAAGAAGAGCCCGTAGCAGAGCCCGTGAAGGAAGAGGCGGTCGCCGCGGCAGCAGTCGCAGCAGCTTCCGAAGTCGCTTCCGAACCCGAAGATGAATCGGACGAAGAGCTTTCCGAGGAGGAGATGGATGACATCTACACCGACTACTCCCCCGAAGCGCTCGTCAGAAGGGCCGCTTGGAACAAGGGAATGAGGTGCAGAAGGAACTACGGAGAATACAACATACCCGTAGCATTCGTGAAGGGCAAGGTCGCAGTCTATGTCGAGGAGCCCGGATCCGAGAACCCCGAGATCGAGGCCAAACTGAAGGAGGACGGTTGGGTCGTGCTCAGATACGACATCAACAAGATCACCGACGGACTCGCAGAGGGTGCCGAGATCGCTGACACCATAAAGGCCAACATGCGTGCTCAGAAAGCGGCCAAAAAGAAGAAGAAACCCGCAAAGAAATGATCCTTTGAACGACGGGGGACACCCCCCGTCAAACCCCTTTATATTTTATCGCGGATAACGTTAAAATACGGACAGTCGATGCAGAAGGCAGAGGCTGAATACATGTTTTGCTCGTGCGGCTCAATGATGTTCCCCAAAGACGGGAAGTATGTGTGCAATTCCT